>JGI24724J26744_10002659_pt1 | contig 11785 bp, 8 predicted proteins | sample Cruoilmetagenom7_FD_26744 | JGI IMG/M metagenome (IMG submission 26744)
CTGCGCACGGCTGTCGGCTCGGCCGGTTTGTGGTCGGTGAGCAGGGGCCTCGCGCGGAACGAGGCGGAATACAAGCGCCGCCTGATGGCCGCGGATGAGCCGCGCCACGGGGGCGCCGACGGGCGCGGCGCGCTGTCCGAACAACGGCTGGCGGAATTCGCGCGCTTCTTTCTGGAGACCTGTCTGGATCAAGTGCGCTTCATGGAGGGGTTGATGCGCCCCGACCAGTTGCGCGGGCGCATCGAGGCCTGGGCCACGCAGGAAACCGCGCAAGGCAGGCTGCCCGCCGGGGCCTGGCCGGTGCTGCGCGAGGCTCTCTATACCGGGGAGGTCGCGCGTGCAGCATTGCCGGGGCTGTTGGGCGTGGGGGAACGACAGGCGCGCAACGTCTCCGCCGCGCTGGTGGGGGCAGGGGCGCTCAACGCGCAATCGAGCCGCGCCCCGTTGCGGCTGACATTCTCCGCCAGACTGGCCGGGGTGTGGATGCCGGGCCTGTTTCCGTAGGTGTGATTGGGCTGCTGCCGGTCCCGTCACGTCAGGCGGACATAGAGCCGATTCTGACCCGATCCACGGGACCGGGCCAGCAGTCGACCGCGTACGCTTCTTTCTCAATTCGCCCAGCATCCGTGAATACCGAGCGATAGTTTAGGCGTTAGTCGGCTGCACCAACCGAGAAGACCACCTTGCCGAGCGCTTGGCGTCGTGCCATGCGCTCGAAACCGGCCGCGGAATCGGACAGCGGGAAAATCTCGTCGATCTGTGATTTCAGCTTGCCCACGGCTAGTGCGGCAAAGGCGTCGTGCACCGCCTCTGTCAGTTCGGGATCGCGCGCGCGCATCAGCCGTTGCAGAGAAGACCCGAAGACCATCACGTCCTTGACCAGCAGATAGCCTGCGTTCAGCGTCGGAAGATCGCCACTGGCAAAGCCGACGATCACATACCGTCCGCCGGGTCGGACACAGCGCAACGCACCCTCGCCCACGTTGCCGCCGACCATGTCGATGATGGCATCGACATGGTGGAACCCCTGCTCGCGGATCGCAAGCCGGACCTCCTGAACAGGATCCGCCATGCCTGCGGTCAACACCACAGCCTCAGCCCCGAGCGACCGGGCCAGCGCAGCCTTCTCCTCGTTCGACACCACGGCAATCGGGCGCACGCCCAACAACAGCGCATATTGAATCGCCATTGACCCGACGCCGCCGGTCGCGCCCGTGATGATGACGCTCTGACCCGGTTTCAGATCAGCGCGCAGCTTCATCGCGCCGGCCACCGTAGCAATCGCCGTGGCGCAGGCGGCCGCGTCCTCAAACCCGATCTCGGGCGGCAGAACCGTGCATGACCAGTCAGGCGAGCAGTCGTATTCCGCAAACGCCCCTGTCGAATCCTGAGTACACACCCGGTCGCCCACCTTAAATCCTGTCACACCCGGACCGGCGGCGACCACAACGCCGGCCGCGTCCCGGCCGGCTATGAAAGGCAGATCGGGTTTCACCTGATACTTGCCTTCCATCATCAGGAGGTCGGCGAAATTGAGCGAGGCCGCCGCGACCTTGATCAACACATCCCTTTCGCCGGGNACGGGCAACGGCACATCCTCNACGGCGGCGCTTTGCCACCCTNCATAGTCGCGCAGCACCAGCGCCTTCATACTTTTGGGCAGGCTCATTCGTCGATTTCCTCAAGGCTATGAAAGTTCGGTTTGCGTTTCTTTAATCTGGCGACAATGCTACGCCACCCCGCTGATCGGTGGCAGAGAGAACGCGACAATTCCCACATATGTGCCTTGGCCACGGTCCCGTTTCCACATGGATGCGCTATTGTCCCCGGCGGGATGTAGCATCCCGTCCGTTCGCCCTAAGCATGACTTCAGCTCGATAACGTATGGATGATGCATGACCTTTCCTGACCCAAACCTCGATCACATCTTTCGCCCTCGCTCGGTCGCGATTGTCGGTGCCTCGAACGATCCTTCGCGAATTTCTGGGCGGCCGCTGCGCTATCTCAAGGAGCGGGGTTACAAAGGCAAGATCTACCCGATCAACCCAACGCGCGACGTCGTCCAGGGCATGAAAGCCTGGCCGTCGCTGGCCGATCTGCCCGAGGCGCCGGACGTCGCGATCCTGGCCATTCCGTCAACGCTGATTCCGGGTGTGCTGCGCGACGGGGCCGTAATCGGTCTGAAAGGCGCGATCATCATGTCCTCGGGATTCGCCGAAGCCGGCGAGGAAGGAGCCGTGCTTCAAGCCGAGATCACGGCCATTGCACAGGAAACCGGCATCCGGATTTTGGGGCCGAACTGCGTCGGCCTGTTCTGCACCAACATCAATTTCTACGGCACCTTCACACAGTCCATTGATCGCGACGTACCGCCCCTCGGTGGCGTTGCTGTGGTGTCGCAGAGCGGGGCATATGGGGGCTATATCGCTTATCTAGCCAGCCAGCGCGGGCTGGGCATCAACTACTGGGTGACGACCGGCAACGAAGCCGACCTGGAGGTCGGCGAATGCATCGCCTGGCTGGCCGGACGCGACGACGTCAAGGTGATTGCGCTCTATCTCGAAGGTGTCCGCAAAGGCCCGGCCTTCCGTGAAGGTCTGGCGCGGGCCCGAGCGGCGGGCAAACCAGTGATCGCGATGAAGGTCGGAAGGTCGGCAGCGGGAGAGAAGGCTGCGCAGTCACACACCGCGTCAATGGCCGGGTCGGATGATGTCTACGATGCGATCTTCCGAGATTACGGGGTCTATCGCGCCGCAACGACCGAAGAACAGCTGGATATCGCCGAGGCCTGCCTGACCGGCCCATATCCGGTTGGGCGCAAGCTGGGGATCCTGACCTTGTCGGGCGGGGTCGGCGTGCAGATGTGCGACGCCGCCGAGGTCTATGGCCTCGACGTCGCGACCATGCCGGAGGATGCCGGGCGCAAACTGAAAAAGCTTCTGCCCTTCGCTGCCGTCGGCAACCCGATCGATACTACCGCGCAGGTGATGAACGACATGTCGCTCCTGTCCGAAAATATCCGTATCGTGCTGGAGGAAGGTGGCTACGACATGATCGTGTTCTTCCTGACCACGACACCGGCGGCGGACGCCTATGCGATCCCGATCCGCGACGCGATTCTTAAAGGGCTGAGGGGCAAAAAGGACAAGCTCGTCGTGCTGTGCATGGGCGCACGCGAGGAAATCCGCAAAAGCTATCGCGAAATGGGATTTCTGGTCTACCAGGACGCCGACCGGGCAGTGCAGATTGCCGGCGCGCTAACCCATTTCGGCCAGGCCTTTGCCACTGTCCCCCGACCCGCGCCTGTACCCCTCGGAAGGCGTGTCGAGGGGACCGGTCCAATGTCGGAACATGCGGCCAAGAAGATCCTTGCCTTGGCCGGAGTGCCCTTTTTGACTGAGGTTCTCGCCACCACTGCTGAAGAGGCGACTAAGGCAGCTAAAAACGCCGGTGGTCCGGTGGCGATGAAGGTCGCCTCTCCCGACATTCAGCACAAAACCGAAATCGGCGGCGTTGCGCTGAACGTGGCCACGGCCAACGTCCGGGCAGCTTTCCACCGGTTAACGCATAACGTCGCAGAAAAGGCGCCTGATGCCACACTAGAAGGGATTCTTGTTGCACCCATGGCGCCCAAAGGCATCGAGGTGATCGTCGGCACGATCACTGATGCAGTCTTTGGACCCGTGGTAATGTTTGGTATGGGTGGCATTCTGGTGGAGCTAGTACCCGACGTAACGTTCCAGCCCGCCCCCTTCGACCTCGACACCGCCCGTGAAATGGTCGCNCGGATCAAGGCGGCGCCCCTTTTCGACGGCTATCGAGGCGCTCCGAAAGCCGATACCGAGGCATTGGCGCAGCTTCTGTCCAACCTCTCCTTATTTGCCGCCGCGAATGCAGGAACGGTCCAGAGCATCGACTTGAACCCCGTTTTGGTGCTGGAGGACGGCAAGGGGGTCGTTGCGCTTGATGCCGTCGTCGAACGCCGTAGCGCATAATCCGCTGCTGATGTGCTAGGCGCGCCCGGTGTGTTCAATCCGCCGAGCATCTGAAGGTCGGCCGCTTCATGATCCAGCGCGGCCGGTCCAACGGTCGCCATGTCTTTCACCCCCCGCGTGGCCGAACCGCGGACCGGCGCGCGATCTCAAATCTTGGGCAAGGGCACCGTCTATGCGGCCACGGTGATCGGCTACCAGGTCGATCTATGCCGACGGCGCGGTGGCCTATCTTGAGGATTTCCTCCGGGCCGAGCGTGACAGCCAGCCCGCACTGTTCCGCTGCTACGGCCTTTCTGGAAAAGCGCAAACAGACCTTCACGACAACCTGAGGCAGGCTACGGAGGTTACAGTGCCCCCTTTTCCTTCCAGCTCTCCAGATGCTTCAGCACCTCCCAGCCTTCCAGCGCATGGGCCGGGTCCGTCTCGGCTGCGGGCACGACGGGTTCGGGCACGTCGGGAACGGTGCGCGAAAAACGCGGCGCGGGAACCGGCTGCACCACGCCGTCCGCCTCGAAATAAACGTTGCGGGCCTGCATATGCGGATGAGCCGGAGCTTCCTCCAGCGTCAGGACAGGGGCAAAGCAGGCGTCTGTTTTACCCAGCAGTTCGGTCCATTCGTCCCGCGTCTTTTCAAGGAATTTCGCGGCGAAGATCGCGCGCATTTCGGGCCAGCGGGCCTTGTCATTCTGGGGCGGCATCGTGTCTTCGGGAAGTTCAAGCAGCTTAACAAGCAGCGCAAAGAACTTGGGTTCGATCGGGGCGATCGAGACATAGCGCCCGTCCTTGCAGAGATAGACATCGTAATAGGGCGCGCCGCCGTCGATGATGTTCGTGCCGCGCTCGGGCGTAATGATCCCGGCCCCGAGCAGGCCGTGGAAATTGGTCATCAGATGCGCGACCCCATCAGAAATCGCGGCATCCACCACCTGCCCCTTGCCAGATTGGCGCGCCTCGATGATCGCCGCGCAGATTCCAAAGGCAAGATACAGCGCCCCACCGCCAAGGTCGCCGACCAGCGACAGCGGTACGGTCGGCGGCTGACCCTCGCGCCCGATCATCGACAGCGCACCGGTAATCGCGATGTAGTTGAGATCGTGGCCCGCGGATTGAGCCAGCGGCCCCTCCTGGCCCCAGCCGGTCATCCGGCCATAGACCACCCGAGGATTGACCCTGAACAAATCGTCGGGCCCCAGACCCAGACGTTCCGTCACGCCGGGGCGGAACCCTTCGATCACCGCATCGGATTCGGCAACAAGCGCGCGGACAAAGGCGACACCTTCGGGGTCTTTCAGATCGACCGCGACCTGACGGCGCCCCCTGTTCAGTAGATTGAACTTCGGCGGGCGTTTGATGCCCAGCTGGGATTCTACCTTGCGTTCGACCCGGATCACGGTCGCGCCAAGATCCGCCAACAACATCGCGCACATCGGACCGGGTCCGATCCCGGCCAGTTCCACGATCTTTACCCCTGCAAGCGGTCCCATACGACATCCTCTCTGAATATGTTGTATCGGCGCAGCCTAGGTCGTGCCAAAGCCGCCGGCCATAGGACGCGGCGGCTCTGACGCATATGCGTGAAAATCGGAACTAGCGCATTCCGGCACCGCGAATCTTGCCCTCTTTAGGGACCTTCCACATGGACGCGGTGCGACGGCGTTCCGCCAGCTCCACGTAGCTGCCGAAATGCTTGTCAATCTCTTCGCGCAGCAAGGACACCAGTTCATGCTCGCGATCCTGAATCATGGACGTCGGAGCTCCGAGGCCGATGGCCAGGGGCCGGTCGGTACATTCCCGCGGCAGCAGCATTGCAATCAGGCCCGATCCCTGCACGACCTGGTCAATCGAGACGAAATATCCTTGCTCACGGACTTTCTGGACAGAATTGATCAGCGCTTCGATATCGAGCGGATCTTGACCGTCTGGCCTATAAGCATTGATACGCCGGAACATGCGGCGGATCTCGTTGTCATCCATGGTAGACAGAAGCACATACCCCACACCCGAAGCGCCTAGCGGCCGCCGCGTCCCGACTGCGATATGATGCGCCAACGACTTCTTCGGGTTGGACACATGATAATATAGGGCATGATCGCCGTTCTGCGCGCCCAGCAGGCACAAAAGGCCGCTCCGTTCGACCACCGTATCCACCAAGCGCAACAGCGCCCCGCCACCAAAAAGAGCGGGGCTCATCCAGCTGCCGATCAAGGGCACGCGATCGGTCGGATAATAAGTGCGGGCGCCGTTGTCATAGGTCAGAAAACCGAGCGCGACCATGCTTTTCAGCAGCGCGGAGGTGCTGGACTGGGGGTATCCCAGCCGCATCGCCACTTCGACGATATTCACGGGCCGACGCAGTTCGTCGAACAGCTCTAGTGTTTCCAGAGTGCGCGCCACCGACTTCACGACATGTACTTGCCGCCCGTCCGTCGTAGGAAATAGTGCAAGCATCGACTCCTCCCAAATCGATATTGCCAATTGTGTTTGTTATTGTGAACCTTCGAGCACGCCTGTCAAGCAAATCGACATTTTTAAACTTTCTCGTTTGCGACGTCCGCATACCGCAGCACCCCCATACCGCAGATTGGACCTGAAGCGGTTTGATGCCGGTCCTTTGATGGCACTTACTGCAACAAAGGAGATGAACTCGGGGACTGAAACGGCTGGACGAATTTCGCAAAGCAGAGGAAGAGGCGGTCGCGGGATTTCGACCATTTGCAGCCTTGAGTTGTAGTAGGTCAGCCATTTGCCGACCCCGACTGGCACTTCAGTGCCTGTCTCAAAGGCATTCAGATAGACGCATTCATACTTCAGCGATCATCATAACAGCTTTGGCCTTCAAATCAGGCGAGTGGTTCTTTCGTTTCGTCATTTTGGATCATCTCTTTCACAAGTTGATCCACCTTAACTACTGGTCCGAAATCCTGAGACCACCTCTGCGTGTGCCGTGCCTATAGGATTGCGCGACTCAACACATGTATGCGGAAGACGGGTCGCCGCATTGCTGGAAACGCAATCTCATAACATATTCTGTTCAACAAATACGGACTGGGGCCATGCGGATCCCGGCCCATCAAGAAGGGATGAGACGTGAACATGTTCAAACTTGGCGAAGATCAGATCCTGGTACAAGACCTTGTCCGGCGCGTGGCCCGCGAAAAGGTCGCTCCGCGCGCGCAGGAGATCGACCGCACGGCGGAATACCCCCATGACATGTTCGAGATGTTGAAGGAGCTTGGCCTATTCCTTCTTCCCTTCCCCGAAGAATACGGTGGCGCGAACTCCATGCTGTCGGCCTGCGTCGCGGTCGAGGAATTCGGGCGTGTCTGCTACAATACCGCCTATCTACTTCTGGTGCAGTGGGTGCCGATCGGAGCCATTCTGGCTGGCGGCACACAGGAACAAAAAGACCGTTACCTGCCCGGCCTGGCCAAAGGTGAGCTGCGGGGGGCCCTTTCCCTGACCGAACCGCAAAGCGGATCTGATGTCTCGGGGATCAAGACCAAGGCGCGCAAGGACGGGGGCGACTACATCCTTGATGGCAACAAGATCTGGTGCACCAATTCCGGTATGGCCGATTTTGTTCTGGTTGCGGCCAAGACTGGCACTGGCGATGAACGTGGCAAGATCAACCTGTTCATCGTCGATACAGACACGCCCGGTTTCAATGTTGGCCCCAAGGAAGACAAGATGGGCGCGCGCGGCGTGCCGTCCCATTCGCTCTATCTTGAAAACTGCCGCGTCCCCGCATCGGCAATGTTGGGCGATGAGGAAACAGGCTTTCGCGTCGCTATGGCCGCGCTGAACGATTCACGTCCGATCATCGGCGCTCGGGCAGTCGGGTGTGCGCAGGGCGCGCTGGATCACGCGGTGGAGTTCATTAAAAACCGCCATGCCTTCGGCCAAACCATCGCCGACTTCCAGGGGATAAAATGGATGGTCGCGGACATGGAAACGCAGACTGCCGCTGCCCGCCTCCTGGTCTATCAAGCGGCTGCGGCCCTGGACGCAGGCGTCAAAGGCAAGGAACTCGCGCATTTGGCAGCAATGGCCAAGGCCTTCTCAACCGACACTGCGATGAAGGTCGCAACGGATGCGGTGCAACTTTTCGGTGCGGCCGGCATATCCAACGAGTACGGGATTAACCGCTATTTCCGCGATGCGAAGGTCCTCCAGATCATCGAAGGTACCAACCAAATTCAACGCAACATTATCTCTCGCTCCGTATTGGCCTGAGTTTTTAAGAAGGAAACACCCATGGAAACCCTCGGCCTCGGCCTGTTTTTCGAAGACGTCACCGTCGGTCGCACTTTCAAGACGATCGGGCGGACCATCTCGGAAGCTGACATCATCAATTTTGTCACCTGCACGGGCATGACCGAAGTGCTCTTCACAAACAGCGTCTTTCAAGAGGAAGAATCCCTCATCAAGGGCCGCGTCGTGCCATCTGCCCTAGTCTACACCTTTATGGAGGGTCTGCTGGTCCAAAGCACTATGCAGCACACTGGATTTGCTTTTCTTGAGATGTCCTACAAAGTCGGCGGGCCGACCGTTGCAGGCGACACGATCCACTGTGAAGTCGAGATCGTCGAGGCGCGGCGGTCGAAGAAGCGGCCAGACAAAGGCATCGTGACCAGCCACAACCGGGTCATCAATCAGCGGGGCGAGCTCGTATTGGACTACAAGCCGACGCGTATGGTCAATGCCCGCACAAAGGGAGAATGATCTTGACAGACGCTCCTGATCCCCATCGCGGGCCATTGTCCGGCCTTAGGGTGGTTGATCTGACGATCAACGTCCTAGGGCCGGTCTGCACCCAGATTCTGGGCGACATGGGCGCAGATATTATCAAGGTCGAAGAGCCCAAGGGAGACTACACCCGCCATGTCGGTCCCCGCGTCAGCGATGACATGGGAGCGCTCTTTTTGGGTCTGAACCGGAACAAGCGGTCAATTGTCTTGAACCTCAAGGATTCACAGGATTCCGCCGTCTTGACCCGTCTTCTTGAGACGGCGGATGTCATGGTTCATGCCATGCGGCCGGGGGCCATCGACCGGCTGGGGCTCACTTATGATAAGGTCCGTGCAATCAAGCCGGACATCATCTACGCGTCGGCGACTGGTTTTCGCCCCGGATCGTCACGCACGGAAACACCCGCCTATGACGATGTGGTGCAGGGCTTGACCGGAACCGCGGCCATGAACGGCTGGCGCGATGGTGTGCCCGACTACCTACCAACCGTGATTGCCGACAAGCATTCGGGCTATGTTCTGGCCAATGCCATTACCTCGGCATTATTCTGGCGTGAACGGACTGGCGAAGGTCAGGAGGTTCACGTGCCCATGATGGAAAGTGTCATTGTCTTCAACCTTCTGGAACATCTCTGGGGGCGCGCCCTGCCTGCCACAGGCGGCAAAGCGGGCTACACTCGGCTGATGAATGCTGATCGCAGGCCTTACCGCACGGCGGACGGGTATCTGTGCGTCATGGCCAATACCGATGCGCAATGGCAACGGTTTCTCGAGCTGCTTGGCCATGGCGACTTGGCGCGCGATCCACGTTATGAACGGACTCAGCAACGGTCGGCAAACATCCAAGATCTCTATGCCATCGTGGCCAAACGGCTGGTGGACCGCACCACAGCCGACTGGGGCGCGGCGCTGGATCAGGCCGATATTCCGAACGGTCCAGCCAGCACCTTCGACGAGTTGTTCGAAGATCCCTATCTGTTGGAAACCGGCTTCTTCGAGACCAACACGCACCCGACCGAAGGTGCGATGACCCTGCCGGGCATCGCGCCTAGTTTTTCGGCCTGCACCCCGTCGATCCGCCGTCTGCCGCCCCGGCTAGGCGCCGATACCCACGAAATTCTCAACGAGCTCGCGCAGACACCAGACCGCAACAGACACGAAAACGATTTAAAGATCCGGTCACGACTATGAAACCCCTTTCCGGCACCCGTGTTCTGGATATGTCGCGTATTCTGGCCGGCCCTTGGCCACGCAATACCTCGTCGATCTCGGGGCCGAGGTCATCAAGGTTGAACGGGCAAGCCTAGGAAAAGATGCGCGCCAGTTCGGTCCGCCTTTCGCCCAGCGGGCCGCCGGAACGATGAGCAGCGAAGATTTCGCCGCACATCTGGTGCAGTCGTAGCAAGTCGTCGCTGACCTAGGATATCTCGAAACCGAAAGGGCAGGAGATTATCCGCAAGTTGACCGGCGAATGCGACATTCTGGTGGAAAACTGCCCCGGCTATGATGCGGTCTTTCAAGGCATGTGCGACCTGATGAATGTGACCGGCATTTCCGAAGGGGAACCGGCGCGGGCCCTTTGAAGGTTGGCCCTTCGATCGTTGATGCCCTACGGAGTCGAACTCGGCTGCGCGAAGGGCATCCACCAGTTCGGCGAAGACGGCTACTGCACAGGCAGTTGAACACATCGGGACACGCAAGCTGCAACACGATTGTGCTGTCTTTACGAAAAGTCTTTTTAAACTGGTTCATCGGGTCGCACGCTCGGAGTATTAGGAAGGGCACAAATTGCCTTGATTGCAAATTGCCTTGGTTGTCAGCACAAGTTGACGAACATCTGGAGGTATCAAAGTGAAATGCCCAAATGGCTAGACAAGAACACAACCAGGCGAAATCCGGTCCTGCGGCCAAAACGCGCCGCGATCCGCCACGATCGATCAACCGCCTGCTCGGTATTTTCGAAAGGATCGCAGAAGTAACCGAGGTCGGTATGACGCTGGCGGATCTCAGCGTAGCTCTCGACGCACCCAAGAGTTCTCTTCTCATCATGCTCAGGCCACTTGTGGATCAGGACTATCTGATCCACGAGTCCAACACCTACCGACTTGGTCCGCGCATGTTCCAGTTTGCGTCAGCCATCCTGGCCAACAGCCGATTTTCCAGCCTCGTACGACATCACATGACGCTGCTGCGGGACTGGACCGACGAAACTGTCATCTATGCGACCCTCGATCTGGACAGCCGCCGCATCGTCTACGAGGATGTTGTCGAAGGTAGTTCGCTTATCCGCTATGTGGTCAATGCGGGCGCCAATCGTCCGGCCTATCCGACGGCGAGCGGGCGCGTTCTGATCGGCCACGCCCCGACGGAATGGCAGAACAGGTATTTTGCGGATCTCCAGGCTGACAAGCTGACCAGCAGGACCATCACCGATATCGCCGGGATAAAAGCCGCGGTCAAGGAATGCCGGCAGCGCGGGGTCTGCTTCACCAACGGCGAAGCGATAGACGGCGCCGCCGGTGTCTCAGCCCCTGTCCGCGACCGGGCCGGAGAGGTGATCGGTGTCCTGGTGCTCGGGGCACCCCGCGAACGCGGCGTCGAACGCCGCGAGCTCTACGAACGAAAGACAGTCGATGCGGCAGACAGGCTGTCCGTGGCAATAGGCTACCGCCCGCCAAGCTGACCCCGAGGGGTCAGACCGGCGGGCTGATCGGGAAAGACAGCTTGCGCTCGTTTTGCCAGGTTGCGCTCTCTTTTCAGAGACAGCGAGACATGTGGCTCGGTTTAAGCAGGCAGTGCTTCGCGGTTCCGCTCTGCCATCCAGTTCAATCCTATCATCAGCACCATCACTGCCAAACTGATAGCCTCCAGCCACAGAATCTGTTGCAACGTGCCGATACCGGCCGCCAGTACCACAAGCCGCGACACCCCGTTGATCCGCCCGAACAGATAACCCTCTAGTGCTGCCACGAAGCCGACACAGGTGAAAAAGGCCAGTACGCCACTCCAAAGTACGATAGGCACTGGTCCTCCAATGATTAT
>JGI24724J26744_10002660_pt1 | contig 11778 bp, 12 predicted proteins | sample Cruoilmetagenom7_FD_26744 | JGI IMG/M metagenome (IMG submission 26744)
ATTCACACTAACATCCCTTTATTAAAGGACATTGTGATCGACAAAGATTTTGCTTCAGGTATCTACAATATTCACTACCTTGAAAAGAAACTTGGGATGTAGCTACCATGGCATGGCAACAATTGACCATTGCAACCACTCGAGAGCTAACAGCAACCGTTGAAACATTATTAGAAAACCTTGGTGCACTGTCCGTTACTATGACGGACAGTGCCGACCAACCCATTTACGAACCGCCATTAAATAGCACCCCTTTATGGCAGCACGTATCTGTTACAGGCTTATTCGAAGAGCAACACGACCTCCGTGGTGTAGAACAATACTTCAAACAGCACATTGGCGATCAGAACTCTTGGAGTTTGTCCTTAGAACGCTTGGAAGACCAAGTATGGGNGCGTGTTTGGCTTGAGAACTTTCAACCCATCAAATTTGGTAACAACTTTTGGGTTTGCTCGACTGAGCATGAGGCTCCAGACCCTAATGCAATCCTATTACGACTTGACCCTGGTCTAGCATTTGGCACAGGCACTCACCCAACTACAGCACTTTGTCTCGACTGGCTAGCCAACCATCAACTTGAAAAAAGCAATATTATCGACTTCGGCTGTGGATCTGGCATACTCGCTATCGCTGGCCTTTTGTTAGGGGCAAAAAGTGCTATCGGTATCGATATTGACCCTCAAGCGCTCATTGCAACAACAAGTAATGCTGAGCAGAATAATGTGCTCGACAAAATTCATGTTTATGGCGCTGAGCAATACCCCAGCAGCCCCCAAGCCATTGTTGTTGCAAATATTCTTGCCGAACCACTCATCTCACTTTCCAATGATATTTCAGCCTTAGTTAAGCCCCGCGGGCATTTATTATTATCAGGCATTCTCAGCGAACAGGTTGAGCAGGTCACAAGCGCTTACCAAGACGCATTTATATTCTGCCCTGCTGTTATCCGAGATAATTGGGCATGTCTTCATGCTGTTAAAAAACCCTGAACTATGCAGTATGCACTCTGCCCTTTTTGTCTTAGCACACTACAGGTTACCGCAGAACAGTTAGCCCTTAAGTCAGGGGTTATTCGCTGTGGTCATTGCAATGAGGTTTTTGATGCTAACAAAAACCAACTAACACTTTCAGCCGATCAAACTTTACCCGCCAAGCCCATTGAAAAAAACAACAAACCAGCTTACCCCACACCAGAACAATTTCTTGAAGATAACGCTCCACCCACTATAGCTACATGGGAAACCAAAAAAACCAAACCCACCCATAAACTGCCTTACGGCTTATTTGTATTTCTATTCGTATTAATTTTTATCGCACAATTTATCTTTATTGAATCAAAATCTTTAACTCAAAATACACAATTACAACCTATCTTCAAAAAGCTAAACAGTTCGTTTAACTTATCTATCCCTAGTTACAAGAATCTCGATGAAATTCACATAATCCAACGTCAACTAGCCCCTCATCCAAAACTAAACGATCTTCTCTATCTCCAGCTTACGATCAAAAACTCCGCATTAGCTGAACAACCTTTCCCAACTATCAAGGTGGTATTAACATCCAGTTTAGGCGAACCTCTTGCGCAAGGTTTTTTTACTAAATATGATTACCTAGCATCAAATGAGACCAATGATTACTTTGCACCCCAAGCTTTGAGGCAAATTAACCTTCCATTCAAAAAGCCAGAACACATAGCCTCCGGCTTCGAAATATCTTTTCAGCACTAACATTTCAACTTTGGGCATAAATCACCTCTAAATATTGACTGAAGATGAGACAATAGCGACACTAACCGTCTAAGAATTTATACTGAAAAGAAGGTTTTGCTTCCAAGCAAAGCTAAAAATACATGGAATGGAAGAACAGAAACGTTCGTACGAAGGCCCAAACTAACTTACTCGAGTCACTATGAAAATCGGTCCTTATACATTAAGCAATAACTTGGTCTTGTCGCCTATGGCAGGCATTACCGACCGACCTTTCCGTCAAATTTGTCGCGAACTGGGTGCCGGCTTAGCTGTATCTGAAATGACAGCTTCTAACCCTGCTTTACGCAAGCACCGTCGTACCTTATTAAAACTCGATCACACGGGTGAAGNCGGGCCTCGCTCTGTACAAATTGTTGGCACAAACCCCCAACAAATGGCTGAAGCCGCCCTTTTCAACCAATCTAATGGCGCACAAATCATTGATATCAACATGGGGTGTCCAGCTAAAAAAGTCTGTAACGTCGCCGCCGGCTCTGCATTATTAAGAGACGAACCATTGGTCAAAGATATATTAGAATCAGTCGTTTCTGCTGTCGATATTCCAGTAACACTAAAAATAAGAACCGGCTGGGATCCACTCAACAAAAACGCACCCACTATAGCCAAAATTGCTGAGCAAGCCGGNATACAAGCACTCGCCATTCACGGTAGGACTCGTGCCTGTAAATACAACGGTAATGCTGAATTTGATACCATCAAAATAATCAAGAAATCCGTCAGCATCAAAGTGTTTGCCAATGGTGATATTGCAAGCCCTCAAAGAGCATTAGAGGTTTTAGATCATACTAACGCAGATGGCCTATTAATTGGTCGAGGCGCCCAAGGGCGACCATGGATTTTCAGGGAAATTGACCACTTCTTAAAAACTGGCGATATTTTAGCACCGCCTAACATTGATGAAATAAAACAGGTTGTTACCCGCCATATTATTCAACTACATCAGTTTTATGGTGATATTATGGGCGTTAGAATTGCTAGAAAGCACATTGCTTGGTACTTTAAACACCTTGATGCGTCGCTGTTACCTCTCGTCAAGAAAAGTTTTTCTATTCAAGAACCTCAGCTACAATTAGATTTTATGGATAATATTTTTCATGCCCTTACAAAAACAAAACATCAAGCAGCATGAGTTTAGATAAACCAAAACAACCTTTATGTCATCAAGTAACACAAGCACTAGAGAACTATTTTGTGCAGCTTGACGGGCAAGAAGTCGTTAATTTGCACGCCTTAGTGATCAGTGAAGTTGAGAAACCATTACTGGAAGCGGTGCTTAATCATACAAAGTCTAACCAGTCTAAAGCAGCAAAAATGCTCGGTTTAAGCCGTGGCACACTCAGAAAAAAACTAGCAACTTACAAACTCGATATTTAACATCACGTTTCCTACAAGCCAATCACCAAAAAGCTCAGCAAAAAAACACGATTTTCTATAGAATACCCTGTTTTCAGGTAGGCCAAATCGGCCTCACAACATTTTACAAACAGGTCAACAGATGAGCAATAAAATCACTCGCGCTTTAGTCAGCGTCTCCGATAAATCGGGCATTATTGAGTTTTGTCAACAACTGAGCAATTTGAACGTTGAAATAATTTCAACTGGCGGTACTGCAAAATTACTCCAAGAAAATAACATTCCTGTTGTAGAAATCAGTGATTACACCGGTTTCCCTGAAATGATGGATGGCCGCGTTAAAACACTGCACCCAAAAGTTCATGGTGGCATTTTAGGCCGCCGCGATATTGACCAAAACATCATGCAGGATAATGACATTAAGCCAATAGACTTGGTTGTTGTGAATCTATATCCATTCCAACAAACTATTGCCAACCCAGATTGCGACCTTNCGACAGCTATTGAAAATATTGATATTGGTGGACCAACCATGATTCGCGCTGCCGCTAAAAATCACAAAGATGTAACCATTATTGTTGACCCTAGTGATTACCAGCAAACCATCGACTCAATTAAAGCAACAGGTGGTATGAATGACCTTAGCCGCTTTAACTTTGCTGTTAAAACATTCGAACATACCGCTCAATATGATGGTGCTATTGCAAATTATTTAGGTGCTATTCAAGAAAGCGGTGAAAAAGCTGATTTTTCTCGCACCATCAACCTTCAGTTCAAACAAAAACAAGTCATGCGTTACGGTGAGAACCCTCATCAAAAAGCAGCCTTCTTTACCGAAGAGACGTCTCAGCCTGGCACCATTGCTTCGGCAGTTCAGCATCAAGGTAAAGAGTTGTCTTATAATAATATCGCTGACACAGATGCTGCACTGGAGTGCGTTAAGCAATTCCATGATTCTCCAGCCTGCGTTATCGTAAAACATGCAAATCCATGTGGCGTAGCCCTAGGTGACAACATTTTGGAGGCATATAACCGTGCTTATCAAACAGATCCAGAATCAGCTTTTGGTGGAATTATTGCGTTTAACCGCCCACTTGATTTTGCCACCGCCGAGGCAATTACAGAACGTCAATTTGTTGAAGTAATTATTGCACCGGGCATCAACAAAGACGCATTAGCGGTTATCGCCGGTAAGAAAAACCTCCGCCTTCTTGATAGTGGNNAATGGGAAAACAGCAACGATGATCGCTATGATTTCAAGCGNGTCAACGGNGGCTTGCTAGTCCAAACAATTGATAACAAACTTTATAGTGACCTTACAGTCGTCACTAAACGTCAACCGACCGAGCAAGAAATGCAGGACTTATTGTTCACATGGAACGTTGCTAAGTTCGTTAAATCTAACGCCATTATTTATGGCAAAAACAACATGACCATTGGCGTTGGTGCGGGTCAAATGAGCCGCGTAAACTCTGCTCGAATTGCCGCCATTAAAGCTGAGCAAGCCGGTCTTGAAGTCACTGGCTCAGTCATGGCATCAGATGCCTTCTTCCCTTTTAGAGATGGACTCGATAATGCCGCTCAAGTTGGCATTCGTGCTGTTATTCAACCCGGTGGGTCAATGCGTGACGAAGAAGTTATTCAAGCGGCTGATGAACATGATATTGCCATGGTCTTTACTGGCATGCGTCACTTTAGACACTAAAAAAGGAATTCAATAATGAATGTACTTATCGTAGGCGGCGGCGGGCGTGAACATGCCCTAGCGTGGAAGGCTAAGCAATCCTCTAACGTAGATACTGTCTACGTAGCACCCGGTAATGCGGGTACAGAACAAGAACAAGGCATTGAAAATATTAGTATTAATGCTGAAGATATTGATGCCTTATTAGCCTTTGCTAAAAAAGAAAATATTGAGCTGACTATTGTGGGCCCAGAAGCTCCTTTAGTTGCCGGTATCGTTGATCAGTTCACCGCAAGCGGTTTACGTTGTTTTGGCCCCACTCAGTTAGCCGCTCAACTTGAAGGCTCTAAAGCCTACTGTAAAGACTTCTTAGCACGTCACAATATCCCAACCGCAGACTACCAAAGTTTTACCGAAATTGAACCTGCTTGTGATTACATCCGCACTAAAGGTGCGCCAATTGTTGTTAAAGCGGATGGCTTGGCTGCCGGCAAAGGCGTTATCCTGGCTGAAACAGAACAAGAAGCCATCAGTGCTGTAAATGACATGTTAGCCGGCAATGCGTTTGGCGAAGCCGGTCATCGCGTTGTGATTGAGGAGTTTTTAGTTGGAGAAGAAGCCAGCTTTATCGTTATAGCTAATGGACATCAAGCACTAGCAATGGCCTCATCACAAGATCATAAAGCACGTGATAATGGTGACTTAGGCCCTAACACTGGTGGTATGGGTGCTTATTCACCTGCGCCGGTTGTTACACCCGAGATGCATAAAACCATCATGGATACCATCATCCAACCAACGCTTGATGGCATGATAAAAGACGGCATTCCATACACTGGCTTTCTATACGCCGGTGTAATGATCGATGCACAAGGTGCCCCCAAAGTACTCGAATACAATTGTCGATTTGGTGACCCAGAAACCCAACCTATCATGATGCGTTTGAATAGCGACCTTACAGANCTGTGTAACGCTGCCCTTGATAACAGGCTAGATACAATGACTGCCGAATGGGACCCTCGCACGTCCATTGGTGTTGTCCTTGCCGCTGGTGGGTATCCTTTCGACTACAACAAAGGTGATGTAATTACTGGCATTCCTGCGGAAACCAATGACGCTAAAACTTTCCATGCAGGCACTAAAATAAAGAATGGTGACATAACAACCAACGGCGGTCGTGTACTTTGTGCATGCGCTCTTGGCGATAGCGTACTCGATGCTCAATTGAAAGCCTATGAAGCGGTAGGCTCGATTCAATGGGAAAATTTATATTTCCGAACTGATATTGGACACCGTGCTATAAAACGAGAACAATCCGTATAGTTCAATAAGAAACAAACCCGCAAAAAAAGAGCGTCTATATAGACGCTCTTTTTTTTCTTTTAAATTAACAAGAACTAGCGTTTCATCGAATCAAAGAACTCGCCATTTGTTTTTGTTTTCTTAAAGCGTTCTAACAAGAATTCAATCGCACCCATTTCATCCATTGGATTAAGAATTTTACGTAGAATCCATGTTTTTTGAAGGACGTCAGCATCCACAAGGTATTCTTCACGGCGCGTTCCCGAACGGTTAACGTTAATCGCTGGATAAATACGTTTTTCAGCAATTTTACGCTCTAGGTGAAGCTCCATATTTCCCGTACCTTTAAATTCTTCGTAAATCACGTCATCCATACGCGAGCCAGTCTCAACCAGTGCTGTTGCAATAATCGTCAAACTACCACCTTCTTCAATATTACGAGCAGCACCAAAGAAACGTTTAGGACGCTCAAGCGCATTAGCATCAACACCACCAGTTAAAATCTTACCGGATGAAGGCGCCACAGTATTGTAAGCACGACCCAAACGGGTAATGGAGTCTAGCAAAATAATAACGTCTCTTTTGTGCTCCACCATTCTCTTTGCTTTCTCAATCACCATTTCTGCCACCTGGACATGGCGAGAAGCAGGCTCATCAAAAGTACTTGAAATGACTTCACCCTTAACCGTACGCGACATTTCTGTCACCTCTTCAGGACGCTCATCAATCAATAAAACCATCAAGTGACTTTCTGGATTACTTGCCGCAATCGAATGCGCTAAATTTTGCAGAATCATTGTCTTACCCGCTTTAGGCGGTGACACAATCAGTCCACGTTGACCTTTACCAATCGGTGACACCAAATCAATGACACGAGAGGTTAAATCTTCAGTTGTACCATTTCCAATCTCGAGGGTTAAACGCTCATTTGGAAAAATAGGTGTTAAATCTTTAAATGCAATTTTATTTTTTGCATGCTCTGGCTTTTCATAATTAAGCTTATCGACCTTTAGCAATGCAAAATAACGCTCGCTGTCTTTAGGCGGACGAATTTTGCCAGAAATTGTATCCCCTGTTCTCAAACCAAATCGACGAATCTGACTCGGTGACACATAGATATCATCAGGCCCCGCTAGAAATGAACCATCTGCTGACCTTAAAAAACCGAAACCGTCGGATAAAATTTCTAAGACGCCGTCACCATAAACATCGTCACCCCTTTTGGCGACCTTTTTAAGGATTTGAAATACAGTGGTTTGTTTTAATGATCGTCCAGTGTTATCAACACCGAGTTCTTTCGCAATTTCAAGAATTTCAGTTGCGGGCTTACGCTTCAGCTCAGTTAGGTTCATATAGGTTTATAGTTGGAATATAAGAAAGGTATAAATGTGCATATTTAGCACAGGGATTTTTAAATAGATTTTTTTGATTAGTTGCACGGCAAGTCGCGTGCTTAGGAGTCATTACTTATGCTGTAAAGGTAGCATTAATAAGCGCCCCCGTCTACCTTTAAGACGAAGGCACTGTGTTTTTTATATATTGCTATCTATAAATGCGGCTAATTGTGATTTCGTCACAGCACCTACTTTAGTCGCTTCAACTTCACCAGCTTTGTAAACCATTAACGTTGGAATGCCTCGCACACCAAAACGTCTCGGCATTGCTGGGTTTGAATCTATATCCAACTTAACAACTTTCAGTTTACCTGCATATTCGTCTGCGATTTCGTCAAGGATCGGCGCCACCATTTTACAAGGACCACACCATTCAGCCCAGAAATCGACTAAAACTGCTTGTTCAGACGCTAAAACGTCCTGTTCAAAACTATCATCGGTGGTATGAAGTACATTTTCACTCACTATTTATCTCCGTTCAGTTAATACTACGCATCGCTACATCATAATAGAGTACGATATCAACTGCATAGCTTATCATGAATATTTAAGCCCTAACTAAACTTCCGTTTCATTCAATTCATCACCATCAATAATTACTCAGCCCATGTCCGAAACACACCTAACCAACACTACTTTTTCTTCACTTGGATTAACTTCACCTTTAATTAAAGGTCTAGACGAAGCTAACTTCATAAAGTGCACGCCTATCCAAGAACAAACCTTACCAATTAGTTTGCTGGGTAATGACGTGGCAGGACAAGCGCAAACAGGCACGGGTAAAACAATCGCTTTTTTACTGGCCACGTATCACACCTTGCTGACGAAAACTGCACCTGATAATAAAAAGGGCGTCAGAGCGCTTATACTTGCTCCAACACGTGAACTGGCGATACAAATTGCTAACGATGCAAAAATCATCGGCAAACACACCGACATTAAAGTCGGCCTCGCTTACGGTGGAACTGATTACGAAAAACAGCGTAAAACCATTGACGATGGCGTTGATATTTTAATTGGCACCCCTGGACGAACAATCGACTTTTTTAAACAAAAAGTCTTTAACCTCAGAAATACTGAAGTACTGGTTCTTGATGAGGCTGACAGAATGTTTGACCTCGGTTTTATAAACGATATTCGATATTTATTACGTAGACTGCCTCAACCAGAAAGCCGCTTAAACTTACTGTTCTCGGCGACACTCTCGTTTAAAGTAACAGAGCTTGCCTACGAGCACATGAATAACCCTGAAATGATTCGTATCGAACCCGAACAAATCACTGCTAAGCAGGTTGTTGAGTCTGTTTATTACCCTGCTGACAATGAAAAAATTCCGTTACTTATTCAAATTTTGACGAATGAAAAACCTGAAAGAGGAATCATTTTCATCAACACTAAACACAATGCCGACCGTTTACATCGATATTTAGAGGGTAACGGTTTTGATAATGCCGTCCTATCTGGCGATGTTCCACAAAAGAAGCGACAAACCATTCTTACGCGTTTTCAAGAAGGTAAACTGCCCTTATTAATTGCTACTGATGTTGCAGCTCGCGGCTTACATATCCCTGCTGTTAGCCATGTGTTTAATTTCGACCTACCTCAAGATGCTGAAGATTACGTACATCGAATTGGCCGAACAGCCCGTTCAGGTGCTAGCGGTATAGCCATTAGTTTTGCTTGTGAAACGTATGCTTATTCATTACCTGATATTGAAGCCTATATATCGCACAAAATTCCTTTTGAAAATATTGATGGCGCATCATTACCTGATATTAAACCCGCTACTAAAAAAACGTATAAGCCTTCGACTAACAAACGCCACGCTAAACCACGAACAAATTCAAAACCACGCTCACATAAACGTTAGTTTGACGGCTTAATTAGGCTGAATAGCACCGAGGTTTTCAACGGCGGTGTATTCATGCACGATGCGTGGCGGCTCGTTACTATCCGGTTTAGTAATCGCCACTATATATTTAATACCAAACGTATCAGCGGCTTTAAGAACACTCAAACTATCATCTACCATCACTGTTTTAGATTTATCGAATCGTTCGAGTTGATGAAAAGCCTGCCAAAAGCTTTGCTGCTCCTTCGGATAACCAAAATCATGCGCTGAGACAATTGCATCAAAAAACTCTACTAATCCTGTTTTTTGCATTTTAATAGTCAAACTATCGGCGTGGGCATTCGTTACTAACACACAACGTTTTCCGGACACCTTTACTGCTTTTAAAAAAGCTCTCGTGTGCGGCAATTCTTTAATATGTTCTTGCGTTTCAACTTTTAACTTCGCAATATCAATGCCTAATTCTTCACTCCAATAATCTAAACAATACCAATTTAGTAAACCTTCTTGAGCCTTAAAAATAGGTTCTAAATGTTTAACCGCATCATCAAATGAAATATTTTCCCTGTTCGCAAAATATTCTGGCACAACCCGCTGCCAAAAATGATTATCGAACCTTAAGTCCAGTAAGGTGCCATCCATATCTAATAAAACAGTTTCTATTTCCGACCAATCAATCATCTGGTAACCTAATAACTTAACCTATTCGACTTTGCGTCCAAGGAACACTAACATGTTAAACCATCTTACAAAAACGCTGTTTATTTTCACCAGTAGCATACTGCTTATTGCTTGCCATAAAGCTCCTACTCTAGATAAAGAACTCGCTTTATCATTATTAACTTCATCTAACACTTCATCAGGCTACGCCATTAGCATGGTCACTAATAACCCTCATGCGCGTGGAAAAAATGCCAATGGGTGGAACTGTTCTGATAAGAAATCACTCATTGATTCAAAGGTTGTCACGTGTAAAGAATCAGGCCGCTCAGGCGTCTACTTAACATTTACCAATGAAGGTAAAAAGCTATTGCTCGACTCTCCCTGGGGAGATGATGTTCTACGTAACGCTAGAGTTCTTGCAGTTCTCCAACATATCAAAGAGATTCAATCCATTGATATGATTGACCCATCACACGCCATCATTAATTACACATGGGTCTATAACCAACACACCCCTTTTTCAAATACTCAACTACAGAAAACCATCGCACTTAATGTTCCTCAAGAAGCACAAGCCAGTGCAGTCTTAAGTAATAATAAATGGACAATAAAACACTAGTTTGTCCGCATGAATAAAGCAAAACGCCTAGAGATCTTCGAACGACTCGCTCAAGCAATTCCTGAACCGGAAACAGAGCTCAATTACAGTTCTCCTTTTGAGCTTTTAATTGCTGTTATCCTCTCAGCTCAAGCAACCGATAAAGGCGTTAACAAGGCCACTGATAAACTTTACCCTATTGCCAACACACCTAAAGCCATTTTCGATCTTGGTGATAAAGGACTTAAAAAATACATTAAAACTATCGGGCTGTTTAATACCAAGGGCAGCAATATCATCAAAACCTGTAAGATCTTGATGGAACAGCATAACAGCCTTGTACCTCAAACACGTGAAGCACTAGAGGCTTTACCGGGCGTAGGTCGAAAAACGGCCAATGTTGTCCTAAATACAGCCTTTGGTGTCCCAACGATTGCCGTCGACACGCATATTTTTAGGGTTAGTAACCGCACTAGAATTGCGCCAGGAAAGAACGTACTGGAAGTTGAAAAAAAACTTGATAAACACGTCCCAAAAGAACACAAACTAGACGCACATCATTTATTAATCCTACATGGCCGTTATACCTGTATCGCCCGCAAGCCGCGCTGTGGCTCATGTGTTATAGAGAATTTATGTGAATTTAAAGACAAAACTATCTGCTGATTCATTTTAAGTTCAGGCAGGCCTTTTTAAACTAATACACGTAATAGTTTAAAAAACTTGTAAGTTTTTTTAGCTTTGCTTGGTCTATTAAATCGCATATAGTTGACCGGTCTATTCTTGTCGGCGCTTCATGCAAGATGACTGAATTTACAGTTAACCTATGATAATAAAATAAAAGGACATTCTTATGAATAATTCTACAAAAAAACCATTAGTAGCCGCCTTAGGCGCAGCCTTTGTCACCTCAATGGCATTTGCTCCAGCCGTAAGCGCAGACGCAAACCCGTTTGGCGCAACTGAACTAGAAACTGGCTACATGGTGCTTGCTGAAGGCAAATGTGGCGAAGGTAAATGTGGTGCTGAAAAAGCTGCAGCGAAAGCAAAAGAAGCTAAATGTGGTGAAGGCAAGTGCGGCGAAGGTAAGTGCGGTGCCGAAAAGGCTGCTGACAAAGCACAAGAAGCTAAATGTGGTGAAGGTAAATGCGGTGCCGAAAAAG
>JGI24724J26744_10002663_pt1 | contig 11772 bp, 8 predicted proteins | sample Cruoilmetagenom7_FD_26744 | JGI IMG/M metagenome (IMG submission 26744)
ACTTGCTATGCCAGAAGCCTATCAAGAGTCGATCAATGAACTATTGTTATCTGGCACTGCTGAAGACTTAAAGTCACAAGCACAAGCGAAGTTTATCTTCTCTCCAGAAACCCTATTTAGCCTAGACAGCCACGAAGATTGGTATGACATTGACCCTCGCGTTGAATATTTAATTGATTTATTACAATCGCTTAAAAAAGAGAAAGTATTAGTTATTTGTGCCCATGCCCAAACAGCAATTGACTTAGAAACAGCCCTTCGTGTTAAAGAAGGTATGCGTGCTGCGGTATTCCATGAAGGTTTAAGCATATTTGAACGCGATCGCGCTGCCGCTTACTTTGCACAGGATGAAGATAGCGCGCAAGTATTGCTCTGTTCTGAAATAGGTAGTGAAGGCCGTAACTTCCAGTTCGCTCACCACTTGGTATTGTTTGATTTACCACGTAACCCGGATTTACTTGAACAACGTATTGGCCGTTTAGACCGTATTGGTCAAACTGAAACTATCCGCATTCATGTGCCATATTTTCAAGATTCAGCACAGAGCTTATTGTTTAAATGGTATAAACAGGCTTTAAATGCTTTTGAGCACACTTGTATTACTGGTCATGCTGTTTTTCAAGCCTTTGGCGATACTTTGTTTGACCTTGCACTTAGTGCTAGCTGGGACTCTAACGAGGCAGAACAGCTGATCAAGCAAAGTCATGAAAAGCATATTGCTATCAAGCAAGACCTGGAAAATGGCCGAGATAAGTTATTAGAATTACACTCTTCTGGTCAAGGTAAAGCACAAGCCTTAGTTAAAAAAATAGAAAAATTAGATCAACAAATTCATCTGCCACAATTTATGTTTCAATTGTTGGATGTTTTTGGTATTCAACAAGATGATAAAGCAGATAACGCGATTGCATTGCAACCTTCTGAACATATGCTGTGTACAAACTTCCCTTGTTTGCCTGAAGATGGCGCAACGATTACCTTTAATCGTCAAACCGCTTTAGCCGTTGAAAACTACCAACTGATCACTTGGGATCATCCAATGGTGCGTGGCGCTATGGATTTGGTCTTATCTGATGAAATTGGTAACTCAAGCATCGGTCTATTAAAAAATCCGGCACTACCTGCGGGCACATTTTTCTTAGAGTGTATATTTACCTTAGAAGCTATTGCACCAAGCAACTTACAATTAGGCCGTTATTTACCGACAACGCCTATTCGTATTTTGGTTGATAAGAATGGTAATGACCTTGCCGATAAGGTTAGCGAAGCAGTATTAGATCAGCAGTTATCACCGGTCAAGAAACAAGTGGCTTTACAATTAGTTAAAGCGCTGAAAAGCCAAGTTTCGCCACTAGTGATTAAAGCAGAAGCCCATGCTGAGCAACAAATTGCCACTATTCAACAAAAAGCATTAGTTGGCATGCAAGTCGCCATGGATGAAGAACATCAGCGCTTAACGGCATTAAAAGCTATAAACCCTAGTGTTCGCCAGCAAGAAATTGACTTCATTTTGATGCAAAAAAATGCTTTAGCTGAATATATTGCTAAAGCACAAATTAAGTTTGAAGCTGTACGCTTAATTGTTGTCAGTAACTAGCACTAAAAACTTATGACAAAGCCCGGTAACACTAGCATTTAGCTAGCCATCGGGCTTTTATTACCCTACTATTTCATCTTAATAACAACTTGACGATAAAAGCTAAATTAATATTAACCTGTTTATGCTTTTAATCTAGATCAAGCTAAAAATTTAGTCAGCTATTCAACAATACGACTCAACAACTTCTAAGGAAAATCAACATGGGTGCTAACCCTGACTTTATTTATCAGCCTCCCATGACCCCCTATCTTGATATTGTGTATCAAGACAATGATATCGTGGTGTTAAATAAACCCAGTGGCTTATTAACGGTACCGGGACGTTTACCTGAGCATCAAGACTGCTTACAAAACAGAGTGTTAAAAGTCCTGCCAAGTGCAACGGTGGTGCATCGATTAGACATGGCAACATCAGGTATTATTTTAATGGCCCTTAATAAACCTGCGCATGTTGCTATTAGTCGTCAGTTTGAAAAAAGATTAACGCAAAAAAGTTATATTGCTCGAGTTTTTGGTAAAATTGCTGAGAGCCAAGGCTCTGTTAAAGAGCCTTTAATTTGTGATTGGCCGAACAGACCAAAGCAAAAAGTTGACTATGAACATGGCAAAGCCGCACTAACGCACTATAGCGTATTAAGTTATCGTGAAAATGATGATGATCACATCACAACGTTGGTAGAACTAACCCCTGTAACCGGCCGTTCTCACCAACTGCGTGTGCATATGTTATCTCTCGGCCATCCGATACTTGGTGATCGACTTTATGCTCATGAGCAGGCACTAACGTGCAGTAATCGTTTGCAATTACATGCAAAAATGCTACAAATCAGCCACCCTGTTACAGCGCAAACCTTAACGTTTACCAAAGCCTGTCCTTTTGACTAAAACCATTAACGGTGAGTTTAAAGAAATAACGGTTCTTGTCGATAATAAGTGTATATACTTTCTCACCTGCCTTAGGAACCTTGCTTTTTATGTACTCAAAAATACAATCGCTATTATTCTTCGTCATGTTAACTGCCTTATGCTTAGCCATAAACAGCCCTGCATCCTTAGCGTTTGTCAGTGCTCAAGAAGAACAAGCCGCAAAGACTAATAAGGATACTGAAGACCTCAATAAAGCCAAAAAAAGCAGTGAAAGTAAAGCAGTAACAGATAACCCTGACTCGACAAAATCTGATAACGCGGCGCATCAACATCAAGCTATTATCAAGGCACCTATTGATGCATTTACACAACAGCAACAAGACATTGAGCATTATTTAGCAACAGAAGAAATTAGCTCTTTACTTGTTGGTAGTGAAAAATACCTTATCGCAACCAATAAACACACAACGGCGATTAATAAGGGCGTTATGGTGTTAATTCCCGACTGGCAACAAAGCATAGCAACACCTAACGCACTGAACCAATTACGCGAAGAAATCCCCAAATATGGCTGGACCACAATTACCTTACACCCTCCCCATAAACCTAATAATTACCCGTCACAAGCCTTACTAGCGGCAGAGCGCAAGACTGAAAACAGCGAAAGTTTAACCCGCTATAGTAAAAAGCTTGCTGATATTATGCTTGCCGTTATCGAACAAGCAAAAGGCTATCCTGGAGTTATCATTATCGTTGCCGAAGGTAGTCATGCCGCTCTATTGCTCGATGTTTATCAACAAAATTTACTTGCCACTCCTAGTGCAATAGTCATGCTCAGCAGCTATATGCCAACCATAGCAGCGAACAATAAAATAGCCCAACAACTTGCCGTGACCGACTACCCAATACTCGATTTATACTTAAAACGCGATAACCGCTTAGTGCTTGCCAATGCAAAACTGAGGAAAGACTCGGCAAAAAGAGAAATGAAAGTCTATTACCGACAAAAACAATTAAACAATCGGGTAACAGGATATTACCCCAAAAAAACCTTAGCAAAAGAAATTATAGGCTGGCTTAGCTCAGTAGGCTGGTAGTTTGGTTAATGCTGCTTAAGCAATGAGAAAGTTATTAAGCTCATAACAAGCTAAGCTGTATGTTATAAAATTGATAACATACAGCTGGTACTACGGTTAACTTAAACCAATCTATATTGTCGTTAAATCCCTATATCTAGAAAACTTTTCACTATATTAATAAGGTTTTGTTTCGGCATCTAAGCTTTGTCCCTTACGAAATAGGTTGGCGATATCTTCTTTAATTAAATAGAGCGCTGGAATTAAAAACAGCGTGATAACCGTAGCGAAAACAATACCAAAGCCTAATGATATTGCCATCGGTATAATAAATTGCGCTTGCAAACTTTGTTCAAAATATAATGGAAAAATACCAAAAAACGTGGTCAGAGACGTCAGTAATATCGCTCTGAATCTTTGTGTACCGGCCTGACTGACAATGTCGAACATGCGCATGCCTGAGCCTTTAGCTTTATTAATAAAGTCGACCATAATCAAGCTGTCGTTTACCACAACCCCCGTTAAAGCAATAAAGCCAAACATCGACATCATATTAATCGTACGGCCAAGCAACCAATGGCCAATAATGGCACCAATAATACCAAAGGGAATAACCGACATAATAACCAAAGGCTGACTATATGACTTAGTCGGAATGGCAATTAAGCCATAAATCAAAAACAAAGCCCCTATCGCAGCAAAGCCAAGTTGCGATAAGAAATCAGCTTGATCCTTACTGGCTCCTTCAATACCATAATTGACACTAGGATAATCTGCTAAAATTTCTGGTATGTAGTCATCATTCATTTCCGTAACAACTTTTCTTGATTCAACCTTTTCACTGTCAATATCAGCAGAAATAGTAATTGAACGCTTTTGATTAATACGGGTAATGGTAGAGAAGCCTTGGCCAATTGCGATATTAGCCACTTGATAAAATGGTACTTGTTCACCACTGGCAGTTCTGATCCACATTTCTTCTAAATCAGATACCGATAAACGATCAGCTTCAGGATAACGCACCATCACTTTCAATTCATCGCGTCCACGCTGAATACGCTGCGCTTCATCACCATAAAAAGCTTGCCTGACTTGCTTAGCTAAGCTCGACAACGTTAAACCTAGTACCTCTGCTTCAGGTTTAATGCTGAGTTTAATTTCTTGACTGCCACGACTAAACGAATGACGGACATCGTAAACCCCATCATAGCTATTTAACTGCGCTTGAATAGCCTCTGCTGCGGCTTCGAGCTCAGTATCATTTTGCCCGGTTAGCTGAAACTCAATAGCGGCACCGCCGCCAGCATTAGTGCCAGCAAAAAATCGTAATTCTTTGCTGCCGGGAATTTCGCCAATTTCATCACGCCACAGCTTCTCTATTTCGTAGGCATCAAGCTCACGTTGATCCGGTTTGACTAACTCTAACAAGACACTGGCACTGGTATTACCATTGGTAAAGACCATTTTATGCTTAATAAAGCTAACACCTTCATACTTATTCTCTTCAGCAATCGTTTTAACCGCCTGTTCCACTCTGGCTATGGCTTTATTGCGTTGATGTGCAGCAGAGCCGTCCACCATAGTAATATTACCTTGAATAAAGTCGCTTGGAATATTAGGAAATACTTCTAATTTGACAAATGCGCCCACAATAAGACTAATAGATAAAATTAAAATCGCGACAAATATCGCCATGGTGTTGTAACGGGCAATTAATGCTTTTTCAAGCAGCGGTTTGTAGATTGAATGAATAAAGTTTTCTAATCTATCTTTAAAACGCATTTGAAAGCGTTCAAGAATATTGGCTTTATCTGCGGTTAACGGTACATACTTCATATGCGCTAAATGGGCAGGTAATATCCACTTTGACTCAATCAATGAAAACACTAAGCAAAAGCTTACAACGATAGAAATAGAGCGAAAGAAGGCGGCAAAAGTGGCATCAATGAACAATAAAGGCGTAAAAGCGGCTATGGTGGTTAAAACACCAAAGGTTGCGGGCATAGCAACTCGCATTGTACCACGAATAATATTGTCGCGAGAGTGACCGTATTTTTCAATTTCAGCATAAGCACTTTCACCAATGACAATCGCATCATCAACCACAATACCTAACACCATAATAAAGGCAAACAAGCTCAGCATATTAATTGATACTGACCATTCACCTAATAATGGCATCATTAATAACGCACCAAAAAAGCTAATCGGAATACCTAACATCACCCAAAAAGCGATTTTTATTCTTAAAAACAAGGCGAGAACAATAAAGACTAAAAATGCCCCCATCAACATGTTGTCAATCATCATGTCTAGGCGCTCAGAAAGGTAATATGAACTATCGCCCCAAACGGTTAACTTTGCCCCTTGAGGCAATTGCTGATTTTTTTCATCTACGTAGCCTCGAACCTGAGCGGCAATTTCTAAATCATTTTGATCGCCGGTTGATTGCACCATAATACTTGAGGTGTTTTCATCATCGAAAGTGGCAAAATCTTCTTGCTCAACAAAACTGTCCTTAATATTAGCGATATCGGCTAACACTAGGCGTGTACCATCAACATCAGTGCGTAAGACTAAATCACCATATTCATGGCCTGTATAAGCTTGGCCTTCAGCACGCAGTAAAATGTCACCACCGCGAGTTTTTATCGTACCGCCAGGCATATCTATCGAAGAACTACGAATCGCTAGCGTAATTTCATCGAAGGTCAGCTGGTATTGCTGTAGTTTTTCTTCAGACACTTCAATACTGATCTCATAATCACGATTACCGACCAGTTCGGCACTATTAACACTAGGTAAGGCCATAATTTCATCACGAATATTTTGTGCCATTACCTGTCTAGCACGTCGGTCCATGGAGCCACTGACCGACAGCCACATCACCTGACCTTTAAACTCTTGTTTAGTGACAATGGGTTTTTCGGCTTGTTCTGGAAAGGTCGTGATCGCGTCAACTTGCATTTGTACTTCATCAAGTTTTTCCGACATTGAATAGCCTGACTGTAGCTCGATAGTGACAACACCGATGCCTTCGCTAGCCTTTGCCGTAATGCGTTTTATCCCTTCGATATCCTCCAGTGACTCTTCAACTTTAAGGATAACTGATTGCTCAACCTCTTCTGGTGCTGCGCCTAAATGAGGCACTACAACCTGAATACTATTGGCATTAAATTCAGGAAACATCTTTTTATTAATGCCCTGATAAGAGAAGTAGCCTGACACTAAAATAAATACCATCAGTAAATTTGCTGCCACACTATTGTGAGCAAACCACGCAATAATGCCGGTGTGTGTGTTTTCTTGCTCAGTTTCAGAGAACTCGCTCATGAGTCATCACCTTGAGCATTAGCGATATCATCAAGATCTTCTGCTGCTGGCATCTCTTCTGGCTCACCGACAATACGTAAAGCCATCCCCTCAACTGGTGCTTCCATTTGCGTCATAACTAAACGAAGCCCTGCACTAAATTTATCATAGCTATAAACATAATCGACATCGTTACGCAGGACTTTAATCTCTTGAATATGTAATCGGTTCTCGCTATCGACAAGATAAATTTTATTTGCGCCACGTAAAGCATCACGAGGAATAGTGACAATATCATTAACGACTTTCCCTGAAATATTGGCATTAACAAACGTGCCCATGCGCAACTCTTGGTGGTCGCTAGATGATAAAACACTGTACGGGTCATCAACTTGGGCAATCACATAGTGCACTCGGCTTCGACTATCGACTTCACCTTCATAACGGGTTAAGTTTGCCGCCCAAGTATGTTCGACACCCGACAGTTGGTAATGAATATCGACTTTTGAGAGCTTATTTTGCTTTTGATTTATTTTAGGTAAATTTAAAAAATCAACGTCCCGCTGTTTGATCGGCAGTCTTACTTCGGCATAATCTACGGCAAAAGTTTTCGCTAACACTGCCCCTGTCGTCACATATTGGCCGATATCGACTTGCTTTTCTTTCACTATAGCGTCGTACGGTGCAACGATTTTAGTACGAGTAAGTTTAACTTCTGCGTCAGTAACATCGGCTTTTGCTGCCTTGATATCAGCCTGCGCTTTTTGTAACTGTGGTAAACGTAAAGCCAAGATTGGCGCTTCAGATAAAGTTTTACCTGATAGCATCCATTCGTCTTCTGCTTGGTCTTTTCTCGCTTGCTCTTCAATTAATACCGACTTAGCGGCATCTAAGCGAGACTGCGCTTGCAATAGTGACACTTGATAACTGATGTCATCAATACTCAGTAACACTTCACCTTTTTTGAAAAATCCACCGACATTAAACTTCTCGTTTACTGAGGTGATTTGCCCAGAAACTTCTGAAACTAGATTGGTTTGTGTGCGAGGTAAAACACTACCTTGGCTAGCAATAGTAAAACGCACATCTTGTCGCTCAATAGCCTGAACTTCAACCAGCGGCGCTTTAATGATAGCCGGTTTCTTTGCTGGTTTAGGCGCTAATGCCGCAAATACAATCAAACCAACGATAGCGAATAAAATAATAGCAATGGGTGTTAGTACAAAACGTAATGGGATCATACGTCTATTTTCTTTATTGTTATTGTTATTGTTATTGTTATTGTTATTGTTAGCAGCAGAATTCATCATTGATTCTCAAGTAAAAGATAAAAAAGGTATAAAACCATTAAGCGAAATTTAATAATATAAGAAGAATAATAACTTAGCGTGATAAATTAACAAGTTTTAAACATTCATTGACCGGACTTAATATTTACGAATAAACTTGGCCCAAGACAATAATATTTCTCTAAGATCCTCACTACCACAAGCGGCTGAGTCCTGCTGATCAAAATCAATATTCTCTTCAACAAGCCCGTCAGGCAAAACTTCTAATCCATCCATGCTAGCATTGGTTTGTATAGTGACATCACCACGATTAAAGACCGCGCTATATTCATTACCTGTGATGGTAATTTCTGTTTGCTTCTCATGCTCTATATCTGAAATAGCTAACAACAATTGCTGCAATTTTTCGGCACTTGTCCCTACCTCTACTTCTAACCACGGACCAATCACTTCATGTTCAAGTGAAAACTTAGCCATTGCTGCACCGGTGATTGGATCATCTATAAACTGATATTCCATAAATACCTCTTAATGAAAAAATGTTGATAAGCCCTAAATCAGAGCAAATAAAATAAACCCATATTAATCGAAAAAATAATAATTTTTATAAACCTGAGCTTAAATTTCAAACTCACTATCCTCTAGTGCTGTCTTCTAACGTAAGCCAAACGCGCTATTATTACTTGTGCTTAATTGTAGCAAAAACTTAGCTTTTAACACCTTATTACTCAAGGTATTACTATCTTTCTCACCTTGATTGATACTGTTACCTCAATCGTAAATAAAAGTAGAATAAAGTGGTATAAATTTTCAGCTTGTTGTTTTTTTGCTGATAAAAACATTGAAAATAAAAGCAACTGATAAACTACTATTGAACTTCCTGCGCGCCAATACGTCTATAGATTATTCTATTACTTTTCTGGTTATATTTTTTAGTGAACAAAGGGACTTACGCAGCGGTTTTATTCTCGTTTATTATTCATGGCTTAATCCTAGCTCTGCTACTCTTAACCCGCTCAACTAAGCAAATAACTATACAACCTATATCTAAAAATACAGCAATTAAAAGCTATATCTATTATGCACCTAAAATCACTAAAGCCCCATTAAACGAAAGTGAAGAGCCGACAATAATCAAAGAGCCGGTGACGCCAAAAAACCAACAAGAGCAGCAAACAAATAATACAGGAGTTACAGCAACAGAAAATGACAATCCACAGCTTGATAAAAACGGCTTAAAAACGGCACCACGAGAAGCCTCCGAATCCTATGATTCTTCTTCGCAAGATATTACACTTCCGCCGATTGATTTAGCAGTACCAATGCCGCCCCCCACGCCCAAGCCTGTTGATCGCAAACTTGATAGTTTTACGCAATTACAAAGATTACGTAGTAAGTTAAATAATAATGCGGCTATCAACACAGATAACCCTTATCAAAAATACCAACCGCCCTCTGTGTTTAATAAAACCGTAGAGTCAGTACCACATTCAATACCATTAAAAGATGAAGAAAAAGCGCGAGAAAATCGTACTAAAAACATGGCCGCGGGCATAGCAATCACTAAAGGTGAAGATGGCCGATGCTCTATCACACAAGACTTGAGTGTTTATGGCTTAAGCGAAGGTTCATCTACGCAATTTTTTGCCTGTGGCGAGTCTAAGTTTGATAAAAATTTTCGTGAACATATGAAAAAAGTAAACACTAAAATGGGTAAGAAGTAATTACTATTCAGTTGCTTAATATTGCATAAGTTTCCTTTTTATTCTCCCTAACGTCGTAACTTAGCTACTCAGGCTAATGATAAAACCTGAGCGAAACAAGAATAATTTAAACGCACTCATATTGATATAAGCACTATTTTATCGCCATTTTCTAACCGTTACCTTGAACTTGTAGCCCTTAAGCGTAAACTTGAGCTATAGGCTAATTTAGCGGCATTTTCAGGAAGAAATTTATCATGCTTAATAAAATATTAATCAGCTTTATATTGTTACTTTTTGTCGGCTGTAGCCACGAGCAAGAAAATGTTGCGTTAGGCACCTTAGAGCGTGATCGTATTGCACACACAGCAACCGTCAGTGAAGTGATCACCGACTTACCCATAGCAGCCGGCAGTAAGGTCACTAAAGGCATGGTATTGGTAAAGCTTGATGATGACTTACAAAAAGCATCGGTTGCCAAAGCGAGAGCGCAAGTACAACAGGCGCAAGCAACCTTAACCAAAGCACACAATGGTGCCCGAGCAGAAGAGGTAGCAGCTGCAAAAGCCAATGTAGCAGGCGCTAAAGCAGCACTGGCAAAAAGTATGGCAAATTACACTCGAGCAAAAAGTTTAATAAAAGCTAATTTAACCAGCCAAGCCGCTCTTGATGACGCCATNGCAAGTCGTGATGAAAATTTAGCAACACTGAGCAGTACTCAAGAGCAATTATTACAACTGATTAATGGTACACGGATTGAAGATTTAGCCATTGCTGAAGCGGTTTTGGCAAGCAATATTGCCATGCTAAGCAGTGAAGAAAAAAAGCTCAGTAATTTGACCATTACGGCAAAGCGTGATGGCATTTTAGATAACTTACCGTGGAATTTAGGAGAACGAGTTACTGCCGGTAGTCCTGTAGCTATTGTGCTAGCGGGTAAAGCGCCTTTTGCCCGTGTTTATATTCCTGGGCCTTACCGGGTTCATATCAAAGTCGGTGACCCATTAGCTGTGCATGTTGACGGTTTAGCTAAACCTATACTCGGTAAGGTGCGTTGGCTAGCTACCGAGCCGGCATTCACGCCTTATTATGCGCTTAATCAAGCCGAGCGCGCTAACTTAATGTATTTAGCAGAAATAATGTTGCCTGACAGCGCCATCGATTTACCCAGTGGCATTCCCGCCCAAGTGCTTTTACCAACAACGGGGCTAAGTGAGCGCTAATGACTGAGTTAGCCATTGATGCCCGCAATTTAACCCGAAAATTTGGCTCGATGACCGCCGTATCATCATTAAATTTGCAGGTAGAAAAACAGCGTATTTATGGTTTTCTTGGTCCCAACGGCTCAGGTAAAACCACCGCTATTCGATTATTCACCGGTTTACTCAAACCGAGTGCCGGCACCGTAAACGTCCTGGGGCTTAATTTACCTGAAGATGCTGAACGCTTTCGCAGACAAATAGGTTATATGACTCAAAAGTTTTCGCTTTATGATGATTTAACCATTATCGAGAACATGCAGTTTATTGCTCGTATTTACGGCTTAAGCCCAAAAGAGCAAAAAGCTCGCGTTTTCTTGGTCCCAATGGCTCGGGTAAAACCACCGCTATTCGCTTATTCACCGGTCTACTCAAACCAAGTGCCGGCACCGTAAACGTCCTAGGACTTAATTTACCTGAAGATGCTGAACGCTTGCGCAGACAAATAGGTTATATGACCCAAAAGTTTTCGCTTTATGATGATTTAACCATTATCGAGAACATGCAGTTTATTGCTCGTATTTACGGCTTAAGCCCAAAAGAGCAAAAAGCTCGCCTCGATGAACTGGTGAGTATTTACCAATTATCAAAGCTTAAAAAGCAATTGGCTGGCAGTTTAAGTGGTGGACAAAAACAACGTTTAGCATTGGCTTGTGCGGTTATGCAT
>JGI24724J26744_10002665_pt1 | contig 11769 bp, 10 predicted proteins | sample Cruoilmetagenom7_FD_26744 | JGI IMG/M metagenome (IMG submission 26744)
GTTGATATTCCATTTGCTTCAAAAGTCACAACGCAATATCGTGGTGAAACAGTTGGTGTTATGCATGCTTGTGGACATGATACACATGTGGCTATGCTGATGGGAGCTGCTGAAGTTTTTGCAAAGAATAAGGCTGCATTAAAAGGTTCTATTTTATTTATATTTCAACCAGCTGAAGAAGGTGCGCCGACAGGTGAACAAGGTGGCGCTGAAATGATGTTGTCTGAAGGAATTTTTAAAGATTATAAGCCAGAAGTAGCTTTTGGTATTCATGTGACATCAAATATACCTAGTGGTGTTTTGGGGTATCATTCAGGACCAGCAATGGCAGCTGTTGATACTTTCGATTTAACAGTTCATGGCAAACAAACACACGGTTCACGTCCTTGGGGTGGTATTGATCCAATTGTAGCGACAGCACAAATCATCAATGCAGTTCAAACAATTGTTAGTCGCAAAGTTGATGTCACTAAAGCTGCAGCAGTGGTTTCTTTTGGTGCAATTAAGGGTGGAATTCGCAGTAATATTATTCCTGATAAGGTAGAAATGGTCGGTACTATTCGAAATTTTGACATGGGGATTCGTGATATTGTTCATGACAATTTGAAACAAGTGGTTGAAAACACGGCAAAGGCCAGTGGTGCTACCGCAGAGTTGGTGATTCATTCTGGTTATCCTGTAACGGTTAATAATCCTGAATTAGTCGATCAAATGTTACCCAGTTTAAGAAAGGTGTTTGGGGACAATAGAGTTGTGGATATGGGTCAAATTACTGGCGCAGAAGATTTTTCATTTTTTGCTAATGAAGTCCCTGGCTTTTTCTTTTTTATGGGCGTGACACCAAATGGTGTTGATGCGAAATCTGCACCAACCAATCATTCTCCTTTGTTTTATGTAGAGGAATCAAATTTAATTAACGGTGTAAAAGCCTTCGTACAATTGGTAAATGACTATGAGTAATAAACTATTTATTTTAATATTATTTGTTGGACTTAATATTCAAGCGGAAACCACCATTATTTATGCTGGTGAATTATTGGCAGTTCCAGGTGAGAAAGTACTTAAACAACAAACCATAGTTATTAAAGACAAATCTATTAAACAAGTGATAGNCGGTTATGAAAATGCTTCAGACATTGATAAAAATGCAANTGTCATTGATTTAAAAAACAGTTATGTTTTGCCAGGTTTGATGGACATGCATGTGCATCTTCAGGGGGAATTAGGCCCTGATAGGGTTAAAGATCAATTGAAAATGTCTGATCAATTAAAAGGCATGCGCAGTACATATTATGGAATGAAGACTTTATTAGCTGGATTTACTACAGTTAGAGATGTTGGTTCTGATTCACAATATATGTATGCCTACAGAGATGCGGTCAATAATGGCTGGGTTGATGGTCCGCGTATTATTGCTGCTGGTGGTGTCGGNATCACCGGAGGACATGCTGATATTAGCGGAGTGAAACCCGATTTAATGGAGTTTTATACAGACAAATCAATCTGTGATGGACCCTATGATTGCCGACGTGCTGCACGTAATGCGATTAAATACGGTGCAGATTGGATCAAGATAACTTCAACTGGTGGTGTAATGACACAACGAGCAACAGGAACTGGCCAACAAATGGAATCTGATGAATTGGAAGAAGTGGTATTAGCAGCCAAACGTATGGGTAGAAAAGTTGCCTCTCATGCGCATCATGAGGATGGAATTATTGCAGCTTTAGAAGCTGGAGTGGCAAGTATAGAACATGGAACATATACAGGTCCCAAAGCAATAAAATTATTTAAAAAGACAGGTGCTTACCTTGTTCCAACATTATTAGCTGGTGATACTGTCGTGAAAATGGCTAAAAATACCAATATATTAAGCCCAGCTGTTAAAGAAAAAGCCTTAAAAGTAGGANCAGATATGAAAGGAAATTTTATAAAAGCTTATGATGCTGGTGTAAAGATTGCTTATGGAACAGACAGTGGTGTGTCAATTCATGGAACTAATGCCCAAGAAGCTGTTTTAATGGTTGAAGCTGGTATGCCAGCAATGGCGGTGATTAAATCTGCAACAGTTAGCGCTGCGGATTTATTAGGTATGTCGAAAAATATTGGGACTATTGAAGTGGGAAAATATGCCGATATAATTGCTGTCAGTCAATCGCCTGTTAAAAATATTGAAGAATTATTGGACGTAGATTTTGTCATGAAAGAAGGTAGAGTTTATAAAAATAAATGACTAAGCCCAACGCACCGTCTTGTGAAAGGAATCAACAGGCAATTCTTAATGTATTAAAGGATATTATTAAACCAACTGATAAACATTTNTTGGAAATAGGTTCAGGAACGGGGCAACATGCGATTTTTATGTCGCCCTTTTTTCCTCAATTGCAATGGCACACATCCGATGTAATCGATAATCATGAAGGAATAAATCAGTGGATTTTAGAATCCAAGTGTGGAAATGTTTCACCTCCAGTTTTTTATCAATCAGGAATGACTGAATTTCCTAATATTCAACCAGATGTTATTTATACAGCTAATACACTGCACATTATGTCATGGAAAAATGTTCAAAACCTCATACAACAGTTTGGCGAAAACTTAAAACAGGGCACTCAGGTGGTGATCTATGGACCATTTAACTATAACCATAAATTTACTTCAGAATCAAATGCTAAATTTGACGTCTGGTTAAAAGAGCAAGAGCCACACCGTGGCATCAGGGATTTTGAAAATATCAATCAATTGATGCAAAATGTAGGTATAGCATTAAAGCAAGATATTGCAATGCCTGCCAATAATAGAATTTTACATTTTTCAAAAAACTAAAACACTGTTATGTTAGAAAAACTTAAAGCAAAACTAGAAGCAATGAGAATTGCAAATGCAAAACCTATAGACCCAAAACAGTTCAATGATTCTATAGCACTATTAACGCAATGGTATCCATTAAGATCAGGAGGGGCAAATTTTAAGACAAATGTGCTCATTAAAGTTTCTTCTTCTCTTTACCGTTACCAGTTGTCAATGGGAGGAAAGTTTTTTCTTGGAATGTTTGGTTTTTTTGGCTTGATAGCATTGTTAGTCAGCGCTTATTTGTTTTTAACTGGTAAGTTTGGGGCTGGATTGTTCTTACTCAGTTTTGGTTCTATTTTTGGAGGCCTTAGTATTTTTCTTTATAAAACATTGGGAATTCCTAAGGTGTTTGATGCAAAGATGGGGATATATTGGTCAGGCCACAAGCAACCTCAATTTGCTGGTGACCAAAAATCAAATCAAGAATTGGTCTACTTTAGTAAAATTCATGCCTTGCAGGTGTTGTCAAAAAGAGTTCGTTCAAAAAATGGCAGTTATAAAAGTTATGAAGTGAATTTAGTGATGAGAGACGGTTCAAGGTTAAATCTTGTTGATCATGGCAACCAATCTGAAATACTTTATGATGTGGAAACTTTATCGGCCTTTATGGGAAAGCCAGTTTGGAATGTTAGCGCTTAAGCTCTTTATTATATGAAGTTTTTGATTTTTTGAGAGGCAGTTCACAAAAACATATAAATGAATAATTAGCTCTATATTTAAATATTAGGCTGTTTTAGACTCAAATGTATTAAAAAACCCTGATACAGGCTTATGTTAAATAGTTTTGCAGAATCACATATTGGTCAAAGAAAAATTAATGAAGACAATTATCTCATTGATGATGAATTAGACCTGTATATCGTTGCTGATGGTGTTGGTGGCATGGCAAAAGGTGAAATTGCAAGCAATCTCGCTTGTGAAGTTATATCTAAAAGTATTAAGTCTGGCCTAGGTTTGAAAGAATCAGTTCAAATTGCACACGCTAATATTCTTGAAAGTATTCAACAAGATCAAGGGAAGCAAGGAATGGCAACCACCATAGTTGCTGTTTTATTTATGGATGATCAATATGAAATTGTATGGGTTGGTGATTCTAGGGCTTATATTTGGGATGATGGGTTGAAACTCATTACCCGAGATGATTCTTATGTTGAATTGTTGTTGGAATACGGTCATATAGGAATTGAAGAACTAGAAACTCATCCTGATAGAAATGTTATTTCTCAAGCATTGGGAGTAGAAGGAAAAGATGTTTGTGTTCATTCTAATAAAGGAACGCTGCAAGATGGTCAAATTTTATTACTATGTACTGATGGATTATACAATGTTGCCGATGAAATGAATATTATAGAGTCTATTGAAAAGACTCATAATATAAAAGAAATAACTCATTCTTTGGTAAATAAAGCTGTCACAAAAGATGGAAAAGATAATATTACATTGTTATCTATATTGAACAGTAACGATAGTTCTAATTCTAATAATGTGATTAAGCCACAGGTCTTTAGAGAATACGATTCAAAAACTGGTAAAGTTATTAGTTTTCCCAGTAAAGATAAAAGTAAGGAGTTGTCAGGACATGTTAAAGAAAAAGCAGAATCTGAAAATAATCGTCCGACAGAGCCTAATAATCTGACTGTGAATGATAGAAATAGATTGGATTCGGCGGCAAATCAATTTACTTCTCATATTCAGCCAAGCAACCCAATATTGCCAATTGTATTTGGTGTAATTTTGTTAAGCTTTATTGCTATTCTGATTACATATTTTCAAAGTTAAAAGTTAAGTATTCTCTAGCCGCATTTTTTATCAACGTATAAGATTCGATAATTTCGGGATTGTTTTCAGCCTTTAATTTATTAGATAATTGCCTTAATTTATTATCTAAGTCTTTTGCTCCACAAATTTTACAGGATCCTCTGATTTGATGAATGATATCTGTACTTGATTTAATGTTATCTGTTTCGATACTTGATGCCAGTAATTGCATTTTTTTAGGTAAATCATTAACAAACATAGTTACCAATTTGTGCATAATTTTTTTATCATTATAAGAAAATGCTAAGGCACTGTTTTCATCAAATGTTTTATTTAAATCAATGTGTTTTTGTATGTTTGAAACCAACAGCTTGGGACTAATAGGTTTAGGTAGGAAGTCGTTGAATAGAGACTTTTTCTCTTCAATTAAACCTTCGGCCGAGGTAGCTAGAACAGGTGTGGATTTGTGGTTTGGTAGTTGATGAATGTGCTTTGTTGTTTCATATCCATCAAGCTCAGGCATTCTGATATCCATTAATATCAAATCATATCTGGTTGTTTTGGCGTATTCTATTGCTTCAAATCCATCTTCGGCCAGTGTAATATTGAAGTTGGCTNTCTTTAAAGCCATGGAAAAATATTGACGATTTATTGGATTATCATCCACGATTAATATGTGCATAGCTTCTGACATGTTTACCATCCTTTGTAAAATTTGTATAATTTTTAACCAATTTTACAGATGAATCAGTTAAAATTCAAGTATGATTTCCTTCAGAACCTTGTCTGGCATTGCCCTTCTGCTAATTGTTTCAATACCTGTGTCGGCAGATAGTTGGCATGTGGAAAATATGATTATGAACAATCAAGGTAATCAATTAAAAATTCAGACCAAATCAATACAATTGCNAGCTTTCAATGAGGTAATTTCTAATCTAAATTATATCTGTGTTGGTTCAAAACAAATTTATCCCTTACACCAATGCAAGCAAGGCAATCTATCATTTGATCTTCAAGGAGTAAGATATAATTTGTTAGTTTCTGGTTGGTTAAATTTGCAAAAACTTACATGGAATTTAACTTTGGAAAACAACACCAAGAGTATTAAAGTAAATTTGGATACAAAAAATAAAGAACAAATATCAATAAAATTACAACAAATGGATTTTGTCGAATTAGCCAGCTTTTTTAAACCCTATTTGGCTTCTAATGTAAGTNTTCCAGATGGAAAAATTAATGCAAGTATGGTGCTAGATTTTGGAAAGGAAATAAAACTAACAGTTAACTATGTGTTGAGTAATTTAAATTGGGAGTCATCAGATTCCCATTATGTACTAGCAGAAACATTTCATAAAGGGCAAGTGGCGATTGAACAAAAAGTAGATGGGATCGATTTGTCAGTAATTAACCACCTAACAAATGGTGAAGGATTATTTAAAGATATCTATGTTTTGTTTGATGAATTTCCAGTAGAAATCCATTCTAAAATTCCATTAAATAGTAACTTTGAAACTGAAGATGTTAGTGTTTCTTTAATCTCAACGGACATCATGTCATTAGATTTAGTTTGGAGTGACTGGTTTAAAAATAAATTGAACATAGATTATCAAATTGAAGATTTTGATAGGTTTTACAAAGGGNTCCTGGTTTCCTATTTGGAAATAAATGGAATAGAGGATTTGTCAATATTGGGTCAATCAAAGGGAAAGCTCTACCTTGATAATAATCAAATTACTGGAGCTGAATTGATTTTAGATGAATTGTATTTGGAAATTGAATCAAAGAAAATTGCTTTTGAAAATTTCAAAGGCTATTTAAATTGGAAAGAAAGTGGAGATTGGCAAGAATCTAAATTTNATTGGGATAATTTATTACTAGCAGGGATGCCAGTTAAACAATCAGAAATAATGTTTAAATCAGTTGGGCAAAAGATTGTAGTTAATGAAAATACCAGTTTGCCTATTTTTGATGGCAGTATATTCATTAATAATTTGTTGTTACAAGATATTTTCAGCCCTCAANTTAGTATAGATTTTGATGGTGATGTTCGACCGGTTTCNTTAGCACTGATCACTGAAAAAATGGGTTGGCCTTTGATGAATGGTAGCATCTCTGGGAAAATTCCTGGAATGAAGAAAAAAGGCCATCGAATTACATTCGATGGATTCCTTGATTTAAAAGTATTTGATGGNGATATGCANATTAGTGATTTATCGATCGAACGACTATTTGGCATTGCACCAGTTATTGCAGCAGACATAAATTTCCAAAATCTTAATTTACAACAAATAACAAGCACGTTTGATTTTGGTGAGATCACAGGCTTGGTTGAGGGTTATGTTAAAGAATTAAGAATTACTAATTGGAANCCTGATAGATTAGATGCACATATAAATTCGATTAAAACTAAAGGAATAAAACAAACAATTAGCCAAAGAGCCATTGATAACATCTCAAGTATTGGTGGTGTTCAAGGAGCTTTGTCTCGAAGTTTCTTGGGCTTTTTTGATTACTTTAAGTATAGAAACATAGGGTTTGGTTGTAAGTTAAGAAATGCCATTTGTGAAATGAATGGAATAAAATCCAATGATAACAACTACCAACTTGTTGAGGGTCGAGGGCTGCCCAATATTAATATTATTGGCTATCGACAATTTATTGATTGGGAAGTGTTTTTAGATCGATTGCTCAATGCTGGATATTAGATAGTTTAACAAACTCTTCAGTTATCTTATGATAANATATTATTTTCGTCACAGCAGTCTATTTTATGTCACCTATCAAAACCCATTATCGTGCTTGTAATGTTTGTGAGGCTACTTGCGGCTTAGTCATTAAATATCAAGAAAATAAAATAATTTCCATTAAAGGTGATGAGAATGACCCGTTAATTAAAGGTCATATATGCGCAAAAGGTGTGGCATTACAAGACGTATATTATGATGAGGATCGTTTAAAACAACCCATAAAAAAAACAAAGGAAGGCTGGCAAAAAATATCTTGGGAACAAGCGTATGATGAAGTGATTGCCAACATTAAAAAGACACAAAAACAGTATGGAAATGATGCGGTTGCAATGTATGTAGGCAACCCAACCGTTCATAACATGGGCGCTATGATGTTTATGCCCATGTTTTCCAAGGCATTAAATACCAAAAATCGGTATAGTGCGACCTCAGTTGATCAACTAGCTGACCAATTAGCTGCTTACTTGTTATTTGGTCACCAACTTTTAGTACCTGTTCCAGATTTGGATAGAACTGATTGTTTGTTAATAATAGGCGCTAATCCAGTGGTTTCCAATGGCAGTATGATGACTGCGCCGAAAGTAGCGCAAAGAATTAAAGACATTCGTAAGCGCGGAGGTAAAGTTATTAATGTTGACCCGCGTTTTACAGAAACCTCAAAAATTTCTGATCAACATGTTTATATCAATCCTGCTGCTGATGCTTATTTATTATTATCTATGCTTAATATTATCTTTAAAAAAGGATATGAAAACTTAAGGCATGTTAAGGATTACACTCATGATCTGGATGACATTAAAGCATTGGTTAAAGAATATACACCTGAATCTGTTGCAAAAATCACAGGAATCGAAGCACATATAATCGAATCTATGACAGAAACATTTTGTCAGGCGAAAAGTGCTTGTTGCTACCCTCGATTTGGTGCGTCCACACAAAAATTTGGCACGATGACTCAATGGTTAGGAAACATTTTAAATATCGTCACAGGCAACTTTGATAGAGCAGGTGGTGTTATGTTTGCTAAACCTGCAGTTGATATATTAGCACCTGCTTTGAAGCATAAAAACAGTAAGGTTTTTGCCAAGAAGCACAGCAGAATTAGAGGGCTTCCCAGTTTCGCTGGTGAATTACCTGTTTCGGCCTTGGCCGATGAAATTCTCACTGAAGGAAATGGGCAAATAAAAATGCTCATTACTAATTCAGGTAACCCTGTGATTAGCACGCCTAACGGAAACAAAATGGACAAAGCATTAGATAGTTTAGATTTTATGGTGGCGATAGATTTTTACGTCAATGAATCTAGTCGCCATGCCAATATTATTTTGCCACCTACATCTGCCTTAGAAAGGCCACATTATAATTTAGCATTTCATACTTTAGCGGTACAAAATACGGCCAAATACAGTGAAACCTTATTTGCGCCTCAAAAAGATCAGCGCAGTGATATGCAAATATTTGTAGAGTTATGGTCGCGATTACAACCAACCGGATTGATCAATAAATTTAAAACTTGGGTGGCGAAAAGATATATTTATAAAATGGGTGAATCAGGAATGATTGATGAAAGATTGAAAAAAGGGCCCTATCCTGATTTAAATCTAGCAAAAATTATTGAATCAAAACATGGTGTAGATCTAGGAGCATTGGAGCCTTGTATGCCAGAAAGGCTGTTTACAGCAGGTAAAAACATCCGTCTTATGCCAGATGAAATTAAGGCAGATATACCGAGATTATCTCAAAATTTACATGCGGAAAAAATTGACACTGAATTTAATATGTTGCTAATTGGTCGAAGAGATCCGCGAACTAATAATTCATGGATGCACAATTCATATCGAATGGTTAAGGGGAAACAAAGATGCGTGGCATTGATCAATACACTTGATGCGAAACAATATGAATTACAGGAGGGTGAAAACATAACAGTCACCTCTATAATTGGCGAGATTGTATTACCCGTGGGTATTACGGATGATATTAAAACAGGAATAGTAAGCATCCCTCATGGATGGGGTCACGTGTTTGATGACATACAGCTGAAGGTTGCTAAACAGCATGCCGGTGTGAATATAAATATTTTGATGGATGAAAAAGAGATAGATGAAGTGTCTGGTAACGCTGTTTTAGCTGGAGTACCTATTAAAATTGAACGAAAAATTGAGAATGCAGAGTAAATATGACACAATTCGTTTTTCAAAATTACTATAAAATACGATGAAAAAAGTAGCATTAGTTATGGGGTCAAAATCTGATTGGGCAACAATGTCCGATTGTGCACAATTGATGAAAGAATTAGGAATTGAATTCCATCAACAAGTGGTTTCAGCTCATCGCACGCCACAATTAATGGTTGATTTTGCTCAGTCAGCAGCTTCACAAGGTTATGAGATTATTATTGCAGCGGCAGGTGGTGCTGCACACCTTCCTGGTATGATTGCAGCTCTAACGCCAGTGCCTGTTATTGGAGTTCCTATAAAATCAAGTGTGCTAAGTGGTGTTGATTCTTTATTGTCAATTGTACAAATGCCAGCTGGCGTGCCTGTGGCAACCATGAGTATTGGAACAGCGGGTGCAAAGAATGCAGCTTTGTATTGTGCAGCTATTTTGGCAACCCATGATAACGCCATCAAAAAATCTTTATCAGATTATAGAAAAAATCAAACTCAAATGGTTCTTGATAACCCAAACCCTGCTGAATAATAATGAATAAATTTCCGACAATTGGTATTTTAGGAGGAGGTCAACTGGCTCAGATGCTTGCGTTAGATGGTTATCCATTAGGTTTTCGTTTTGTCTTTTTTGACCCAACAGCTGATGCCTGCGCTGGTTTGGTTGGTGACTTAATGGTTGCAGATTATGATAATGAAATTGCCTTAGAAGATTTCGCCAAGCAATGTGATTATGTCACTTATGATTTTGAAAATGTACCTGTAAATGCCGCAAATTTTGTAGCAAAAAATACACAAATATTTCCTCATCCCAATGTGTTGGAAATAGCCCAGGATAGATTAAAAGAAAAAGTGTTATTTCATAAACAGTTAGAATTGCCAGTTGGGGATTTTTTCCCCGTTGATAGTTATTCTGAATTATTATTCGCGGCAAAAAGTTGTGATAATAACGGTTTTTTAAAAACCCGAAGAATGGGCTATGATGGCAAAGGCCAACATCGAATTACACCCGATACAGATTTAAAGTTACTTTGGGATGAAATTGAAAATGGTTCCTTTATTCTTGAAAAAGCCGTAGATTTTAAACGTGAGGTTTCTGTTATTTTGGCCCGAAATATTAAAGGTGAAATCATGTGCTATGAATTGTGTGAAAATAAACACAAACAAGGGATATTAACCACTACATTGGTTCCAGCACAAGCCAGTGATCACAGTGAAACAGCCTTTGAATACGCTAAAAAAATCGCAAATGAACTTAATTATGTGGGCGTGTTAGCTGTAGAAATGTTTGAAACAGAAGACGGTTTATTCATCAATGAAATGGCGCCAAGAGTACATAATTCTGGTCATTGGAGCATTGAAGGGGCAGTAACTTCTCAATTTGAAAATCACTTAAGAGCAGGAATGGGTTTGCCACTGGGTTCAACAGAAATGAGTAAAGGTTATTCAGCAATGATTAACTGGATTGGAGAAGTTCCACCAGTAGGTTTAACCAATAAAGAAAAAGATGTTCATTGGCACATTTATGGTAAACAAAACCGCAAAGGTCGGAAAGTCGGACATGCCACTGTGGTAGCAGATAATGCCGAAGATTTACATATCAAAGTAATTAAGTTGGCCGAATTATTGGCAGCAAAAAAGTAATAAATGACTGCTATTTAAATGACTAAAGAATACCATATAGGATTACTAAACCCCAAAAGCCCGACCAATGTTGGTGCAGTTATGCGTGCGGCGGGTTGTTTTCGTGCCGATAAAGTGCTTTATACAGGCAGGCGCTTTGGGCAAGCCATGCGTTTCCAAACGGATACCAAAAATAGTGTTGAAAATATCCCATTAACAAGTGTTGAGAACTTGCTAGAAGGTGTTTCTCAAAACATGAAGATTGTTTGTGTTGAGTTGGTTGAAAATGCTACACCCTTGCACGAATTTAAGCACCCTGATAAAGCTATCTATATTTTTGGACCTGAAGACGGAACAATTTCACAAGATATTATCGATCAAGCCGATTCGGTTATTTATATCCCTACAGTAGGTTGTATGAACCTAGCTGCAACTGCTAATGTTGTGTTGTACGATCGGTTAGTCAAATCTGAAGATCTAATTTCAGGTGATGATCTTATTAGTCAAAGTAAAGATGTGAATAATCGCATAAAATTATAAGAGGGCTTTGCATAATACTTTCTTCATAGTGATCACTCTATAAATTCACCATAAATTCACTTCTTATTCATATTTTC
>JGI24724J26744_10002668_pt1 | contig 11763 bp, 7 predicted proteins | sample Cruoilmetagenom7_FD_26744 | JGI IMG/M metagenome (IMG submission 26744)
TCCGTATTTGCCTGCCAGCTGGCAAAAAGCCTGGGTGCGACCGTATTTGCAACTTCGTCTTCCAATGACAAGCTGGAGCATTACAAGAGGTTGGGAGCGGATCACCTGATCAACTATAAAGAAGACCCTGAATGGGGTAAAACAGTTCGCAAATTGACCAATGGCCGGGGTGTCGACCACGTCGTTGAAGTCGGTGGGCCGGGTACCTTGCCTCAGTCTATTAACGCTGTCGCTATTGCTGGTCATATTGCGCTAATTGGTGTGCTAACCGGAAGTGAAGGTGAAATTCCAACCGCAAAACTCATGGCTAAACAAGCCCGTTTGCAAGGACTCATTGTTGGCAGTTGTGACCATCAAGAAGACTTTGTGCGTGCCTTAGAGACCAATGGCGTTAAACCGGTGATTGATAAAACTTTTGCGTTGGAAGAGTTGGCTGACGCTTTTCGTTATGAGGAGTCAGGCAAACACTTCGGTAAAATTTGCGTAGAGTTTTAAGTAATTCCCATTGGAATATTCTGATTTAGGCCCCTAGCATAATGTCAGGGGTCTATTGTTATTCAAGCTAACTTTTACAAGAGTTAAAAAGGCAATCTGTTATGATCACTAGCCCGAGGTATCAAGGCTATTTTCATGAGAAAGTACCAATTAACGTAAGCTGATTGGTTTTCGGAGCGAAAAGAAAGCTCCGGGTAATGGAGTCGGGCTGTGGCTTTATGGGGAGTGTCTGCAGTCGTTGCTGTCGGGATTATTATTTGTATGCTGACCTGGCAGAGCTTTAAGGTTGGTGTCATAAGAGACCGACAGGCTCTTTATCGAATTAATAATGAAGGGCTTGTGGAAAACGCCTACACAATCACGTTACTGAATCCAGAGAGTCGGAGGAACAGGTAGTGCGGGAAACCATGTTTTATTCTGGTTAAACACTGCTTTCCTTGTCAGCTAAAGCTTGTAGTCGAGCGTTGCGAGCATGTTTTCGCAGGCACGCAACCAGCCGATTAGGCTGTACCGGTTTTACCAGGTATTCATCGCCCCCCATCCCCAAAGCCAGCAGGTGCTTTGATGGATCAAGCTCTGATGAAAGAAATAAGACGGGTAAGTGTTTATATTCAGGCATCTCTCTTAGAATCGCCGCGAGTTCAGGGCCTGATGCGTCCGGCATGTAAACATCGAGTACTACTGCATCAGGGGTAAATCGCTGTAAGTCGTCTATCAACGCCAAAGGATTTTTTGAAGTTGATACGTCAAATCCTGCCAATTCTAAATAGAACTGATTAAATTTTAATTGTTCGCCATCATCATCTAAAAGATGAATTTTATAAGGAGAGGATGGGGCTTCACTACTTAATTCGGCAATAAGACTCAATAAGTATTCACGTTTTAAGGGCTTAACTAAATATCTTGTTGCGCCGGCGCGAAATGCGAGAAGTCTGGCCTGTAAGTTATTGTGTACGGATATAAATACAATAGGGGGCAGGTGCCCATACTTCACTTGTAAGCTTGCAATTCTTTTTGCTCCAGCGAACTCTCCCTCTTTAAATTTCATATCCATTAAAATAATGTCAGGTTTTTCTTCTATGCTGAACTCTTTAATAAAATCGTCTAAAGTCATGAAGCTGCGTGTCTGATAACCTTCGTGTTTCAGCCAGTTACAGATGAGTTCAGATTGATCGGCATCATCATCAACAATCCAGATGCCTTTTCCGGGTCTAAGCTCTTTTCTGGCTGTGTTGATAGCAAAACTGTCTAAACTAACGCGTTGAATATTTGTGGTGAGTAAATTTACGATAGCGCGGAAACTGTCCCACTCAGCGGAAGAAGGTTTCCCCCCTTTAAGTTTAAAACTCGTTATCTGATTACTCAGTAAACGAGCCTGTAGGCTTTCCGACTCAAGATCAAGGTTTCCTAAGATTCCTACCATACTATGGATTTCTAGCTCTAATTCACTGAGCAGTTGCAACTCGAGTTTTTTATGAAGCTCAGTTGAACTTGAGTTGCCAACATCTTCAATTTTTTCAGTGAGAATTAATATACCGGCTAAACGGTCGGGAATTTTTTTTATAAGCTTTTGTTTAAGCTGAAGTAGCTCTAATCTAGCTTCAGCACTTTTATTATCAAAATTCACTACAGCTTCCTTCCTTAGATTTAACTAGTTATTCTGTAAATATTTAGCATCTTTATGAAATATAGCAAAATATTAGCGCAATACAGAAAAGTAATTAATCTGTTGAGGATTCTCTCTATAGCTCCTAGTATGAGTTTATAGCAACGGCAAAAAGTGGTTTGTAAAAATGAGGTCAGCTAATCTTCCGGATAACGAATCCGGGCGTCTAAAAGCCCTTCACGAAACTGGATTATTAGACTCGGAACCTGAAGAGCGTTTTGATCGGCTCACCCGTATTGTGCAGCGATCGCTTAATATACCTATAGCACTTGTTTCGCTTGTTGATGAAAATAGGCAATGGTTCAAATCTTGTCAGGGGCTGTTAGCGTCGGAGACGCCTCGAGAGGTCGCTTTTTGTGCTTATACGATTCTAAATGATGAGTTCTTCGAAGTAAGTGATACGCTCGAAGATGAACGTTTTGTCGATAACCCTTTGGTTACTGGCGAACCAAACATAAGATTCTATGCAGCGTATCCTATAAAAAGTAATAGTGGTTACCGCATTGGAACTTTATGTATTATTGATACTAAACCTCGTACGCTCTCTACTGAAGACAGAGTCTTGCTTAAAGACATTGCTGACACGGTTCAGCAAGAAATATTGATAAGTGAGCGACAGAGAGAGCTTTTAACAAGTGAGCAGCGATTACTATCTATTTTGGAAGGAACTAATGTAGGTACCTGGGAATGGAATGTCCAAACCGGAAAAACGGTTTTTAATGAGCGTTGGGCAAACATTGTCGGCTATACGCTAAGTGAGTTAGAGCCCGTATCTATAGACACTTGGATGAGTTTGGCACACCCCGATGACTTAGAAAAGTCAGGCGAATTGTTAGAGAAACACTTTAACGGTGAGCTCGACTTCTATGACTTTGAAGCGCGAATGAGACATAAAGATGGGCACTGGGTCTGGGTACATGATCGTGGGCGCTTGGTGTCCAGAACAAAAAGCGGTGAGCCTCTTCTTATTTCCGGTACTCATGAAGATATCACCAGACAAAAAACCATAGAGCAAAAAGTCGAGTCGCAAAAGCAATTTCTCGAGAATATTTTTAATAGCAACGTGGTTGCTTTCTTTGTTCTTGATGCCGAGGGAAAGTTTGTTTACGCAAATAGCGAAGCAATTAACGTACTCGGTTTGGAAAACAAGGATGCGCCTGATAAAACGAATGCAACGTTTAATGATCCGCGCTGGCGAATTACTCAACTCGATGGCAGTGATTTTCCTTCTGAGCAGCTCCCATTTTCGATTGTACGTAACACAGAACAACCGGTAAAAGATGTGCAACATACCATTCACTGGCCCTCCGGTGAATGGAAAGCCGTTTCGGTCAATGGAGCACCGCTTATTACGAGTGAAGAGCGGCAGTATGTGTTTGCTGTCCGTGATATAACTGCTCAGGTGCAAAGTGAGCAAGCTCTAAAAGCGAGCGAGGCACAGTTCCGCTCACTTGTTAATAACATTCCAGGGGTTACCTATCGCTGCCTTTATGATGAGCACTGGACTATGCTCTACATGAGCGACAAGGTCGATCCGTTATCGGGCTATCCGGCTACCGACTTCATTAAAAATAACGTTCGCAGTTATGACAGTGTCATTCATCCTGATGATAAAAAGCGACTACAGCAAGCCGTTTTTGATGCTATTGAGAAGAATCAAGAGTGGTTACTGGAGTACAGAATATTGCATCGTGATGGAAGTATTCGCTGGGCTCAAGAGAAAGGACGGGCGGTAAAAAAGGGCACGGGAAAAGTTGACTACTTCGATGGTTTTATTCTCGATATCACTCAGGAAAAACGAAATCAACAAGAGCTGGAAAGTCAGCTCGCTGCATTTAAAGCTCTTAACCGTATTGCTTCGCTTTCACCTGACGAGCCGATAAAACGTATTACTCAAGCGCTTGAGTTAGCATGTTCTTATTTAAACCTTGAGCTCGGCATTGTCAGCAGAATATACGATAAACAGTATGAAGTCGTAACTTATAATGCGCCACAGGAGACTGACTTAGAAGCAGGGCAGCGGTTTCCGCTGGGTGAAACTTACTGTGAAATCGTCTTAACTGCAGACAATGTTGTTGCCATTGACAATATGGCTTTGTCTGAATATTGCCAACACCCTTGTTACGAAGCTTTTGGGCTTGAATCATACATTGGTCTTCCTCTTGAAGTGAATGGCGAACGTTTTGGTACGCTTAACTTCTCTTCTGCGTCAGCCAGAAACCAGCCTTTTAAAGAGACTGAAAAACAGTTCTTAAGCCTGCTGGCGCGTTGGGTGTCCACCACACTGGAGTTTAAACAAAAAAATGAGGCGTTAGAAAATAGTGAAAGTCGTTTGCGAGGGCTCTTTGAATTATCGCCTATTGGCATAGCGTTAAACGATTATGAAACCGGCCGGTTCATTGACTTAAATGACGCTTTGGTAGCGCCGACCGGTTATACCCGAGATGAATTTGTCACGCTCAGTTACTGGGATATTACTCCGCGTGAGTATGAAGAAGAAGAATTAAAGCAACTTGAGAGTTTATCAGTATCTGGACGTTTTGGGCCGTTCGAAAAAGAGTATATTCGAAAGGATGGCAGTCGTTACCCTGTGTTATTGAATGGCATGATCGTTTATGACGATAAAGGACGCAAGTTGATCTGGTCCATTATCGAGGATATTTCTGAACGCAAACGTAACGAGGAAATAAAAAATCAATTTGTTTCGACAGTCAGTCATGAACTTAGGACTCCAATAACCGCAATTACTGGGTCACTCGACTTATTGTTGGGCAGTGTCGCAGGTGATATTCCTGCGTCTGCAGTTGAAATGATAGAAATAGCGAAAAAGAACAGTCTCCGCATGAATTTATTAATCAATGATATTTTGGATCTTGAAAAACTGCTTGCGGGCAAAATGGAAATGCAATTTGAGGCGTTCGCTGCTGACTCTCTGTTGCAAGGTATTATAAAACGGAACGAACCTTATGCTCAGCGCTATCAGGTTAAACTTGAGCTAGCCCCTATAAGTTCAGAGCTTCTTATTTGTGTCGATGCGGAACGGTTCGAGCAAGTTATTACCAATTTACTTTCAAACGCTGTTAAATTTTCCCCAAAGAATCAATCTGTCTCGGTAACTGCCGACGATGTCGGAGAGTATGTGCGTATAGCAGTAAAAGACCAAGGCGACGGTATACCGGAAGACTTCCAACCGAGAGTGTTTGAAAAGTTCGCGCAAGCGAATTCAAGCAACACCCGAGCAACAGGGGGGACAGGTTTAGGTTTGTCAATTTGTAAAGAAATTGTTGAACGCTTAAATGGAAGTATTGACTTTATAACCAGTAGTGAAGGTACGGAGTTCTTTATTCTTCTGCCCAAAGTGACTTCGGATAATGGTGACAATAAATGAGTAAGCGGCAACCTCAAATAATAAAGACGAGTTGGCTTAAATTCATTGCCATTACTTTATTTTTGACTGTTATAGGTGTTGCGGAGTACTTAATTCGAGATTACCAAAGTTATCAAAAATACCAAGCTGAGCGCAGCGCAGTCGAACTTGCTATCAGAATAAAATCTCAACTTGAAACAGAACTGCACGGTGCCACGTTTTTAACACATGGCATTGAGGCCTATGTCGTCGCAAGAAATGGAAACATTATTCCGGAAGAAATCAACTCGATGCTTCAACAAGTCTACCAGTTCAGTCCTTATTTTCGGAATATTGGTATCGCGCCCAACAATGTTCTGCGTTGGGTTATGCCTGTTAAAGGAAATGAGGCTGCAATTGGATTGCGTTATAATGAGCTACCATCACAGTGGCCGAGCATTAAAGAGACGATTGATTCGAAAGAAGCCAAACTGCACGGGCCATTAGAACTAGTGCAGGGTGATCTTGGTATTATATATCGCTCGCCTCTTTATATTGATGGAACCTACTGGGGGCTGATAAGTGCTGTAATTGATGCCGAAAGCCTATTTCAGTCGCTTATTAAAGAAGTTGGTGAGGCTGGTACTCCGGTAAGGCTGGGGTTAAAGCATATTGATAATCGCGAAAATTCTGATGGAATATTTTTGGGAGACTCATCCATTTTCAATTCCGCCGAGGTAACAACGAATGTCGATGTTCCGGGGGGAGAGTGGCAGCTTGCTATTATAAGTGATGATGTTTTACCGAATCTTTGGCCTGTCCGTATACTTGTTTGGTGTTTAACTTTTTTGGGGATTCTGGGTCTTTTCTATTTAATCCGGCAAATTTATCAGCGGCGGCTGCTTAATTCACTGGCAACAGAAGTTCAGCTTCGGACTAAAGAAGTGACTGCGGTCAATAATAAGTTGAATCATGTACTGAATGCGGCAAGTGAAACAGCGATTATTGCGACAGACAAAAATGGTCTTATCAATGTTTTTAATCGTGGTGCTGAACGCATGTTGGGATACTCGGCCGAAGAGGTTGTTAACAAAGAAACACCTGCTATTTTTCATGACCCAGATGAAGTAAAAGAAAAGGGCGAATGGCTGACTCAAAAGTTAAACAAAGCTACCTCTGGCTTCTCAGTTTTTACTGCCATACCCGATATAGAGGGTTCGGAAAAAGATAATTGGACTTATATATCGAAAGCTGGGCAGCGTATTCCTGTTGAATTAACGGTTACCCGAGAATTTGATAATAATGGTAATGCAGTCGGCTACTTAGGGTTAGCAAGCAATATAAGTCGGCAAATTCAAGACCAGCAAGCATTACAGGAGTTAAAAGAGCGTTTAGAATCTGCCACACGAGTTGCAAATTTAGGTGTTTGGGAACTTAACTTGAATAACAAAGGTATGCTCTGGAATAAACAGATGCACGAGCTTACCGGGGTTGCATCAGAGCACTTTGATTCTCACTACTCAAGTATGGAAAAAGTCTTCTATCCGCAGGAACGGCAGGAGTTTAATGAGTTTTTGGCAAGACTGACTGAAAAAGCGAACAATAAACAAGCTTTTCTTGAAGATCCGCCTCCGTTAGAAACAACATTCCCTATTACAAAAAACGATACTGGAGAGTTACGTTGGTTAAAGGGGCATGCTGTTATCCAGTGTAATGAGATGGGTGTGCCCGAATCGATGCTAGGAACCGTGTTGGATATATCAGAGTTGGTATTTGCACGAGAAGTCGCAGAGCAAGCAGAAAAATTGAAGTCACAGTTTTTATCTACTGTCAGTCATGAATTACGGACACCGCTCTCGGTTATCTCTGGAGCATTGTCGCTAATGTCTTTAGAGTCAGAAAAGTTTTCTGAAGATACTCAAAATGTGCTGGATTTAGCGAGTAGAAATAGCCAACGCTTAACACTATTAATTAATGACTTACTCGATATTGAAAAAATGACGTCTGGCAAAGTATCGTTGAAAATTCGACAGTTTGAAATCAGTGAGCTGGTTCAAAAAGCTATAGCAGAGAACCAAGAATACGCTAGGCAGCACGGGGCTGAAATTCAGCTTGGTAATCATTTTTCTGCTTCGCTTATTGTTGCGGTAGATGAGCTCAGGTTTATGCAGGTATTGACGAACCTGCTGTCAAATGCTGCTAAATTCTGCCCGGATGGCGATATTATTCAAGTTAAGATATCAGCTCGCGAAAACAAAGTATTCATTGATGTTATCGATCATGGCACGGGTATTCCAGAATCATTTCAGGAGAAAGTTTTTGAACCATTTTCGCAAGCTGAGTCTTCAGACTCTCGAGCTAAAGGAGGAACGGGCCTTGGACTTGCGATTACAAAGACTATTGTTGAACAAATGGGTGGCGCAGTCGGGTTTGAATCGAAGGCTAATGAAAAAACACGGTTTTGGTTTTCCTTACCGATTGTTGGGGCAGACAGCCCCCCCGGGCAAGACAATTTGAGTAGCGGAGAAGAGCAAACTGAGGGAGTAAGCTCTAGTACTGATCGATTTAGCAAGAATAAAGTATTACATGTGGAAGATTACGATGATTTTTCTACTGTTATTACCGCTATCTTAAAGGATAAGTACAACATCGACACGGCTAAGACTGTTGTTGAGGCTAAAAGGAAACTAAAAGAGCAGACATACGATATTGTTATTTTAGATATTGCTTTACCGGATGGCTCCGGCTGGGAAGTTGTTGAAACTGCTCGTTGCTTTAGTAAGGGGGTTAAGATAATTGTAACGTCTGATTATGAGGTGGCATCGAAAAAAGCGAAGAAAGTCGATGCGGTGATGAGTAAGGCAGTTTTTACGCGCGCTCAATTTATTGAGTTAGTCGATAGGCTTTCTGGAAGATAAACATTAGGAGACTCAATGTCTGACTTAAAACGTGTTCTATTAGTTGATGATGAACCTGACATTCAGGCAATTGCAAAGCTTTCATTAGAAAAGGTGGGGGGATTTCAGTCACTCATCTGCTCGTCCGGACAGGAAGCTATCGATTGCATCGCGGAGTTTAAGCCCGATATTGTTCTACTTGACGTGATGATGCCGGAATTAGATGGTCCCCATACCTTGAAAAAGTTACAGGAGCAGGGACTGGTTAATAGAATACCTGTAGTATTTTTCACGGCTAAAGTTTTAAGTTCTGAAGTTAATGAACTCAAAGAGCTCGGTGCTGAAGAAGTGATCTCTAAGCCTTTTGATCCTATGACTTTACCTTCTCAGTTGGAAGCCATTTGGAGCCGTATCAATGAATAGTCATGACGTATCGGACGAGCTTCTTACTGAAATTCAGAATATTCGAATTCAATACAAAGAACGTCTAGCTACTGACAGAAGCAAGTTAAGTGCTTTATTGGATAATTTGAATACAGATACTGCACACCAGTCAGTTAAAAAAATACACCGCATTCTGCATTCAATTAGTGGATCAGCAGGTACGTTTGGCTTTGAAGGAGTAGGCAATGAGTCGCGACGTATTGACGAAATGCTAAAAGAAATTAGTAATGAAAGAGTGAATCAAGATAAGAGCAGATTGGAAAAGTTCATCAGAGATGAAATTACAACTTTTTGTCGTTTATTGAGCTCAATCGAAATTAATGAAGAAAATAACAGTGCTCAGTCGTTAAGGTCTCGTTCGAGTACAAGCATAGAGCACGCTAATTCATTCAGGCATGGACAAACAAGTGAAGTATGGTTAATTGAAGAGGACAAAATACTTGCGGAACAATTTGCCAAACAACTTGGCAACTTTAATTTTAAAATTCAGACCATCGAGTTAGAACAAGCTTTAGAATTAGCTCTGTCCAGGGGGTGGCCTAATGCGACTATCATCGATATGGATGGGCATGATTTTAGTCAGATCGTAGATATTAATAACGCTTTTCGTGTCACTGGTGAAAACCCTGGCGGGCTAATTATGTTGTCCGAGAATGACGATTTTGAGCAGAGGATGAAAGCTGCAAAAGCAAGAGCTTTAAGTTTTCTCAAAAAGCCCGTTGGTTTATCTGAATTAATAGGCCATTTAGAGGTTGTATTAAATAGAGGGCAAGCTGATCCGCCGCGAGTCATGTTAATTGATGATGACAAAGAACTCTGCTCTTTATTGAAATTAGAATTAGAGTCTGAAGGTATGCAGGTTAATATTCTTAATGACGTTAAAAATATCATAACGGAGTTAGCTGAGTTCAGACCTGAACTGGTCTTACTTGATATGGAGATGCCAGATTATTCAGGTATCGATATTGCGTTGCTGGTTCGTCAACATGTGCAGTTTGAAAGCCTTCCTATTGTCTACTTATCGGCGGAGCAGGACCTGGATAAGCAAACCGAAGCGTTACTGTTCGATGCTGATGATTTCTTAATGAAGCCAATTTCGTATGAACACCTGGTTTCGTCAATACGTTCCAGAGTGCAAAGAGCACGAATTTTAGATCAGTTAATTGTGAAAGATGGACTGACAGGCCTATTAAAACACGCTGCCGTTAAGGAGCACGCAGATAGAGAAGTTAAGCGTGCACTACGTGAAGGAAATCCAGCCTCAATTGTTATGCTGGATATTGATCATTTTAAACGTGTTAATGATACCTATGGTCATGCCACTGGCGATACTGTGATTGCTTCGCTCGCAACTTTGTTGCGCCATAGATTGCGACAGACAGATATTATTGGCCGATATGGTGGCGAAGAATTTATGGCAATCTTACCAAATACTTCTGAAGCTGAAGCTTTTCAAATAGTAGACAGAATAAGGGAAGTTTTCAGTGAAATGGAGTTTACCGAAGGTGAAAGTGTTTTCAACTGCACTATTTCTGCTGGCTGTGTATGCTCAGAAGACTTTAAGAGCCCAGTTGATGCTTCAAAATTAACTGAAGCGGCAGACAAGGCATTATACGCGAGCAAAAATAATGGACGCAACAGGGTGAGTGGAAGACTCTAAATTTTACAACTGAAAGCAAAGATTAAAATTACCTAAGCTTACTAGCAATCTTCCACTGTATGTCTGAATAACTCCCGGCACGCTTATCGGACGGAATGCTTCATTATTCGAGCCTTCTGGCGTTGCCAGTCGCGCTCTTTAATGGTGTCGCGTTTATCGTGTGACTTTTTACCCCGGGCTAAAAAGACTTCCACTTTTGCCCATGGGCCTTTCCAGTACATAGCTGTTGCCACTATGGAGTAGCCTTCACGCTCTGAAGCTCCAATAAGTTTATCGAGTTCGCGGCGCTTTAAGAGCAGTTTACGACTGCGGTCGGGTTCGCAATAAACGTGGCTTGAAGCTTGGTTAAGTGGCTGAATTTCGGCCCCCAAAAGGTAAGCCTCGCCATTTTTAATAATGACATAGCTGTCGCTGATGTTGACCTTACCAGCCCTTATGCTCTTAATTTCCCAGCCTTGCAAGCTAATACCTGCCTCGAACTTGTCTTCAAGGAAGTATTCATGCCGCGCTTTTTTATTACGAGCGATGGTATTGGACGATTGTTGTGGTTTCTTTTTACTCATGGCAGCCATTATACCTATGCGCACTGAAAAGAAAATTGCTTTAAGGGCTTCAAAGCGTTTCTGGTTGCGTTATTATTGCGCAGTTGATTTTAGTCGTAGGTAAAAAAATGCCCAGTATCGAAAAAAGTGCCTTAGTTTCGTACAGCGCCAAACAAATGTTTGATCTTGTTAACCACGTTGAAGCGTACCCGGAGTTTGTTCCCGGATGTGCCGCTGCGCGGGTTCTGGAGTCAACTGATCAACAAAAAGTGGCTTCATTAGATATAAGTAAAGCGGGTATCAGTAAAACCTTTACGACCCGAAACACGCTACACGAACCCGAACGTATTGATATGGACTTAGTAAACGGCCCGTTCAAAAAATTAACCGGTGGCTGGATATTTACGCCGTTGGCCGAAGACGCCTGTAAAGTTGAACTTAAGCTGGACTTCGAGTTTTCGAGCCGCTTGTTGGGTATGGCCTTCGGGAAAATCTTCAAAGAAGTGGCGTCGCGTATGGTCGATGCCTTTGTCGAAAGGGCCGAGCAGGTGTACGGCAACCAACATGGATAAGAAGTTAACCATAGAAGTGGCTTATGCGACGCCCGAAAAACAGGTGTTACTGACGGTGCACCCAAAAGAGGGCGCGACGGTGGAAGAGTGCATTAAAATGTCGGATGTGTTCGAACACTTTCCGGAAATTGATCTTGAACA
>JGI24724J26744_10002675_pt1 | contig 11755 bp, 9 predicted proteins | sample Cruoilmetagenom7_FD_26744 | JGI IMG/M metagenome (IMG submission 26744)
GGGGCATCCAAATTGTTTTTGCCCCGACAGACATTAATGCCGCACCCGCGAACAAAATGCGCTATGATGGGGTTCATTCACCCTCCATTCGGAGCTTCCATTGCGCATTGCAGTCATTGATGAAAGCCCTGTTCGCGCGGCGATAATTGAGGATGGCCTTGCGCAAGTGGGCGAGCATGACGTCTTTGTTATATCGGAACGCACCGGCATGGCGCGGGCGATCGAGACGATTGATCCAGATGTTGTGCTGGTCGATCTTGGTAATCCCTCGCGCGATGTTCTGGAGGAATATTTTTCAGTCAGCCGGGCGGTATCACGGCCGATCGCCATGTTTGTTGAACGATCGGACGATGAAACCATAGGTGCTGCCATCGACGCGGGTGTATCGGCCTATATTGTTGATGGCCTGTCGCAGCGGCGGATCAAGCCAATTTTGGATTTGGCGGTCCGCAGGTTTAAGGCATTTTCGCGTTTGCAAACCGAGTTACAGGAAGCCCGTGATGCGCTGAGCGAACGCAACATTATCGACAAAGCAAAGAAAATTCTGATCCGAAAACGCGGATTGGACGAAGCTGATGCGCACAAATTGCTCCGCGATCATGCCATGAACAGCAACCGACGGATGGCAGAAGTGGCCGAGGCGATTGTGACGGCGGAACAAATGCTGGAAGGTGGGCTATGAGTTTGAAGCAGCTCAACATTGGTTTTTTGCCGCTTGTGGATGCAGCCTTGCCGATCCTGGCGCAGGAACATGGCTTTGCCGAGCAACAAGGGTTGCATCTTAATTTCACCCGCGATGTGAGCTGGGCAGCGGTGCTCGACCGGTTGCAATATGGCCATACAGATATGGCACATATGCTTGCCCCGCTGGCAATAGCGGCATCATTGGGCCGGCGCAGACCTGCCAGGCAATTGGCCGTTCCCTTTATTTTGGGCCTGAATGGCAATGCGATAACGGTGTCGCCCGCACTGGCCGAGAGGCTGGTTGAGTATGGCCAGCTTGGCGATCCAACAATTGTGGGCGCGCGCCTGAAGGAAGAAATTGCCCGCCGCGCATCAATGGGCAAGCGGGTTCGGTTTGGCGTGGTGCATCGGTATTCAAGCCACAATTTCAAACTTCGATATTGGTTGGCACAGTGCGGCATCGCGCCTGATATTGACGTAGATATTGCCACCGTCCCGCCGCCATTTGCAGGTGATGCATTGGCCAATGGGGAAGTTGACGGGATTTGCGTGGGCGAACCGTGGAACAGTGTGGCGGTGGAACGCGGCGTTGGCCAAATCGTTCTCGTCACTGCGCAAATCTGGCGGCGGGGGGTCGAAAAAGTTCTGGCCATGCCGGCGGCTTGGTTGGATGACAATCGCGATGTCGCAGAGCGTATGGTTCGGGCGTTGCATTTGGCAGCGCAGCATTTTGTCGATCCGGAAAATTGGGATGCAAATGCAGAAATATTGGCCCGCAGCGAATATTTGGATGGATCGCCCCACCTCATCCACCGGGCCATTTCCGATCAGGTCCTGCTTGTTAGCGGGGCCAAGCTGACCGACATTCCGGATTTCATGTTCCAATACCGCGAGGCGGCCAATTTCCCGTGGGTTAGTCAGGCTGCATGGTTATATTCGCAGATGCTGCGCTGGGACCATTTGGATTATAGCGCGGCAGATCAGACCCGTGCAGAGCGTGTTTTTCGCCCTGATGTGTATCGCACAGCCCTGAAAGGTTACGATACGCCCATCCCTGGCGCCAATGCGAAATTGGAAGGCAGCGTTTCGGGCGTGTTGGCCGCAGGTTCCACCCAGGGGCGGCTGATGATGGGCGCAGATCCATTCTTCGATCACCGGATATTCGACCCAACGCAAGTAGAACAATACCTTAGCGAACTGCCGCAACCTTAATTATGTTGCACTGCAATATTTTGCTTGCATTTTAATTCTGACTGCTGTTACCAAAGGGGTGTCAGCGGCAATTGCCGCGACACTTAAGTTTGCCGGACCTGTCCAATGGAGGGCAGGGGCACGGTAAATCGATCCATTCGAACAGGCAATGTTGCCGCCCAAGCCAGCGTTATGCGCTGCTGCTTGAGGCGGCTTTTTTGTGTTCGTTTTTAACGATTTACCGCTTCCGCCTATGTTAAATTTGAAAGGGTATGTGATGAAATCGAGCCGCCGCAATTTCCTATTCCTGAGTGCTTGTGCACTGGCCGTTTCTGCATGTGGCGGGGGCGCCAAGCAGGCGGAAGATGGCGAAGCGATCACCGCTCCATTGGTTGATGGCGCGATCGAAAAACCGGTTCTGAAGCTGGGTTTCATCAAGCTTACCGATATGGCCCCGCTGGCCATTGCCAAGGAAAAAGGGTTCTTCGCCGAAGAAGGCCTGAATGTGAGGCTCGAAGCGCAGGCCAATTGGAAAGTCTTGCTCGACGGGGTGATCGATGGGCAGCTTGACGCGGCGCATATGCTGGCAGGCCAGCCGCTGGCCGCGACAATCGGTTATGGCACGAAGGCTGATCTGATCGCGCCGCTGTCGATTGATCTGAACGGCAATGCGATCACTGTTTCAAACAGCGTTTGGGCAAAAATTGAACCTGGTTTGAAAAAACGCCCTGACGGCAAGCCTGTCCATCCCATCAGCGCGGCTGCGTTAAAGCCGGTAATCGCGGAATATAACAGTCAGGGTAAATCGTTCAACATGGGCATGGTTTTCCCAGTTTCGACGCATAATTATGAATTGCGTTATTGGCTGGCGGCGGGCGGTGTGAACCCGGGGTTTTATACGCCAGGCGGTGTGGCCGGAACGGTCAATGCCGAGACGATTTTGTCGGTCACCCCGCCGCCGCAAATGCCAGCAACCATGGAAGCTGGGACAATCGACGGTATTGCGTTGGCGAGCCGTGGAATCAGGCTGCGGTGCAAAAAAAGGTCGGTGTGCCGGTCATCACCGATTCTGAAATCTGGCACGATAATCCTGAAAAGGTGCTCGGCCTGCGGGAAGATTTTGCAGAGAAATATCCAGAGACGACCGCCGCGTTGTTGCGGGCGATTATCAAGGCGCAGCAATGGCTGGACGTAGATAATGGCAAGAACCGGGTAGAGGCGGCGAAAATCCTGTCGAAACCCCAGTATGTTGGCGCGGATGAGCAAGTGATCGCGGCATCGATGACCGGGCAATTTACCTTTGCAGCGGGCGATACGCGCCCGGCCGGCGACTTTAACATCTTCTTCGAAAAATATGCAGGCTATCCCTATTATTCCGATGCCATCTGGTATCTTACCCAGATGCGCCGTTGGGGCCAGATTTCCAAAGATCAGACGGATGCCTGGTATGCTGAAACCGCGCGGTCAGTCTATCGGCCCGACCTTTATCTCGCCGCTGCCAATCAGTTGGTGGAAGATGAAGTCATCCCGGCCAATTCGGTTCCGCAAACCGATGGTTACAAGGGTGAGCAAGCAGGCTTCATCGATGGCATTTCCTATAATGGTAAAGCCCCCAACGCCTATCTCTCCAAATTCAATATCGGCCTGAAAAAGGGCCAGAATGTCTCAGCCTCCGGTGTGAGCAACTGAACGCTGCACGGCGCAAGGACATATGACAATGGCAAGTAGGACCATGGACATTTCGGATAAATCAATGATCTCGCCCCAATCAAAAACGGATGATGATATGGCTGTGCCAGCGGCGCCAGGCGCTGATGAGCATCAGGCTGCGCCGGCCCAGTCAGCCCCCAATGGGTTGACTGTGCTGGCGGGAAAGCTGGGTCAGATCAAATTTGCCGCATTCGCCAAATCATTGTCGGTTCCCCTGCTGGGCATAGCGGCGTTTCTCGCACTATGGGCGGTTCTTGCGCCGCAGGTTGATACATCGCTCGGCAGTTTGCCCGGGCCGGTGCAAGTGGCAGAACAAGGCATCACCTTGTATGATGAATGGGCCGCCGCGCAGGATGACGAGGCCGCATTTTACAAGGCGCAGGATGCCCAGAATGCTGCCGCTTTGGCTGCCGGGAGGCCAACGCAAGATTTCGAATATATTGGTTCGCCAACCTTTGTTGACCAGATTTGGACTTCGCTCCAGACGGTGGCGCTGGGGTTCTTTCTGGCGACTTTGGTGGCTGTTCCGCTGGGCCTGATCTGCGGCCTGTCCAAAACCGTGAATGCCGCGATCAATCCGTTGGTCCAGATCATGAAGCCGGTCAGCCCGCTGGCCTGGTTGCCAATCGTGACGATGGTAATCTCNGCCACAATGACCGGCTCTGACCCTGCATTGCCCAAGAGTTTCGTCATATCGGCAATTGTGGTGACGCTGTGCTCGCTATGGCCCACCTTGATCAACACCACTGTNGGGACAGCATCCATCGACAAGGATCTGCTTAATGTCGGGCGGGTGCTGCGGCTGGGCTGGTTTGCCCAATTGACCAAACTCGTGCTGCCATCGGCCCTTCCATATGTCTTTACCGGAATGCGTTTGTCGCTGGGCGTGGGCTGGATGGTGCTGATTGCAGCTGAAATGCTCGCCCAGAACCCGGGCCTTGGCAAGTTTGTCTGGGATGAATTCCAGAACGGTTCCAGCCAGTCTCTTGCGCGGATCATGTTTGCTGTGATCATCATCGGCATCATCGGNTTTCTACTCGATCGGTTGATGATGGTTTTGCAAAATCTCGCCAATCGCAACCACGCAATCTGAGGGGGGATCAGCCATGAGTAATCCCATCTTATCCTTGCAAAATGTCAGCAAGAGCTTCCTCGATTCCCAAGGTGTNCGCTCNGANGTGCTCAAGGACATCAACCTTGATGTCGCAGAGGGTGAATTTGTCGCCATATTGGGTTTTTCCGGGGCCGGCAAAACCACTTTGATTAATGCGATCGCCGGGCTGACGGGCATTGATGAAGGGGAAATTCTGGTCCGGGGTGAACCGTGCGATGGCCCGGGCAAGGATCGCGGCATGGTGTTCCAAAGCTATTCCTTATTCCCGTGGCTGACAGTGGGCGCNAATGTCGCGTTGGCGGTGAACGCGGTTCATAAGGACAAAAGCAAACAGGAACGCGCCGCATTGGTGCGTCAGAAAGTCGAGCTGGTTGGTCTGGGCCATGCGATGGACCGTAAACCGGCCCAATTGTCGGGCGGGATGCGGCAGCGCGTTGCAGTGGCGCGCGCATTGGCGATGGAACCGGAAATCCTGCTGCTGGATGAACCCCTTTCGGCGCTTGATGCGTTGACCCGCGCCAAATTGCAGGACGAGATTGAGCGCATCCGCGCCCATGAAAAACGCACCATCGTTCTGGTCACAAATGATGTGGACGAGGCATTNTTGCTGGCAGATCGGATTGCGGTTCTGACCCCGGCGCCTGCGGCCACGATTGGCAAGATTATTGACGTCGATATTGCGCGCCCTCGCAACCGCGAAGAGATGAACGAGGATGAAGGTTACAAGGCATTACGCAATTCAATCGTCGGTTATCTGGGATTGCTCAACACCAATGCCAATTCAGCGCAGGCACAGTCTTCTACCCTGCCTGCGGTCACGCCGCTGGATCTGACCGGCGCACGCGGCGCTGCGGATAAGAAGCTGCCGCAAGCCTATCTCGATGCCGCGCAGAGCCCCAATACGAGGCGGTATCTTGAGTTTTTTAAGCTCAAGAAAGTTTACCCGACGCCCAAGGGGCCACTGACTGTGGTCAAGGATGTCAATCTGCTGATGGATCAGGGCGAATTTGTGTCGCTGATCGGCCATTCTGGCTGCGGAAAATCAACTGTTCTGACAATGGCAGCGGGCCTGAATGAAATAAGCGGCGGCAATATTGCGCTGGATGCCCGTGAAATCGACATCGCCGGCCCTGATAAGGCGGTGGTGTTCCAGGCGCCATCTTTGATGCCGTGGCTGACTGGGCGCCAGAATGTCGCCTTGGGGGTGGAACGTGTCTATCCCCACACCAGCCGGGCGGAACGCCGCGAGATTGTCGAATATTACCTTGAACGGGTGGGGCTGGGCGATGCGATGGATAAGATCGCAGCCGATATGTCGAACGGTATGCGCCAACGGGTCGGGATTGCCCGCGCCTTTGCGCTCTCGCCCAAATTACTGCTGCTGGATGAACCATTTGGCATGCTCGACAGTCTGACCCGCTGGGATCTGCAAGATGTGCTGATCGAAGTGTGGAACCGGACCAAAGTCACCGCGATTATGGTTACCCATGATGTTGATGAAGCCATTCTGTTGGCGGATCGGGTCGTGATGATGACCAATGGGCCCAATGCTACGATCGGCAAGATCCTGAAGGTTGATTTGCCGCGCCCGCGCAACCGCAAGGCNTTGCTCGAACACCCTAAATTCTATGCCTACCGCCAGGAAGTTTTGCGGTTTCTGGCTGAGTATGAACACGGGACCACCAAAAAAGTGGCCTGATCAAGACGGAGGTTTTGAAGAGGAGTGCCTGGCATCGTGTCAATTTTCTCAGAAGGTTCCAAATGACGAAAGAACATTTTCTCAGCAGTGCGGCCGCAGCAATATGCCTATTGGCAGNACCATCGTTGGCCCATGCAAAAACCGGTGATCCGATTGATGTCGGCAGCGGTGTGACAATCGATCCGATGTTTGATTTGCGGACAGCCTTTGAACATGTCGATCAGCCCGCCGCCGATGCTGATGCATTGACGGTGCGTGTGCGGGCCGGGATTGAAGTGGCGAGTGATACAGGCCTTTCCTTCCTTGGCGAAGCAGAGGGCACGCTGGGGATCATCAATAATTACAACAGCACAACCAATGGCAACGNAGGACGATCGGTTGTTGCAGACCCGCAAAATGTCGAATTAAATCGCCTGCAAGTNAAATATGCCAAGCCCCAANTTGGCAGCCTGACGCTGGGCCGCCANCGNATTAANAGGGATGATCAGCGCTTTGTTGGCAGCGTTGGCTGGCGCCAGAATGAACAGACATTCGATGCCGTCAGCGTATCTGTTGCCGCGCTGAAACCGCTGACGCTGGAGGGCACCTATGCCATTTCCCAGCGCACCATATTTGGCGTTGATGGCGGGCCGCGCACGGCCTTTGATGGCACATTCATCTTGCTGGGCGCGGGATTGAATGCTGGTCCGGTTAAGCTGAAAGGTTTTTCTTACCTGCTCGATTATGATGCGGGGCAGCCGGTCTCACTCAAATCCACTGCCACATATGGCGGGCGGGCAACCGCCAAATTGCCATTGGCTAAGGGCGTCACGCTTGATCTTGCAGGCAGTTACGCCGTGCAAACAGATTACAANGCCAATCCNGCCAATTTTTCTGTAGAATATATGGCCGGTTCGATTGGCACATCCATCGCCGGTTTTGGGCTGNCGCTGGGATATGAAAATCTGGGCGCTGACGGGGCTGGCAACAGCTTTCAGACACCCTTGGCAACGCTGCATAAATTCAATGGCTGGGCCGATTTGTTCTTAAACACACCGCAAGGCGGGCTTGAGGATAAATATGCCGCCGTCAGCAAGGCTGTGAACTTGCTCGGCGGGATNAAGGCGGCTGCAGCCTATCACGATTTCAGCAGCGATGCTGGCAACATCAAATACGGCACTGAAGTGGATGCGCAACTTTCCTTCAAGGTCAAGATGGTCAGCGTCGGCCTCAAATATGCTCATTACAATGCCAAATCCTTTGGCGTTGATACCGAAAAATTCTGGCTTCGTTTTGGCTATAGTTTCTAAATAGGGATGGCGGCATGAATGCACCGATCAACATGGAAAAACAATTGCCTGGCGCCGGGGGCAAAGCAGGTCGGCTGCGCCTTGTCGTTATTGGTAACGGGATGGCGGGCTGCCGCGCGGTGGAGGAAATACTTGCCCGCGATGCAGACCGTTATGACGTTACCATTTTNGGGGCGGAACCGCGGGTTAATTACAACCGGATCATGTTATCGCCCGTGTTGGCGGGCGATAAAACCTATGAAGAAATCATCATCAACGACCGGGCATGGTATGATGATAACAACATAGANTTGATCAGCGGCGATGCCATTATCGCGATCAAGCGCGATGCAAAGGAAGTGGTCAGCGCATCAGGGCGGGTAACGCCCTATGACAAGCTGCTGATTGCAAGCGGATCTGATCCATTCATCATTCCAATTCCCGGGCATGATTTGCCCGCCGTGGTNACTTTTCGCGATCTTGACGACGTGGAAAAAATGCTGGCGGCGGCCGAACATGGCGGCAATGCGGTGGTAATTGGCGGGGGCCTGTTGGGGCTTGAGGCGGCCCATGGCCTGTCGCTGCGGGGCATGTCAGTTACTGTGCTGCACTTAATGCCGACCTTGATGGAACGGCAATTGGACGAAGCGGCCGGATTTTTGCTGAAAAGCGAACTTCAGCGGCGCGGGCAGACAATCATAACCCAAGCCGACACTGCCGAGATATTGGGCGATACCCATGTTACCGGCGTGCGCCTGAAAGACGGCACCGAAATTGATGCGGATCTGGTGGTGATGGCCGTGGGTATCAAACCATCGGTGGGGCTGGCAAAAACGGCTGAATTGGCGGTTGAACGCGGCATTGTGGTTGATGATCACATGGTCACAAGCGATCCGGATATCTTCGCGGTTGGTGAATGCGTGCAGCATCGCGGGACGTGTTACGGCCTGGTTGCCCCATTGTGGGAAATGTGCCGTGCGTTGGCTGATTTTCTGACTGAAAAGCCGTCGGGCTATGAAGGTTCAGCCACTGCGACCAAGCTGAAAGTATCAGGGATCGATCTGTTTTCTGCTGGTGACTTTTCCGGCGGTGAAGATGTTGAAGACATCGTGATGCGCGATGCCACCCGCGGTATCTACAAACGGGTTTTGGTAAAGGACAACCAGCTGGTTGGCGCGGTCCTGTATGGGGATACCGTCGATGGCAATTGGTATTTTGACCTGCTGAAACGCGGCGAAGATGTGTCCAAGATCCGCGAGGCATTGATCTTTGGACAGGCCTTTGCGTCAGGGGGAGAAACGCTGGACCCTGACAGCGCCGTTGCAGCATTGTCCGACGACGCAGAAATTTGCGGCTGCAACGGCGTTTCCAAAGGACAAGTGGTTGCCTGCATCAACAATGGCGCGGGCGATCTTGATGGTGTGCGCGCTGGCTGCAAAGCTTCTGCCAGCTGCGGATCATGCACTAATGTGGTGGAAAGCCTGCTCAGCGTTACCTTGGGCCAGGATTATGGCGGTGCGCGCACCATCACTCCAATGTGCAATTGCACCAGTTTCACCCATGAAGATGTCCGGCGCAACATTCTGGAAAAGAATTTGACGTCGATCCCGCAGGTCATGCAGGAATTGCATTGGACAACGGCTGATGGCTGCGCATCATGCCGCCCGGCGCTTAATTATTACCTTTTGTGCGCTTGGCCTGAGGACCATCAGGAAGACCCGCAAAGCCGTTTCGTTAATGAACGCATGCACGCCAATATCCAGAAGGATGGCACATATTCTGTGGTCCCGCGCATGTGGGGCGGGGTTACCAACCCGGACGAACTGCGGGCAATTGCGGATGCTGCGGACAAATATGGGGCGCGGCTGCTCAAGGTTACTGGCGGCCAACGGCTCGATATTTTCGGGATTAAGAAAGGGGATCTGCCAGCCATATGGGCGGATCTTAACGCGGCAGGCATGGTTTCAGGGCATGCTTACGGCAAGTCGCTGCGCACGGTGAAAACCTGTGTTGGCAGCGAATGGTGCCGCTTTGGCACGCAGGATTCGACCGGCCTTGGCATCAAGGCGGAGAAGATGACTTGGGGCAGCTGGATGCCCCATAAATTCAAGATTGCCGTGTCAGGTTGCCCGCGCAATTGCGCCGAAGCATCGATCAAGGATCTGGGCATTATCTGCGTTGAAAGCGGATATGAGCTTAGCGTTGGGGGCAATGGCGGTATTCACCTGCGCGGCACTGATTTCCTTTGCAAAGTCGAGAGTGAGGAAGAAGCGCTCGAATATACCGCTGCTTTCATTCAGCTATATCGCGAAGAAGCTCGCTATCTGGATCGCACCGCGCCGTGGGTGGAGCGGGTGGGTATGGACTATATCAAGGGGCGCATTGTCGAAGATGCCGACGGGCGCAGAGCGCTTCAGTCGCGGTTCCTTCATGCCCAAAGCGTGCTGCAAAAAGACCCGTGGGCTGAACGCGTCGCGGGGTCAGAGGCTAATCTGCATCGCCATATTGGCGAAGTCCGGCCTCTTGCATTGATGGGGAGTAAATAATGTCAGACCCGATATGGATTGATATTGGCCCGATTGACCAATTGCCCACTCTGGGCGGGCGAACCCTGCCGGTGCGCGGGGGGCAGGAGATTGCCGTCTTTCGCAATTCCACCGGCAATATCTATGCCTTGGCCAATCGCTGCCCCCATAAAAACGGCCCGCTGAGCGAAGGCATTGTCCATGACACCAGCGTTACCTGCCCGCTGCACAATTGGCGGATATCGCTGATCACGGGCGAAGCGCTGGGCGAGGATAAGGGCTGTGTCCCGGTCATCCCGGTTAAGATCGATGCTGGCCGGATATATCTGGACCGCGCTGCAGCGCTGGCCGGGGCGGTGTGAGTAGCGATGTGACCAGTAGTGCGGGCAGCGATGGTACCAGCGATGCAAGCAGCGCGGCCACTTGCACAACGTGCCCCTATTGCGGCGTGGGATGCGGGGTGCGCGCAACAGTCATTGGCGAGCGAGAAATCACGGTTAAGGGCGATGAAGATCATCCTGCCAATTCCGGGCGGCTTTGTTCCAAGGGCACCCATCTGGCCGAAACTGTCGGCCTTGAAGGGCGTTTGCTTTATCCTGAAATCGGCGGTGAGAGGGTGGCTTGGGACGAAGCTCTCGATCTTGTTGCCTCGCGGTTTGCCGATATTGCGCGTGAATACGGGCCCGACAGCGTTGCCTTTTACGTTTCAGGGCAATTGCTGACGGAAGATTATTACGTCGCCAACAAGCTGATGAAGGGATTTATCGGTAGCGGCAACATCGACACCAACAGCCGCCTGTGCATGGCCAGCGCAGTTGCCGCCCATTCCCGCGCATTTGGCGAAGATGTTGTGCCGTGCAGCTATGATGATCTGGAAAGCGCTGATCTGATCATATTGGTCGGTTCAAACACCGCATGGTGCCATCCGGTGATCTGGCAGCGGATCGAACAGGCCAGGGCAACACGCGGGACCAAGCTGGTGGTGATCGATCCGCGCCGGACCGAAACGGCCGATTGTGCTGATTTGCATTTGCCGATTTGCCCCGATGGCGATGTCGCCTTGTTCAATGCATTGCTGAAGGAATTGTGGACCCGCAATCTGGTCGATCGGGATTATCTTAGCGCGCATGTGAATATGCCCGCCGGATTTTGGGATGATCTGACCGGAAGCCCCGAAGATGCTGGGATTGATGCCGGCCTGTTCAATCAATTCGTCGATCTGGTGGCGGCCAACCCAAGGATGGTGACCCTGTTCAGTCAGGGCGCGAACCAGTCTGCCAGCGGCACGGACAAGGGCAATGCAATCATCAATCTGCATCTTGCCACCGGACGCATTGGCAAGCCCGGCATGGGGCCATTCAGCATCACCGGACAGCCCAATGCAATGGGGGGCGCGAAGTTGGCGGGCTTGCCTCCATGCTGGCGGTCCATATGGGATTTTCCGAGGCTGAATGCGATGCGGCACAAACTTTTTGGAACAGCCCAAGGATTGCCCGCCATGCAGGCAAAAAGGCCGTCGATATGTTCCGCGATGTGCATGAAGGGCGGATCAAGGCGATCTGGA
>JGI24724J26744_10002681_pt1 | contig 11725 bp, 10 predicted proteins | sample Cruoilmetagenom7_FD_26744 | JGI IMG/M metagenome (IMG submission 26744)
TGATCCGCAGGATTATTGCGGATTGGCTCGAGCAGAAATCGCAAGCCGAAGAATGAAGTTATCAAACAAAACTGTAATTAGTCAGCGACTGGAAATCACGATCCACGGCTACCAATACAATGGGTCTGATCGAGTTCGAAATCTTGGCTCGAGAAATCTGTTGCGCAGAATAGAAACCACTTTGGGATGATGACGTTGGCTCAGTGTTCTGGAAGGAGAAATTACAAAATTTCCGGGCCTCTTTCAGATCAAAAATGCATGCGAAAACGCAGTGGGCAGCCAAGCAATTTTATTTTCCTGTTCTCCCCCCATTACTCCATAAAAAAGTATACGGATTGTTGAAAATAGTAACAAAAATATCGGGTCAATTTCTCAACATTTTCCGTTACACCTTTCAACAAAACTATTACCTTTTTAGTTTTCATGAACAGTATCAATTACTTAAATGGCTAGAGCTAGGCCTGAATGTTGGTGACTGCGTGATCAGGCGGAGTTTTGAAGTTGCTTGATCCCGTACTTGAATTCAATCCCATCGATTATCTCCGGCATGCGGTTGGACGCGCTCCGCCACACGGTGCGCGCCTGGGAGAATGGGGCGGATGGCTTGTTGCTGTCCCTCTTCATCGGTGTTGAATGTCACCCAGAACTGATCCGGTAGAGGCCAGAATTGTCACTGAGAAATGACCCATGTGCAAACCTTAGCCCTGACGGGATTTGTCGGGGGTTACCGCCCACCTGCGCCAGAGGCCATCGTACCGATGGACCAAAGGCCAATCATGCACTAACTTTCAAATTGGACCACTCAAGTGGGGCTGCTCATGGGCCTATGCCAAATGCACCCCACCCCTACACGCCGGATATTAACGGCAAGGCGAAACGCTTTATCCAAACGACCCTGCAAGAATGGGCTTGGAAGTGGAGTGCGGACATCTTCTATCTGCCCCCACTTCGCCCCCCCTGCAATCGCCCGACAGGCAAAGGGACCAAAATTTGTAGAGTGTCACTGGTAGAGCCTGAAATACAGGCTCCCCCATAACGTCACCTGCTCCCCTACTTTCATTCGCCGGCGACACTGTTCCTTAGTGTCCCGATTCCCTCGATTTCGATTTCGATATGATCACCCGCCTTCATCAGCCCGACCCCCTCGGGTGTTCCCGTGATGATGACGTCGCCAGGAAAGAGCGTCATGACACCGCTGACGAACGCTATGATCTCCTCGATCGAAAAAATCATGTCACTCGTATTTGAGTTCTGGCGTACCTCTCCATTCTGGCGAAGCTGAATGGGCGCGTTGTTCGGGTCCATTTCCGTTTCGATCCACGGTCCAAGCGGCTTGTAGGTATCGTAGGATTTCGCGCGGGTGAATTGGCCGTCTCTCTTTTGCAAATCGCGGTTCGAGACATCATTGCAGATAGTATAGCCTAGCACATAAGACGCGGCATCGGCCGCCGTCACGTTGCGGGTCTTGCGTCCGATAATGATGGCAATCTCTGCTTCGTAGTCGATCCTCGCTTTTGGATCGTCCAGTACAATGGTTTCACCATCCGCAATGATAGCCGCATTTGAGCACATGAAAAGCATCGGCTCATCAGGGATTGCCGCGCCAGATTCCTCGGCATGGAGCCGGTAATTCAGACCGACGCAGACCAGCTTGCCAGGCTGGACGGGTGGCAATAGCTTGACGTCTGCGATCGGTATCGTGTCGTCCGACGCTGTGAAATTGCCATAAATATCCCCCTTGATCGGGAGCAGGTTTTCGCCCGAGACTTCGGCGTAGCCCGTTTTTCCCTCATGCGTGTATTTCGCAATTTTCATTGTTTTTATCCTTTTTTTAAAGTTTTCCTGTGTCGCTCTGATGTCAAGCAGACCAGCGGATTCCAATTTTTTGAAGCGCGGCCCAGCTGGATGTCATGCTGTGCGTCGCGTCCGGAATCTGGAAAGTCTCGACGGTCGTATAGGCGTCGAAACCCGAGGCAGCGACCGCTACAATGATCGCCCTGATGTCATACTCACCGTCCCCGACCGGAAGCCTGTCCGAATCCGTGATGTGAAAATGTAGTAGATGCTCGCCCGCCAGGGCGCAGGCATCGGCGACCTCCTCGTTTTCTACCAGAATATGCGCCGCATCCAGCATGAGGCCAAGGCGGGGAATCGAGGATGCATTGATAAATTCAACGGCGTCCTTGGTCGTGATGAGGCAATTGGCGTATTCGTGGTTTACAGGCTCCAGCACCACAGGCACCTCTGGGACACGCGTGGTCGCCTCCGATATCGCCTCGGCGATCCAGTCCAGCGTCTGCTGCTTGTCCACCCCATCGGTATAGCGCCCGCGCAGGCGCCCGACATTTACCATCGCGCCAAATTCCGCGGCGAGCTCCATCGCTGCGTTCATCCGGTCGCGCGCCTCGCGGCGCCGTCCGGCATCGGGATCGGCAAAACTTAGCTGCGCCTGGCCGTAGACCTCGCCGGTGCAGATGGCGGGAACGTCCAGACCGCTGTCCTCGACCGCCCGGCGCAGCGCGGGCCGGTCGATCAGGGCCGGATCTGCCACCAACAGCTCAACTCCCGAATACCCGACATTGCGGATCTGATCCAGCACGTCGGACGCATCGCCCTGAACCGCTGTGACCTTGGAGTGCGTGACATCCGAGGTGGCATACATATAGGCAAGTTTCATTGTTCAAGATACCTGTAGTCATTCAGTTCCGCCAGCTTGCGGTGGATGACTTCCTTGCGCACCACGCTGACATTGGGGATCGCAAATTCCTGAACGTTGAAGTACTCGGCCTTCACGTCTGCTCCGCGCGCGATGGACATCACCAGATCGACGATTTCGTCTCCGACTTCGGCAATCGTCTTGGTGCCTTCCAGGATGTCGCCGGCGCTCAGGTCGATATCATCGCGCATGGCGTCAAATGTCTTGTTGTTGGAGCTGATCTTGGCGACGGGCGCCACGGCCGAGCCGGTGGGTGTGCCGTTGCCGGTGGTGAACAACACCATGTGCGCGCCTGCCGCCGCCTTGCCCGTCACCGACGAGATGTCAAAGCCGGGCGAGTCCATGATCACGACGCCCCTCTCGGTGGGGCGCTCGCCATAATCGACGACCTGAACAATGGGTGTCGATCCGGCCTTGTGGATGCAGCCAAGCGATTTTTCTTCGATGGTGGTGAGGCCGCCGTCAATATTTCCCGGCGAGATGAAGACGCCGCTGTCATCCTCGGTGGTCATCGAGAGCTCGATTTCGTATTCTTTGATAAGCGACAGCAGCTGTTTCTTTACATCCGCGTTGCGCGCGCGCCGGGACAGCACCGCCTCTGCCCCCACCATCTCGGTAATCTCTGACAGGATGACCGTTCCGCCATGCCCGACAATCGTATCGGCAGCCACTCCGACGGCCGGGTTGGCTGTAAGGCCGGAAAATGCATCGGATGAGCCGCATTCAAGCCCGATCAGAAGCTCTGACAGATTGCCTTCGTCCTGCGGTTCTTTCTCCAGCATGTCCTGAAATTCGCGCACCTTGTCGATGCCTGTCACCCCGGTCGAGCGCGCCCCGCCACCCAGCTGAACTACCAGCGTTTCCACCGGCTTACCCGTTGCGGCGATGGCATCGGCGATCCTCGCTGCCGAGGCTGTCTCGCAACCCAGCGACAGGACCAGCACCGCGCCGACATTCGGATGCATTCCGTGACCGATAAATGTGTCCTCGGTCGTGGTATTTTCCAGCGCGTCGAACGTGCAGCCATAGGGATGGCTGAATGTCACCGCGCCGGTCTTTGCGGCCACGTCCAGTGCCACGCGATTGACGCATGAGACGGTCGGCAAGACCAGCACATGATTTCGGATGCCGATGCCTCCATCCTTGCGCCGAAAGCCTTTGAATGTCGTGTTCATAGCTTGCCTCCTTTCATCTCATTCTTCGAAACGCCGGGCCTTTACGCCCCGGCAATTGTGGACATGGACCCAATGACCGGCGGGAATCGTCTGCGTCGCTGCGCCGATTACTTCGCCATATTTTATGATGTATTCATCTTCTTCGATATCGCGCACCGCGAGCTTGTGGCCTCTGGGAATCTCTTCCTGCGCGACGATGTTCTGGCCTTGTTGCACGCCGGAAATCCGCACGGAATCGCCGGCCTCCAAGGTCTTTACAGCGGTCGCGACCGAGTCCGCCTCGAGTATCTGGATTGCAGTGCTCATATCGAGCCTCCTGAATGTATGGGCCGCCGGTTCACATCAGAACGCTTGGCAGGAAGGTGGACAGCGAGGGGAAGAAGATCGTGAGCAAGAGCACGACGACCATCGCCCCGAGAAACGGCATTACCGCCCGCGATGTCTGGGCAAAGGGCACCTCGGCGATCCGTGACGCGGTCATCAACGTCACCCCCAAAGGCGGTGTGTTGGCACCGATGCACAGGTTAACTACGAACATAACGCCAAAATGCAGCGGGTCGATATCATACGCGTGGACGACGGGCATCAGTATCGGGATCAAGATGATGATCAGCGCGTTGCTCTCCATGAAGGTGCCTACCATGAGTAGCAGTAAATTGACCAGCAGCAGGAAAATGATGGCGGTCGGTGCGACGGATGCAAAGAACTCAGTCAGCTGTTGCGGCACCCGTTCGGTAGTGATGATCCACGCAAAAAGGTAGGATACCGAGATAATCAACAGGACGGGCACGGTGATGCGCACCACCTGAAACGCGATCTCGGGCAGCGCGCTGACCCTGACCTCGCGGTAGACCACGACCGACAAGATAAAGGCATAAGCCACGGCCAGCACAGCGGCCTCGGTGACGGTCACAATGCCTAGAATGATGCCACCAAGGATGATGACCGGCAGCAGCAGCGGCGGCAACGCACCCAGAAACGCCAGTGTAAGCTCGCGCAAGTCGGCCATGTCGCCGCCACCATACCCGCGTCTTCGCGAAATAACGACCGAAATCGCGATCAGCGACAAAGACATCAGAATGCCGGGAACCAGACCGGCCAACAGCAGCCCCGCAATCGAGATATTGCCAGTCGCGCCCAGAATGACCATCGTCAGGCTGGGCGGAATGAGCGATGCCAAGACGCCACAGCACCCCTGAAGAGCGGCCGCGAAACTGGCTGCGTAACGCTTTGCCTTCATCGCGGGTATCATGATCGAGCCGATGGCGGCGGTGTCGCCGATCGCCGAACCCGAAAGCGCTCCGAAGAGCGCGGACCCTACCACCGTCACACCAGCAAGACCTCCCGCGATATGGCCGATCATCGCATTCGCCAGACGCATCATCCGGCGCGTGATCCCGCCATGCTCCATAAGGACACCGGCAAAAACGAACATCGGCAGCGCCAGAAATGGATAGGAGTGCAAGCCTTGGGTCATCCGCTGGGCGACGAGAACAATGTTGATCCCTTCAATCCAAAGATATCCCATGCATGCCACGCCAATTGCGAATGCGATGGGCACATTAATGAAAATAAGCAACAGGAGCGTCGCGAAGAGGAAAGCTGTCATCATTTCTGGAGCACCGAAATATCACGGCCTGACAGGATCAGAGCCAATTTTTCAATTGTGACGACCGACATTAGAATGCCGCCGACGAGGCCGCTTGCGTATTGCCAAGCGACTGAGATCTGCAAACCCGGCGTGATGGAATTGCGGGTCTTTTCGACCAGTATCCATGCGCCGTAGGTCAGGCAGAGGCAAAAGATCAAGACCAGGGTCTGTCCTACAAGCAGACACAGTCTGGCCGCAGGTTCGGGCAGCTTTTCGACAAAGACCTCAATCCCCAGATGCTCTTGGCGCATCAGAAGCAGCGCGGAGCCCAGAAAGGTGATCCATGTCATCAGCAAGAGAGACAGCTCTTCCGACCAAACGAACGGTGCCTCGATCACGTATCGCCAGAATATCTGGCCCAGAATAAGTAGCGTCATGCCAAGTATCATAATTGTCAGGCACCAGCGCAATATCTGGATGACGATGCCCTTTAAGGTCAGCATGAGTGTCATATGAAAAATCCCGTGTTGTGAAATCCCGCGACCAGAAGGCAGCGTACAAGTGTCGCGAAGGGCGGCGATGCGGGCTTGCCCACCGCCGCCCGTGCGTCGTTACTCGGCCGAGTATTCGCGTACGAGATCAAGCAGATCCTTGCCAAACACATCCTCATACTTCGTCCAGACCGGCTGCACCGCCGCTTGGAACTCTGCCGCATCAGGCCGTGTGATTTGCATCCCGGATTCTTCCAGTAGAGCGAGGATATTCTCGTCACCCTCCCGGATCATCGCGCGTTCCTTGTCGCGCCAAATCGCCGCCTGTTCCGACAGGATCGTCTGCTGTTCTTCGGTCAGATCGTTCCACGCGCTATCGGAGATGGTCAACACAGCCGACCCCCAGATATGGCCAGACAGCGCGAGATGATCCTGCACCTCGTGAAACTTCGACGCATAGATCGTCGCCAGCGGGTTCTCCTGCCCGTCTACCACATTCTGCTGCAGCGACGTGAAAACCTCGGAAAATGCCATCGGCGTCGGCTGCGCACCCAGCTCGCGGAATGTATCCAGCCGCAGCTCAGCCTCGGGAACACGCAGCTTTATGCCTTCGAGGTCGGAAGGCGTTTCGATCGGCTTGACCGAGTTGGTGATGTGGCGATAGCCACTTTCCCACCAGCTGACTGTATGAATGTCATGCTCTTCAAGGATACCGGCCAGTGCATCACCCAGCTTGCCGTCCAAAGCGGCATAGGCGTTCTCACGGGCGGGCCAGGCATACGGCAGCTCTTCGATAATAAGCCGCTTGTCCAGCACCTGAAGCGCGCCAGTGCCGAAGAGGCCCATCTCGACAGTGCCGAGGCCCAGTCCCTCGGCCATCTCGCGATCACCGCCCAGCTGGCTGGATGGATAAACCTCGATGATCACCTCGCCGTCGGTGGCCTCCGCCACATCTGCGGACAATCCCTCAAGCGCCTTTTGCCACGGATGATCGGCAGCAAACACATGACCGGCTTTCAGCGTGGTCTCGGCTGTGGCAAGCCCTGCCGACGCGCTGATCGCGATACCTGCGCAAGCAGCCCGAACGAACATGGAGTTTAGAGTTATCTTTGTCATTAAATTACCTTCCCTTTTGGTTTTGGTGGTGTTGGCGACCCGGTCCTGAGAAAGGTCTGGATCGCGGCGGCATAAATGCCGATTGCTGCGTAAAACTCGGAAATTTCGATGAATTCGTCGGTCTGGTGAGCCTGATCCGCCCTGCCCGGCCCGATCACGACAATATCCGCGCCAGCCCGTTGAAAGACAGACGCGTCCGTGAAGTAATTGGCCGCGCCCACGGCACTGCGGCCACGTCCCGCGCCCTCAAGGGCGATTTGAATCGCTTCGATCACAGGGGAATTAGCAGCGGTTTTGACGCTGGGCAAATCTATTAGCGCATCGACGGCCAATGACGAACCGGGCACGTCCCCGGCGAGGCCCGCCGCAAAGCTGCGCAGCGTCTTGAGTAGGGCCGCGTGGTCCTGTCCTGGTAGGGTCCGAAAATCCATCGTCATCGAACAGGTGTCGGGGGTCACGTTATTGCCTTTGCCCCCCGAGATCCTAGTCACCGCCATGGTGGAGGGCGTGAGGAAGCCGTCCGGATCCGAAGGCAGATCGAGCAGGTCCAGTTTCTGGCGGAAACTGTGGATCAAATCGATCGCATTGATGCCTTCATCCGGGGCCGAGCTGTGCGACGTGCGGCCCGACGCCGTCACCTCGATCCAAAGGGCGCCTTTGTGCGCGCTGATGGGGCGGTTGGACGTCGGTTCGGCGATGATCATGGCGCCGAATGCACCAAGCTGTTCATCGTCCAGCATCTGAATTGCACCTTCCGAGCCGATCTCTTCGCCGTAGGTTGCCGCAAAAACCAGCTCTCCGGCCATCGTGTCCAAGCGGCCTTTGGCATCAATAAACGCCATCAGCAACGCGATGACACCACCCTTCATATCGGCAGTGCCGCGTCCATAGAGCCGGTCACCGACGATCTGCGCGTCGAACGGCGGGTGCGACCATTCCTGATCGCCGATGGGTACGGTATCCAGATGACCACTCAGCACCAACCGGGGTCCGGGGTGCGCGCCCTTTAGCGTGGCAGTGAGATTGGCTCCGCCGCTTGGTGATACCCGCAAGTCGAAAGGAATGCCCGCACGGTCCAGAACATCCCCCAACATCCGCGCGAACACCTCTTCACGAGCATGAGAGCTGACGGTGTTACAGCGCACGGCCTCTTGCAGTAACCGCAAAGCCGCAGAGTGCGCATGCGAAGCTTTGGACGACCCGGTCTGGCTCGAAAAATTCAACGAATTACCCTGCCTCATTCTCTAGCTCCCCTTGCTTGAAGATGAGGTTAGCAGCCTAAAAAGCGTCAATCTATTGACTACTTGTATAAATATTCGGACAGTACTTTGTACATAACGTACAAAGATCGCAACATTGGGTTTGAAACATGGGGCTGACTGTTCAAGATGTTCTACGGCTTGATGCGATGCGCGGAGCGCAGGTTCTCGCGGGCGTTAGTGGATTGAGCCGGCCAGTGAGATCGGCCACCGTCATGGATGCGCCCGACGGCGCGTTATGGTTCAAGGCTGACGAAATCGCTTTTACATCCACCTATCCTCTGATCAGCCTTCAGGATCGGCTGGAGCCATTCATAACGGATTTGGCCAGGCGCGGCGTCGCCGGCCTGGGGGTCAAGCTGACACGCTATATGACCGACCTGCCCGCCCCTGCCCTGACAACGGCCGACAAGCTTGGCTTTCCGATCATCTCACTACCCGAAGAGGTATCGTGGATCGACCTGATCAATCCGATCATCACCAACGTGATCGCAGGGCAGGCTGACCGCCTCAGGCGGCGGGAATCTATATATGGCGGCTTTACCGAAAGTCTTGTAGGCAGCGCGCATCTGGATGATCTAGCGATGCTTCTGTCACAGATGGTCGGGAATCCGGTGGTGATCGATTGCGAGACCGAAGGCATCACTACCTGGTCGCCTGGGCATGACAGCGACCAGGCCGACTTGATCCTGTCGCGGCTGCGCGCCGGTTCCGAGGGCCTTCAAATTCTGAACGATGAACATCAGATCTACCGAGTCGGCGGACGCGGCACCCCTTTGGTCTATCTTTCGTTCATGGAAAAAGCCGGCATCGATGGCCAGATCGCCATAATTGAGCAGGACCGTTCGTTCGAAGCCAAAGATCTCGATTGCCTGCTCCACGCTCAACAGGCCTGTTCGATCAAGGTCATGCAGATGCTAAACGATCTGCGTGCCCGCCGCGAGCGCGAAAGCGCATTCGTTTCTTCGATGATCGAGCCGTCCTCGAACTTGTCCATCCGCAAGAAACTTCTTCGGTCCGGAACAGAGGCAGGATATAAACTGCAAGGGCCGCACGTCGTCATAAGCTGCCGTTTCGGCGGTCTGGCGGGCAATCAGCTGGATGCAGCGACCAAAGCGTTTCATGTGCGCCTTTCGGCCCGTGGGGGTGTCTTGACTGGGTTTCCGGAAAAGGGCCACGCCGTGCTCATCCTCAATCGCGCGGATCGCATCACACGGGGCAGTATCGAAAACATGCTGCGCGGGCTGCACACAGAAATGGTCGAGCAGTTCCAGCGCTTGCGCTTTGCCGTCGGCGTCAGCCACCGCCTACTAGACTCCTATAGCCTGCCCAACGGATTTTCCCAAGCGAATCAAGCGCGGAAGTTTCGCGGCGCTGCTCCAGATCCCTGCACGATACGGCGAATAGACGAGATCGGTTTGCTCCGTTTGTTCAGTGATGACAGTGTGCAGCAAGAAGCTAGGCAGTTTGTCGATGATTGGCTCGGCACCTTAATGGACCACGACAGGCGGAAATCGAGCAGACTTCTGGTCACGCTCCGCGTCTTTTTAGAGACCAACGGCAATTACAGAAGCGCCGCCAACCGCCTGAACGTACACCACAACTCGGTTCGTTACCGAATGGCAAAGATCAGCAAGCTGACTGGTCATGACGTCCTGGCCCCCGGCATCAAGCTTCAATACGAGCTTGCTTTGACCTTGGAGCGGATCACAGAACTGCGATGACTCGTCCCCATCCCGGGAAACGCTCTAGGATGGCCGAATGCCGTCCTGAGCTACTCCCCGTTTGTTAGACAGTATCTGACGAGATTTAAGCTACTTTTTGCACCGGCTGATCAGGGTCGATTGTTTCAATTGGTTTGCCACCAAGGGAGAAATGAGGGCGTTTGTGATTATAAAACTCAATCCACTTCCTGACGCTTCCCCTGCAGGATCCAGCCCTCAATACCGAGGCCACCGAAGCGCTGCGTGGTTTGATCTCTGAGGTTCGGATAATGCCTGACGAGAACGCGCAGAACTGCCATCACATTGAACTTGCAGGCGATTTGGCAGGCATTCTAGCATTGGGGGAGGCAGAAACGACGAAACCCGCGCAATTTGCACGGGCTAAGTCGGTTACGATGGTTGCGGGAGCTGGATTTGGTCTTTGGCGAACAAATCTGCGGGTATTCAAGGTATGAGCTTCCAGTTTCAACGCATTCTGTAGAGCCATCATCGCGCGCGATACGGGGGCACGCGGCGATTACATGACGACGGTCAGCCTTTCGGTTTGCCCTCATTGGGAACCGACACCTCACCATTGGCAGGCTCGAACTTCTGCCGCAGGCGCTCAAATTGCTCACGTTCTTTCTCGCGGCGCTCTGCCTCGCGATGTGCCTTGACCTTTTCGGCCTCTTTGGCGCGCGCGGCGTCCACCTGGGCCACAAGCTCGGCGACCCCGTCGGGGCGCAGGGGATGTGTCTCGATCAATTTCCGCTGCGAGGCAGAGGCTGACCCTTCTAAAACGACGAAGAAATCGCGCAACATTCCCTCTTCAAGCACGTCAAGGGCATGCGGGAGATTGGCGACGATGGCCTTGTCGCGCTCTCGGCTCAGCTTCTGTTCCTTGAGAAGCTCTTTCTCGGTCGACCTCTTGAATGTGTCGAGGATGCGTTGGCCGGGATCCGGTTTATAATCGGATGCCTCAGATTTAGCAGTTTCGGGCTTTGCGCTCTTGGCGATCAGCTTTGCGGCGATGGTGTTTTCAGTCATATCAATCTCCTTAAAGATTTTGGGTTCAGTTGCTCACCGACCCTTAGGGAAAGACCCGCAGCGATCGGCTGATCAAGAGATGTATTGATTGATTTTAATGACTCATCGTTAGTCATGATTTTTCACATATATTTTTCTAAGTATATGATTTTGTTATATAGAATATTTCACTGATCTTTCACATGAAAGATTCCTCCGCGCCTCGTCCTTTGGCGCGGCCCTTCGATGAAGGTTCCAAAACCTTGATTTTCGCGGCCAGCTTGCGGTGTGTTTTCGCAATTCACTCGGAGAACGTGTCCAACAATTGATTGACTAAGGCAGTTGCATGAGAGGCACGGTCACGCGGACCTACCAATGCACGAACTGATCCAACCCAGGTCAGCCGGTGGCGTGTGTCTTCGGTCAACGTTTAAAAGATGTAAATCTCACTGGCCTACAGCGGCCATTCGCGCGCCTCGCAGCAAATGGCCGTACCGAGCCCGAAGCGGACCACGGGTGAAAGTGAATTCACGTTAGAATGGAATTATGAATCGCCCCGGTTTTACCGGAGACCTATAGCTTCATTTCACGCGACCATATCGAGCACGTTGCGCTGTGCATAGAAGTTCTGTTCAGCCTCTGCTGGCG
>JGI24724J26744_10002682_pt1 | contig 11724 bp, 13 predicted proteins | sample Cruoilmetagenom7_FD_26744 | JGI IMG/M metagenome (IMG submission 26744)
TACTGATATGTCTTGTGTCATATGTAAATCCTAATCTGGTTTGGGGGGTGGGGGTGGCCGGGCCGCAACAAGGGTAATTGTCAAGCTATTATAAGCCCTATCTATGACCTGTTTTGTTAACCATCCCCTTCGCAGTGGTCATATAGATTTCCATATATGGAAATCTATAGATGAGTGTCTATTTAGTTGTTTNTCCCTGTCGTAGNNCCTGTAAAGCCGGGGTGAGTTGAAAAGGTCAACCCGTTTCCATCGTAATTACCTACTACCTCATCCCCTTCTTTGAGGTCACCTTTTATTATCAGTTTTGCGATGGGGGTTTCAACACTAGTCTGGATAACCCTTTTCAAAGGACGGGCCCCATAGGTCGGGTCATATCCTATCCTTGCAAGGTACTCCCTGGCAGCGTCTTCAAGCCTTAAAACAATATTTTTATCAGCGAGCCTCCCCTGGAGATACCGCAACTGTATGTCTGTGATCTTCTTGAGTTGTTCAGGGGTAAGGGCATGAAACACCACTAGTTCGTCTACCCTGTTCAAAAACTCCGGCCTGAAATTTTGCCTCAATGCCTCAAGAACGAGAGCCTTCATACCTTGATAACTCTCCTCATCGGTCTCATGATAATCAAGGATATGTTGACTGCCGATGTTTGAGGTCATGATCACTATCGTATTCTTGAAGTCAACCGTACGCCCGTGGGAATCTGTAAGCCGTCCATCATCCAGGATCTGAAGCAAAACATTGAATACATCGTGATGGGATTTTTCTATTTCATCGAAGAGGATTACAGAATACGGTTTTCTTCTTACCGCCTCTGTTAGTTGCCCTCCCTCTTCATACCCGATATACCCGGGAGGGGCGCCGATCAGACGGGCCACTGAGTGTTTTTCCATGTATTCGGACATGTCGATGCGCACCATGGCCTGCTCATCATCAAAGAGTAAATTTGCCAGGGTTCTTGCCAGTTCTGTTTTTCCCACACCCGATGGCCCCATGAAGATGAAGCTGCCTATAGGTCTTTGGGGGTCTTTCAAGCCGGAACGGGAACGTAGCACCGCATCTGCCACTGTTGTCACCGCCTCATCCTGACCCACAACCCTTTGATGGAGATCTTCCTCCAGCCTCATGAGTTTCTCGATTTCCCCTTCCATCAGCCTACTCAAGGGTATACCTGTCCACCTGCTGACTAATTCTGCTATATCGTCTTCATCCACCTCTTCCTTTAAGAGTCTCTTGGCCTTGCCACCTTCTTCTTCGTATCTCTCTTCTTCTGTCTTCAACCTATTCTCCAGGTCGATCAGTTTTCCGTACTTTAGCTCGGCAGCTCTGTTTAAATCGTAGTTTCTCTGTGCATGTTCGATCTCGACCTTTATCCTTTCAATCTCCTCCTTCAACCGGCAGACCTCTTGAATACCTTCCTTTTCCACCTTCCATCTATCCTTCATGGAATCAGCTTCAGTCTTGAGCTCAGCCAGGTCTTTTTTTAACTTCTCCAGCCGTTCCTTGGATGCCTTGTCTTTCTCTTTTTTCAGTGCCTCCCTTTCGATCTCCAACTGCATGATCTTCCTCATCATTTCATCAAGTTCGGAAGGCATACTGTCGATCTCCGTACGCAGCTTTGCGGCGCCTTCGTCGACCAGATCTATAGCCTTATCGGGTAGGAATCGATCGGATATGTATCTGTCGCTCAATACAGACGCTGACACCAGAGCGGAATCCTTGATACGTATCCCGTGGTGTACCTCGTATCGCTCCTTCAAACCTCTCAGTATCGATACNGTCTCTTCCACACTCGGTTGGTCTACTAATACAGGCTGAAACCTTCTCTCTAAAGCAGCATCCTTTTCCACGTACTTTCNGTATTCGTTCAATGTCGTTGCACCGATACAGTGCAACTCACCCCTTGCCAGCATGGGTTTCAATATGTTGCTGGCATCCATTGCCCCTTCAGCTGCGCCGGCACCTACAACCGTATGAAGCTCGTCTATGAAGAGAATATACCTGCCCTCGGATTCCTGGATCTCTTTCAATACCGCCTTAAGCCTCTCTTCAAACTCGCCCCTGTATTTTGCGCCTGCAATGAGGGCGCCCATGTCTAAGGCGATAACCCTTTTTTCCTTCAGCCCTTCAGGGACATCTCCTTTTATGACTCTTTGGGCTAGGCCTTCTACTATGGCGGTCTTTCCCACGCCAGGCTCTCCGATCAGAACCGGGTTGTTCTTTGTGCGTCTGGATAGTACCTGGATGACCCTCCTTATCTCTTCGTCTCTCCCTATCACTGGATCTAGCTTGTCCTGTTCCGCTTCCCTGGTCAGATCCCTCCCGTATCTTTCCAGGGCTTGATAGGTATCCTCAGGGGTCTGGGAAGTTACCCGCTGCTTACCCCTTACCTCTATTAATGCTCGCAAGAAACCGTCTCTCGTTACCCCCTTACCCTTGAAGAGGATCGTTATAGGGTCTTTTCCATCATTCAATACACTGAGGACAAGATGCTCTACACTTACATATTCATCCTTAAGCCTTTTCGCCTCTTCTTCCGCTTCCACAAGTACCCGGTTTAGCCCGGCGGTGATATAGACCTGGCCGGAATCTGCCCCGGAACCGGTTACCTTAGGAAGGCTTTCTATACGGTTCAAGAGTTGTTGGCGGATATCCTGGACAGAGGCACCCATCTTCTCAAAGACCTGAGAGATAAAACCATCGGGTTGATCGAGTAGGGCCGTAAATAGGTGTTCTTTGTCNACCTGTTGGTTGCCATATCGTATTGCCAGACTCTGGGCATTATTTATCGCTTCCCTTGTTTTTTCCGTAAGTCTGTTGGGATCCATTTGAAATCACCCCCTCATTTATTAACCGAAAACTATAACCTGAGTTTCAGTTCCGACAACTGCCGATCGAGGTCTTCTATGCGGTCAAGAAGGTCAAGTATTAAGCCGATACCAGAAAGATTAATCCCCAGATCATTTCTCAGCCTCCGGATCTTCGCTATGCGGAAAAGGGCGGCCTCCGTCAGCAAACAGCGGCCTTTTTTCTTCTTAACAGGGGTGATTAAACCCAATTTTACATAACGCCNAATAGAGGATTCCGACATTTCAACCNTTTTGGCTATTTCCTCTATACANAGAAACCTTTCTTCAACTATTTCCACTTCTACATATTCGTCATTCCGGTTTTCCCAGACTTCCCTGTCCATTTCTTATCTCCTGGAACCTCCGATGGTTGCCCCATTCATCTCACCCTCATGTAGCTGAGCCAGTTCCATATAGAGTTCCTTTTCTCTCTCACCCGTTATCTTTGGTACAACGATCTTTGTCTTCACATATTGATCCCCCCGTTCGCCACCCTTTTTCGACAAACCCATACCTTTCAACCTAAGACGCTGGTCGGATTTGGTGGCTGAAGGGATCTTCATCTTGACATATCCCTTCAAGGTCAATACTTCCACTTCCGTACCGAGTATAGCCTCCCAGGGCGTCAGGGGGAGTTCAATCTGCACATCGCTATCCAACAGGGTAAAATGAGGGTGGGGCTCCAGTTTGATATGCAGATAGAGGTCTCCAGCGGGCCCTCCACCGATGCCTTCTTCCCCTTGTCCAGACAACCTAATCTTGGACCCTCCTCTAACATTAGGTGGTATATTGATGTCGAGATGTCTTGGCCTCATTACCATCCCCATTCCATTGCAAGCGCCGCAACTTCTATTATCTACTATGCCCTTACCCCCGCAACTGGAACAAGTTTCGTTCTTTTTAAGGGTAATACTACGGCTACATCCATTATAAGCCTCTTCCAGGGTGATCGCCAACTTGGTTTCAATATCTCCTCCCCTGGCTTTCCTGCAACTACGCGGCGTTCTTCCGGAAAAGTCTCTTCCTTGCCCTTGTCCAAAGAGGGAAGAGAAGAAATCGCTGAAATCGCCAAACCCTCCCCCACCTGCAAAGTCCCTGAACCCGCCCGTTCTTGCGTGGACACCGTCCCATCCCGGGGGTGGTGTGAAATCGCTTCCTGCATTCCAGTTGGCTCCCAAACGGTCATACTTGCCCTTCTTTTCACTATCCCCTAAGACCTCGTAAGCCTCATTAATATCTTTGAACCTATCTTCCGATTTCTTGTTTTCAGGGTTGACATCCGGATGATACTTTCGGGCCAACTTCCTGTAGGTCTGCTTTATCTCCTTATCTGAGGCGTCTCTTTTAAGACCCAATGTCTTATAATAGTCTTTGTACTGTATTGCCATATCCTTTAATCCTCAACCAGTTTTTACCCGGATTATGCCGCTTTTCTGCGATCCATACACGAGCCGTCAGGTTTTTATATACGGCTTACCAGGTTAGCATCCGCCAAAGTTTTCAACTTAGGGACGGGGCCAAAATCTATAATTCTTCTAAAAGAAGATAATCATCTGGGCTCGAGAATCAACGTTTAGTGATAAAATTCTCATTTATGGAATGGCATTAGTTACTGCTTTCTCTCAAAATCCTTTTATCGCCCACCCTGATAGTAACCCTTATCTTATCAAAATATTCTATTAGTGGTGTAGAGTATTTCCGTGATGACTTTGTAATATCCTTGAATTGAGATATGGTGATCTCCTTGTTTTCCCTTAGAAACGCGACTAAGTCTTCTCTTAGTTCGGCGATGGCATCGCTGTGGAAGAAGAACTCCTCTTTTATCTTGACGAGTCTTTCCTTTTCAACGAGCATATCTAATACGCTTTTCACCTCTGATGGGTTTGAAGACAATCTATCCACCAGTTCTTTGAATATCGGAGGGGAAAGTTTTTCCTTGGAATAGATTTCCATGATCCTTCTCTGAATATCCTCTTGGGATTCACTTAATAATGTTGAATAGCCGGAGAGTCTCAGTTTATTTTTCCCCAATGTTACTTTGTCTGATTTTGTGAGATCAACTACTGCTTTATTGAACAACTTTGCATCTATCTCTTTAGGTAGTTTTGTCTTTAATTCCTCTTTTGATATTCCCTCCTTCATCGGATAAGTTACATGATAGTTTTCTATCTTACTCGATATCTCCTCCTTTAGGCCCTCATAGACACTTGAATGCACTACCCTTTTACTATCTTTGTCAAATTGGACCAACTCTCGTGCGCTTATTAAGCGCTGCAACAGGCCTGACAATCCGGAAGAACTAACGTTGAGCCTCATCTGTAGATCTCGTAGACTGAGTCCACTGAACCCGGAGTTTTGGACATAGGTCTTTATTATTTCCTCCTTGGTACAATCCCGAAAAATCTTCAGATCGGCTAATATCTCTTTGGTAAACTTTTTTCGTTTTGTGGGGTAAGGATCGAGGACCTCGCCGCCGCCTATGGTATAAACCGGGGAGTAACTCCTGACAATAAACCTGTCCTTAAGCATAGTCACAACCGGACTCTCCATCTTCAATCGGGCAAAGCTAGCCTCCCCTGGAGAGAGCTTATCTGTATCAAAGAATATCATATATGCAAGGACATCACTGGTTCCAGTGTGGAACCTCACCCTTGTCCTGTTCTTGATCGGTTTAGGAGAACCGGAAAGATGCTCAAAATACACATCAATCATAGAGGTTGGGACAATAGTTCCCGGGGAAGTCAACACCTCTCCTCTCTTAATAGAGTACTTGTCAATACCATGGAGGTTCAATGCTGTCCTGAGCCCTGCCGTTGCTTTCTCCGCTGCCTCATTATGCACCTGCATACCCCTTATTTTTGTCTCTATTCGCGAAGGAACAATCTCTACGGTTTGTCCGACTGACATGCTTCCGGAAACCAAGGTACCTGTAACCACTGTACCGAAACCCTTCATAGTAAATACTCTATCTACCGGCAACCTTAATAGCCCCTCAGGAGGTTTTTCTTCCACTTTGTCTGATAAATCCTGTAAGGCATCCAATAATGATGGGATTCCTTCACCAGTTACTGATGAAACGGGGATTATTGGAGACCCTTCCAGGAAAGTATCCTTTACGAACTCCGCAACATCTTCTTTGACCAATTCCAACCATTCTTCATCTACCAAATCGACCTTTGTCAATGCTATGAGCCCGTCACTTATCCTTAAGAGACTGCATATTTCCAAGTGCTCCCTCGTTTGAGGCATAACTCCTTCGTCAGCAGCGATAGTTAAGAGGAGTATGTCAATGCCACCGACACCGGCCACCATGTTCTTTACAAATTTTTCATGCCCAGGAACATCCACTATCCCTATTCTTTGACCGCTAGGTAGTGTCAGAGGCGCAAAACCCAGTTCAATAGTTATTCCCCTAAGCTTCTCCTCTTTTAAACGATCAGTATTAACCCCTGTTAGAAATTTGACTAGAGATGTTTTACCATGATCGATGTGACCGGCCGTACCAAGTACAATATGCTTCATTTCCCCCTTTTCCCCTATCAAGTGGAGTTCGGTGTCGGACATATGTTTTCAAAAGTGTCCACTGCACTTAGCTCCCTAAAGTGTAACTTCTCAATAATTATGGAGGACTCAGGGCAGTGGAGTATTTTTATGAACGACATTTTGAATTTGGGGGGTAAGCGCTTGTCATTCCTGCGAAGGCGGGAATCCAGTGAATTGTCGCAAATATATAATCTTCCCCCAACAAATCGAGAACCTACAAATCTTCGTCTTCCGTGACCTTGTAAAAACTATCGCATTTAGTCAGAAAATAAAAATCTTAAAATAGCATATAGTCAGAAGATACCATAATAACAGATAAAAGTTCAACCATTTTTTCCAGCCCTGACCACAGGGTTGACAAAACAGTATAATTTGGTTAAATTAGAAAGCGACTATGTACATACCCACGGAAAGACCTTTGCGGAAAATAGCCATTTGTGGGTATACACTACCTAGGCAAAGGGCCATTTCTGGACACAAGCCCAATGAGATTAGGAGGAAAGCGCAATGAAAGCAATTCTAATCGTGATAGCGGTCGTTGCCACATATTTTGTATTAAATATGTGGGTCTTACCAATGCTGGGTATCAACACATGAATGAGACGTGCATGTAAGGTTGTGGATCAGCCTGCTGAAAAGGTCACCTTAACAGATGAACTGACCCATAAGGAAAAAAACCAACCGTGAACAATCTACCCAACCAAGTCTTTGAAGATATCCATACAGGATCGAGAACAACAAAGCGCATTCCCGGCAGGAGGATATCGGATAAATTAGTGAAATATTGCAAAGAAGGGAGTCAAAATGTCCATAAAAGATGATTTGAATGGTAAAAACGATCACACGAAAAGTCCAACCTGTAAAGCACACAATAGCGAATGTCCGGAAGAGATGGAAAAGCCCTTGACAGGTGTTGTTGGTTCCTTTCGCAGACTGGACGGGTTGCCTTTAGTTGACTCAGAGGATGGAATGGCTATCATAATAAAAGACTTTAAGATAAAGCCGGAGATGGGGCAAGAGATTAAGTATGTGATCACGGCAGCGCATGGGAGTGTGACGTATGGGAAAAGGATAGAGGATTAGGGGCAGGAAAAGATTAACTGCGCCATAGATTCATATATTAAATTTAACGGCGTTATCGGTCGGAACCCTTGACAAGGAAAGGAGTATGTAAATCATGGCAGTAAAGTGTATAGTATGTGGGGCAGAGATAGAAGAGGATGAGGCAATGAAGGATGGAGAGGCTATCTTTTGCGAGGACTGTTGGTTCGAGAAGAACAAAAGGAGATGCTAGGACGTCTAAATGAAGACAGGGAGGAGGGCGATTCATGACAATCATCAAGATAAAGGGGATGTCTTGCGATAACTGTGTGACCGCTGTAACGAATGCGTTAAACCAAATCGACGGGATTAGGAACGTGAAAGTTGATCTCGCTAAGTGCAGGGTGAGTTTCGATAAGGAGAAGCCCGTTGACATTGGGCTTATCAAGGAGCACGTGAAGAGAGCAGGGTATGAGGTCGTCTAAAGCGCCCTGTCGAACAATCGAGGAATGACATGCGCCGAATAGGTTCCTCTCCTCGATCTCCAACGACTATCCGAAAAGGTTATGGATCTAGGTTGCAAGGTAGCCAGCTCAGACAAATCAACTAAAAACGGACTTCGCAAGACAACGATCTTCGTAGGTGGCATGACCTGTGCTGCCTGTGTCAGGCGCTTGGAATCAGCTCTGGATTCTGTTGNTGGTGTCACAGATGTTGCAGTAAACCTGGCTACAGNTAGGGCTACGGACCTATTCCCTGGAAAAGTGGATTATTTTAAAGCTTTGCCTGGCCTTGGTGCTTGCGGTGTCGTCAATGGAAAGAAATGCATCTTAGGTAACCTCCGGCTCATGCAACGAGAGGGCGCAGCAATGAATGGTCTCGATGAGGAGGCCAGGGTGTTTGCCGCAGAGGGGAAGACTTGTGTTTTTTTGGCGGACGGTGGTAAGGTTGTGGGTCTCGTCGCCATTTCAGACGTTCCGAAGGTTTATGCCAACGAAGCTATTGCCGACCTAAAATCCATGGGCTTGCGCACTGCTTTTCCGGGCATTTTTTTTACAGCAGCGTAGGCATACCCATTGCAGCAGGCATATTGTATCCCTTTTTCGGTATCCTTTTGAACCCTGTCTATGCAGCAGCAGCTATGGCTATGAGTTCCGTATCTGTTGTGGGTAACTCCCTGCATCTAAGAAGGGTCCGGATGGACACTAAATGCCCCCTATTTCTTCCCATGTTATACAGTCAGTGGGACAGATATTAATGACCTCCTGGATAGTCGCTTCAGGGTATTCCGGAATACTGATCGCTTCAATATAGCCCATTTCGTTCTTCCTAAAGACCTCAGGACAAAGCTCAAGACAGCATTCGCAATCTATGCATCTACTGATATCAATGACCGGAGCCCTCTTCATCTCGTTTACCTTATTATAACATTCACCACAGAGAAGACAGAGTACGCAGAGAAGAATAACCTGAATCTGAGCGCCAACTTGAGAAAGTTATTTCGTCCCCGTCCCTTAGTGAAGGGTGTCTTTAACAATCCAACTTGGAGAGGCGCTTCCCTATCTTCTTGCCAAGCTGATAGCAGGCCTCCAGACCATCTTTATCCGGTACATATTGTACCTTTACCCCAGGATCGATGATCTCAAACTTCATCCCTTCCAATTCCTTGTTAATCAGGTTCTTGGCCTCACCACTCCATCCGTATGAACAGAAAGCGGCTCCGATCTTGTTTTGAGGCCTGAGACCCTTCATATATGTGAGGAAGTCGCTGACTGTTGGGAAAAGACCGTTATTGAGGGTAGGGGAGCCAACTATGACGGCCCCTGCATCAATAACCTCAGTCATAATATCACTCCGATGGCAGGATCGCAGATGCATTGGCCTGGCATCAACTCCTTCTTCTCCAAGGGCGGAGACTATGGTCTTTGCCATCTTCTTCGTACTCTCCCACATGGTATCGTAAACAACCACCGCCTTTTTCTTTGGCCTTTGGGTACTCCACTCCACATAGGCCTCGATTATTTTGTTAGGATCTTTTCGCCAGATAATACCGTGATCCGGACAGATGGTATCGATGGCCAACCCCATTTCCGTTACCTTGTCGACAAGTTTGAGGACCAGGGGAGAATAAAGCAAAAGTATGTTGGCAAAATACCTCAGAGCGTGCGGCATAATAGCATCACCCATCTCGTCGTCAAACCTTTCCAGCCCGGCATAATGCTGTCCGAATGCATCGCTTGAGAAGAGCAGCTTATCCTCCTTGACATATGTAAACATACTATCAGGCCAGTGAAGCATCCTAGTCTCCAGAAAGGCCAGTGTCCTTTTCCCCAAACTTATTTCTTCGGCATTTTCCACTGCTCTACAATTCCATTTTTCCTGAAAATGACGGGAGATGGTTTTGAGACCCATCTTGGAACATATCAAGGGTTTATCCTCTCCTATTCTGTGCATAACTCTGGGAAGACCTCCTGAATGGTCCAATTCTGTATGGTTGCTTATAACGTAGTTGATTTCTTTAGGGTCTATAATTTGACTGATATTGTCGAGCATCTCGTCGGCAAACTCCTTTTTTACAGTGTCAACGAGGGTGATATTCTCATCCATTATAAGATATGCATTGTAAGTTGTTCCCTGATATGTTGCATAGCCATGGAAGTCCCTGATGTTCCAATCAATGGCGCCGACCCAATAGATGTCCTTGGCTACTTCTATTGGTTTCATGTACAACCTCCTTCATTCGTTTATTCCTTCTCGAACTGATCTTTTGACGCTCCACATACAGGACATACCCAATCATCCGGAATATCTTCGAACTTTGTTCCCGGCGCAATGCCATTGTCCGGGTCTCCATCAGCAGGATCGTATACATAACCACACACAGTGCACACATAACTATCCATTATACTTACCTCCTTTCTATTTGATTTATCAGTATCCTTCATTTGTCTGTTCACACTTTTCGAGCCCTATTAGCTGTTGCCATCGACCAATGCAATTAGTTCGTTCACCTTTCTTTCAATCTCATCCCTGGTCTTCTGCATAAACTCGATGGGTTTATTGGAAGGATCAGTCAAATCCCAGTCCTGAACCTTAACGCCGGGCACATGACGGCATTCCTCTCCACAACCCATTGAAACAATCAAGTCCGGTTTCATATAACTTAAAGCCTCCTCAATAGATTTTGGCTTTATGTAGGCCATATCAATGCCTTTTTCCCCCATAACATCCTCCATTAGGGGATTGATCTCTTGTGCCGGTGTACTCCCTGCGCTCTCCACTTCTATCCTGTCTCCAGCATAATATCGTGTAAAAGCTCCGGCCATTTGACTGCGACAGGCGTTTTCTTTGCAGACAAAAAGGATCTTTTTTCTGTTGAGAAAAGACTCTGTTAATCTTCCAGCCTTTTCTTTGGCCTCTATTTCGGCTTTTGGATGTTTGGTAATATCTCCCGGCCTCTCTATCTCTCTATAGGTGAGGCTTCCGCCAAAACCAGCCCCCACTGCATCAAAGAAGTATTTTGCAGTCAGACTGACACCTTCAAAGAGGTTTTTTCCCTTTGTTGCTCCCACTGACAGCAGAAAACCACTACGCCATTTACGGCCCGGATCGATGAGATTATGCTTATACCTTCTTGCCCACATGGCCTGAGATCGATCAATAAGCGCTTTCATCTGAGCTGTTGGCCCATAAAAAAATATGGGGGTGGCCATCACAACAATGTCTGCATGACGGAGCAAGGGGTAGACCTGCTGCATATCATCATCTATGGAACAAAAACCTTTCTTTTCACAGACACCGCATTCCAGACATGGGTTTATCATTTTTTCAGCCACATCCAGAATGTACGTTCGGGCGCCAAGCCTTTTTGCTTCCTCCAGAAATGATTTAAGTAAGAAGGCTGTATTAGAGCTCTTGCGGGGACTTCCCTGTAATCCGAGAATAAACATTTAAAAGGTTCCTTTCGCTGTAACTTTTTGTGCAACCGCAAAAGTTAGAAAAAGTGTAAACTACTTTTGATGTTGAATGAAAGATGCCAATGCCTTCTTAAGAAGTATTAGACTAAGAGAGGAAATCCCCAAAAGTTTTATAAGCCCCTTGCGAGCTGTTTGGAATTGGCTTGTTTCGCAAATATTTTCCAAATTGTTCCTGTAATGCGGAAGGTATAGCCAGCATGAAGAATCCTCTTTTTCTATATATAGATTTCCATATATTAAATTTCACTGCGTTATCGGTCGGAACCCTCGACGACGTACTACAATGTACGACTTACTCGGTTTCCTCCCTCTGGCCT
>JGI24724J26744_10002686_pt1 | contig 11707 bp, 12 predicted proteins | sample Cruoilmetagenom7_FD_26744 | JGI IMG/M metagenome (IMG submission 26744)
CCATTGTGACGCCATAGGCACTCTAACTTAAAGCATGCGCCAACAGCCTTCAAGCTACCGCAATGACAAAGAAAGCAACACTTCTAACTAACATAGAAGCTGCACCCGCCCCAGCTCACCGTGATAGTCTTCGTGCTTTAAGCCCCATCAAGTAGCCCAGCTCTCATTTTTACCAAAAAAACGCATTTTACATGAACTCCTTTCCGAGGGGCGCTTACTAGCAAACATAAATGTTTCTTTAATTGGTTAGTACACAAACTTTATCTTATACTGGGACCTTCTGTTTTTAAAACATCAGCTCTCTTTTTATTTCCTAACTACTTATGTTTGATATTGGATTTTTTGAACTCTGTCTTATCGGCATTATCGCACTGCTAGTGATTGGGCCCGAGAAACTTCCCCGTGTCGCACGAACAGTTGGTTTATGGATTGGCAAAGCTCAAGGGATGGTAAAAACTGTTAAGTATGAAATTGATGAGCAAGTACGTGTTGAAGAATTAAAGCAGTCTCTAGAACGCGCAAAAAATACTCTTGATAATAATATTAACGAAACAATCAAAGAGACTGAATCATCTATCGAAGAGCTACAAAATCAAATTAAAGACAGCAGCGAACAAAGCACTACCCCAACACCGCCAACCAAATCGGCAAAGTAACAAAAAATAAAGCGGTACTCGCCACTAACACTGTAGACAGTAGCTCCGTATTCAAACCATAACGCTCACTTAAAATCATAGTTGCCATCATCGAAGGCGTGGCAGCCAGTAAAATAGTCGCCTGTATCGTTTTAGCATCTGTCATCGCTAAGTTTGCTGTAAAGTAAACCACTGCTGGTACGACAAGCAACTTTATTCCAGATGCTAAAATCGCAACCCCTTTATGCTTCATTAGACTACCAAATGATAATGACATACCCACTACTAACAGCATGCCTGACATCGTAATATTGCCCAACATAGTCGTACCTTTTTGAAGAAACAGCGGCAGACTAATATCGTAAACATTCATAAGAATAGCGACAATAAAGGCCCAAATAGGTGGCAAACTCAGCAATGACTTAATAAACCTTACGGGCGTCTGCTTTTGCTCATCATTTTCGCCCCATTCAATGGCTATCCATAGGCCAACGATCCATAACATGGGTGTTATCGCCATAATATCGACATAAATAGCAAATCTAGCGGCATCATCACCCTGCATGCCTTGCAGTAACGGCACCCCAAGTGAAATAATATTCCCCAAGCCACAGACAAGCATTAACGCGCCCAGCTCAGGCTTACCCCACCCCTTACCTTTTAACCAAGGATAAAATGCCCAACAAGCAAGCATACCGGCAACAATACCTACATTTGACACCAGTGGCGCACTGAAAATATCTCCCGAGAGCTCCACATTAGGGATGACAGAAAAAATAAGTGCAGGATAAAATAAATTAATCACTAATGTACTAATTACACGTCGAGTTTCGTGCAATGTAAGACCCGCTGGCTGCCAATACCTCAGCAAAACACCCATTAAGATAATAAAGGCACTCGGTAATAGCGCCGCATTAATTTGATCAAATATCTCAGTCATTAGTTCTTTAACTCTAAATTTACTTGCCAATCATACCTTAAGAACACACCTAGAGGATTTTTAGGCAAAAAAAAGCCCCGCAATAAGCGAGGCTTTTTTATACGAATAGACGCTTAAGCTGTTACGTTTACAGCTTGTGGACCTTTAGGACCGTTCTCTACGTCGAAGTTCACTTGCTGACCTTCGTTTAATGTACGAAAACCTTCGCTAGCGATAGCTGAGAAATGTACGAATACATCTTTGCTGCCATCTTCTGGAGTGATAAAGCCGAAGCCTTTAGATTCGTTGAACCACTTAACTGTTCCTGTTGCCATGATAATTACCTCAAATAAAATTAAAATTAAAAAATGATACAAATCTTACAAGGAAATTAACAAGAGCAGATCTTACAAAAACCAGTAGAGAATGTAGCAGAACGAATTTTAGCGTACTTTCTTTAGAAAAACAGCATTTTCTCCACCTTTACTGACTTATATCACAAACTATTCTATGTATCGGGTATAATGCGCACCTCAAAATGGTTGTGCTGATCGGTCTGCACCCACCTCAAACGTGGCAATATTAAAAAATAGTGNCCAGCGTAACTAAGCAATGCTTCCACCTCGACCGTGCCATATAAATGATTGGCGGCTGGACTCATGGAGAAAAAATCATATGTCGTTCGACTCACTCGGCCTAAGAGCTGAATTAATCACTGCTGTATCAAATAAAGGTTACACCACACCCACCTCTATTCAGTCTCAGTCCATTCCACTTATTTTAGAAGGTCGCGACCTGATGGGGGGAGCACAAACTGGTACTGGTAAAACAGCTAGCTTTACCTTGCCCGTTTTACAACGCCTAATGGAATCAGGTGATGGTAAAACAAAAGCGGGTAAAGTTCGCGCCCTAATATTAACACCTACACGTGAACTGGCAGCTCAAGTGGCAGAAAGCGTAAAGGATTATGGTCAAAGCTTACCATTATCATCTTTTGTCATTTTCGGCGGGGTTAACATTAACCCGCAAAAACAGAAACTACGCAAAGGCGTTGATATTTTAGTCGCAACGCCAGGCCGCCTTCTCGATCACGTCAGCCAAAATACGGTCGATTTATCATCGGTCGAAATACTCGTACTTGATGAAGCGGATCGTATGCTCGACATGGGGTTTATTAGAGACATTAGAAAAGTCCTAGCCTTGCTACCCAAACAAAAACAAACGCTTTTATTTTCTGCCACCTTCTCTAATGACATAAAAAAACTATCTAGTGGTTTATTGCACAAACCCGCATTGGTTGAAGTTGCTAAAGAAAATTCCGCATCGGAACTTATTTCTCAAGTGGTCCACCCTGTTGATAAAAAACGCAAACGTGAATTGCTGTCATTTCTCATTGGTTCAAACGATTGGAAGCAGGTTTTGGTTTTCACACGAACTAAACACGGCGCTAACAAATTATCTGAACAACTCAATAAAGATGGCATTACCGCTGCGGCAATTCATGGCAATAAAAGCCAAGGAGCCCGCACCAAAGCATTAGCTAATTTTAAATCCAATGACATCCGCGTGCTGGTAGCTACCGACATTGCAGCTCGTGGCTTAGATATAGATCAATTACCGCACGTAGTTAACTTTGAACTACCCAATGTTCCTGAAGATTATGTCCATCGTATTGGCCGAACAGGCCGTGCAGGAAGCGAAGGCGAAGCCATGTCACTCGTCTGCGTTGATGAGTTAAAGTTACTGAAGGGCATTGAACATCTCATTAAGAGCGATATCAAAAAAGTAACGTTTGAAGGCTATGAGCCTGATCCAAGTATCAAACCAGAGCCAATCCAAAATGGCCGCAATAATCAGCGACCAAGAAAATCACCGGCAAAAAAGCATTCACATTCCAGACCGAAAGCAAATCCCGGTTCAAAACCAAGCGGTTCTACACGTCCAAAAAAACGCAGTACGCAAAACAATTCAAGCAGTCGGCCTGATAATTTTGGAAACCGGTAAGCACACCTTTAAACAACACATTTATTACGAGTAACCACTATGTTAATTAGCGCAAATATCACCATGCAATTTGGCTCCAAGCCACTTTTTGAAAACGTTTCAGCCAAATTTGGCAACGGCAACCGTTACGGACTTATCGGTGCAAATGGTTGCGGCAAGTCGACTTACATGAAAATTCTAGGTGGTGACCTAGAACCTACAGCCGGTAACGTGTCTAAAGACCCAGGTGAACGCATTGGTAAACTAGGCCAGGACCAATTTGCTTTTGAAGAATATACCGTTGTCGACACCGTTATTATGGGGCACGAAGAATTATGGAAGGTAAAGCAAGAGCGTGAACGCATCTACTCATTAGCGGAAATGACTGAAGAAGAAGGCATGAAGGTAGCCGAGTTAGAAGTTGAGTTTGCTGAAATGGATGGCTACAGTGCAGAAAGTCGTGCAGAAGAACTACTGATGAGCGCGGGGATTGAACAGGAATTTCATTACGGCCTGATGAGCAATGTTGCTCCTGGTTGGAAACTTCGTGTGTTATTGGCTCAAGCGCTATTCTCAGAACCCGACATTTTGCTACTTGATGAGCCAACTAACAACTTGGACATCAACACCATTCGCTGGCTTGAAGGCATTATCAATCAGTCAAAAAGCACTATGATCATCATTTCTCATGACCGTCATTTCTTAAACGCCGTTTGCACGCACATGGCCGATATTGATTACGGCGAATTACGCCTTTACCCTGGCAACTACGATGACTTCATGATGGCATCAACACAAGCACGTGAGCTAATGCAGTCTGAAAATGCTAAGAAAAAGACTCAAATTGCCGAACTACAACAGTTCGTTAGCCGCTTTTCTGCCAATGCATCTAAAGCAAAGCAAGCAACATCGCGAGCAAAGAAGTTAGAAAAAATCGAGCTCGCTGACATCAAACCATCATCACGCGTTAGCCCATTTATCCGTTTCAATCAAACTAAAAAGCTTCACCGTGAAGCAGTGACCCTTGAAAACCTTGGCCATGGTTTTGATGACGAAACCTTGTTTGAAAACTCCAACATGATTTTACAGGCCGGCACGCGCATGGCCGTGATCGGAGAAAATGGTGCAGGTAAAACAACTTTCTTACGCTGCCTAATGAATGAGCTGAACCCAAATAGCGGCACTATTCAATGGGCTGAAAATGCAACTCTTGGCTATTGCCCACAAGATGCCAGTGCCGACTTTAATGTTGACATGACATTATTTGATTGGATGAGCCAATGGCGTAAACCCAGTCATAACGACCAAGCTGTTCGCATGACATTAGGGCGCTTATTGTTTTCATCTGATGACTTCAATAAGAAAGTTGCCGTTTGTTCCGGTGGTGAGAAAAACCGCCTATTATTTGGCAAGCTAACATTGGGCGAAACCAATGTGTTGCTCATGGATGAACCAACAAACCACTTAGACATGGAATCCATCGAATCATTAAACTTAGCATTGGATAACTACGATGGCACCTTGGTTTTTGTCAGCCATGATCGTGAATTTGTATCATCACTTGCCAACCGTATTGTTGAAATAACACCAAACGGTATTATTGACTTCCACGGTACGTACGATGAATACCTTAAGAATCAAGATATTGAAAACCTTAAAACCGGTACACGTTAAGCAAACTCACCGTTAGATACAAAAAAGCCCGCTTTAATATTAAAGCGGGCTTTTTTACACCATGATTTATTATGTTGATTTACAACTCTTCAACAAGGCTTGCATTTCATCTAAACCTTTTTCTCTAGCAAACTCAATATTTCTACTCGGTATTTTGTCTGGGTTCGCTACGTTCTTCAACNCCGTCTCAATACTTGCCTCCCGTATTAAATGCAATATCGGGTAAGGTGAACGATTCGTATAATTTGACGCATCATCTTGTTTTTGACCATCAAAACAATAATCTGGATGAAAAGTGGCTAACTGGAAGATGCCNTCATAACCTTCATCAANCAACAATGCATCNGCTACCGCAGCGAGGTCGAGGTAATCATCAAATGATTCGAAACCCTGCGGATAAATTAACAAACTTGTTTCAATCTTTTCGTTAGCTGCAAGGTATTTGATCTCATCGCTAAGTGCCATTAAGCATTGCTCGAGAGAACGTTCGTTAATAACCTTGTACCTAACTCCACCTGTATCAACCACAGGCTTTGCAAACGGGCAAAAATTCAGAGCAACAATAACCTTCGTCACCCACTGACGACAGTTTTCAATAATTTTTTCGTCGCTACTCATCACCACATCAAATCATCTGGCACTGCGTAATCGGCATACTCATCATCTTCTGCTAGCGGCGTAACATCTTCNAAGTAAATTACACGACCCTTGTCCCGCTGTGCTATCTTTTCGGCAACCACTGCCGGCACTACTTCATATGTTTTACCCAAATCAACTATCACCGCAGTGCCTGCAACAATACGCTGCCTTAACGCTTCATCAATATAAATTGCCTTCACTTTATTGTCGTGCGTGAAATTAAACGTATCACCGTCTGCATCTTTAGGTAATTTATTAAGCGATATTAACTGTGTAATTTGCCCTGCTATTTGCTTCTGTTCTGCTTGTTGATTACGTTTTTCATTCAGCAGCCGATCTTTTTCCTGCTGTTTCAATTTAGCCTGTTTAGCTAATAAAGCNGCATCATCAACCACTTCAANTTTATTTTTTTGCTTCTGCTTAATCTGTTTATGCTTTTGTGTTTTAGCTTTATGCGCCTTCGATTTGCTAGTCAAACCAGCTTTTAACAATTGATCTTGCAGGGAAATGTTTTTCATACGGTTATTTTTAAACTAAATAATTAAAAGGAACAAACAACGCTCAACATCTAAGCTAATTTTCACATAACTCAGTTAAGCGGGCTTTATCCAAGATCACACGATGTGTCGACACGAGACGAATCACATTATCTCGTTTAAATTTCGCCACAACTCGACTAGCTGTTTCCGTTGTAATCGCTAACATTGCTCCCATGTCTTCGCGAGACGGCAGATAAACTTCCTGCTCTTGATTTCCTTCCGACAAATAAAGCAAGAGATACGCAACCCGTTGTTTTGCAAACCCACTCGATAACTGAGAAAGCCAAAAATCCGCATCATAAATTACACGTTGCCAACGGCTAGTTAACTGTTTAGCCAGATGCGGTGAATTCTCATTCAATGTTTCAATTTGTCTTACAGGAATACGGCAAAACGAAGCATCTTCTAATACAATTGCATGGTGAAAGTAATTTTTATTATCCAATGCTTCTAAACCGACCACATCACCTTTTTTAATGATCCGGACAATTCTAACGGTACCATCGGCAAGGTAACTAACCAGCTTCACCAAACCATGCCTCAGTGTAAAAATTGCATCTGATGCGTCACCNTGGCTATACAAAGTAGCACCTGCCTTTAAATCAAAGTCATTAATCGGCCGGTGAATTAGTTCAAAATCACTTTCCGTTAAATCNGCAAATAAAACCAAATCACGAATGCCGCATTGCTCGCACTTAACACCTGATTTCCAAGCTTTATTTATCTGATGTTGTTCCATTCAAAATCGATCCTGAAAAACAGGCATTGTTATTAATCTTATTGTTCAAAAATAATTTCTTGATTGACAATTATCAAGGGTTAGCAATTTTTTCGATCATACACTAACTCCTTCATTAACCCAAAGGAGACTAAATGATGAAAAAAACCAAACTAATTCTAATCACTATCATACTTGGATTTGCCTTTGTATCTGGAACAGCCGCCGCTAAGCCTAAGGGCGTGTTCATTGACCTTTCAAGTCCCGATATTTTCAAAATCCATCGTGCATTTGCTGTTGGCACCATGCTTATAACCACACAAGATGTTGACGTTACCGTTTATATAAGCCTTGCTGTAACTCCTTATGTAAATAAAGATTACCCCGTCGCAAAAATGTTATCGCTAAGGGCTCAAAGTGTACATCAACACATGGAAGACTTTATGAAAATTGGCGGAAAGATCATGGTCTGCTCAATGTGCCTTGGAGGCCATGGTATTGACCCCAGCAACATGCTACCAGGTCTTACCACTGGGATGCCTGGCAAGTTAATGATGGCTAAAGGCGTAAAGTTACTCAGTTATTAATCTCTGCTATTTAACAATATTGAAGAGTGACTCCTCACANTAGGGAGTCGCTCTTTTACAGCTAACTTANNCCTCTCGAAGTACGTGCATCGGTGACTTATTGACCACATCTTTAACACCCCAAAAACCAGCCAATATGACACAAACTGTGCTAACAAATAACACAACGACACTAACCATCCAGTTAAAGTGGAAATCTAAATGTAGCACGTAAATGTATAAGCCAAACAAAACCAATTGGAACATCAGTACCGCTACTAAACCCGACATCAAACCAATGATAGAAAACTCAACTAAATGGGCTTTTCTTAACAATTCACGATTTGCTCCCAATGTTCGCATCAAAGCGCCTTCCGAAATTCGATGATCCAACGTTGAATAAATAGAGGAAAACAACACCGTGAACCCGGCCAATAATGCGAAGTACAACAAGTAATTAATTGCTGCGGTCAGTTGCGTCAAAATCATTTTTATTTGCTTCAGCATGGCATCCACTTCCAACACCGTCATCGCGGGAAATTGTTTCACCAAACCATTCAATAGTTTTTTATTATCGTCTGATAGATAAAAACTCGTGATATACGTTGTCGGAAAGCCCAATAAAGTTTCTTCAGAAAATACCATATAGAAGTTCGGTTTCATCGTATCCCACTGAACACTGCGTACATGAGTCACAGTCGCTTCTACTTGCTCACTACCAACACTGAATGTGAGTTGGTCGCCTAAACTCACTTGCAAACTTTCCGCTAACTTACTCTCAATCGACACTTCACCTTTCTTTGCATGCCCCCATTGCCCAGCCAACGTTTTGTTATCCAACGGTAAATCATCACCCCATGTTAGGCTTAAATCACGATGTGTTGCGCGTTCACCTTGTGAATCTTTACTAACAATCTGTTGCACCGGCGTGCCATTAATACCCACCAAACGCCCCCGAACAATGGGGTGGAAGTTAGCCGCTGGAATACCTTGTTGAGTCAATTCATTTTCAAACGAAGCGACTTGATTAGGGAAAATATTAATTGCAAAATAATTCGGTGCTTCATCAGGTATTTGCTGCTGCCAATCCGCCAGCAAATCATTCCTTACCGTAAAACTCAGCAGCATTGCCAGTAACGTAATACTGAACGCTAAAATTTGCGTCACACTCGCCTTGGGCTCTCTTAAGACACCTTGCAAGCCCAATCGCAAACCTAGCCCAACGTGCGGCAAGAATTTTCGACATTGCAGTAATAAAGCGTATAACAACCCCGCTGAAAAAACCACCGCCAGCAAACCTCCGCCAATGATTGAGAGCATAAGGTTTAAGTCGCTGGTGTATTGAAAAATAAGTCCTGCGATCAAAGCTAATGCCAAGCCATAGACNAACCACGCGCTACTACTTAGNGGTTCTAATTCTCTACGTAAGACACGCAATGGCGATACCCGCTTAAGCCGCAACAAAGGAGGTAATGAGAATCCAATNAATATAGCAAACCCTGTTATAAAACCAAGCATCACAGCAATAAAACTTGGGTCTGANACCTTAGCTGGTAACAAACTACGTAATAAATGAAACAGCGCTTCTTGAGTAAACCAGCCGAATAACAGACCAATAGAACANGCNACGAAGCCCAATATAAAAAACTGGTATAAGAAGATCAGCAAAATATCATTTTGTTTACAGCCCAANCANCGAAGTATCGCCGTCGAGTTAAAATGCCGTTCGCTATATCGGCGGCTAGACATTGCAATTGCCACACCCGCTATTAAAATAACCAAAATACTCGATAGACCTAAATAACGTTCTGCACGTGATAATGCACTGCCCAACTCAGGCCGATCATCTTGTACGTCCATTAGCCTTTGTGAAGTTGACAATAAAGGCTTGACCCATGCATTAAAACGTTTAATCGCATTAGCATCACCGCTAAATTGAAAAAAGTAATGCACATGACTGCCCGGCTGCAACACATTGGTCGCTTGTAGATCCGCATCATTCATCATCACTCGCGGCGATAAACTATAAATATCACCACGTTTATCTGGCTCATAACTAAGAACATGGCTAACGACTAATGATTTCTCACCCACCGTTAACGAATCACCTATCGCCAATTTCAGGGTTGATAAAACACGTCTATCAACCCAGACTTTTCCAGCCAGCGGTCCTTGCAGTTGAGTAACCTCCTTCGAATCAAGCGTTTCCCTAGTTTTCAAATGCCCGCGCAGAGGGTATTCCGTACTAACTGCTTTTATTCCCGCCAAAAGCAGCTCATCATTTTCAATTAACACCGTCGAAAATTCTGCCGTTCTCGCCTGATTCAGCCCCACCTGTCCGGCTTCTTCAAGCCAAGCATNTGNAATTTCATCAGAACTGGTCACCACTAGATCAGCCGCCAAAAATTCTGCCGCCTGAGAGTTCATCGTTCGATGCAGGCGGTCGGCGAATAAACTAATCGCTGTTGAACTTGTTACCGCAATCATTAACGCCAATGCGAGTAGCGTTAACTCACCACTACGGGCATCCCGTTTTAACAAGCGTAGCGCTAAATTTATTCGGTTCATACAAGCTGCCCAGCATCTATATGTACACTACGCTGGCATCTCGACGCCAACGCCGTATCGTGCGTCACCAAGACCAAGGTCGTGTTTTGCTCTTTATTCAATTCAAATAACAGCTCAATAATTTGTTCACCCGTTTTACTGTCTAAATTACCTGTCGGTTCATCAGCGAACAAAATAGCCGGTTGCGTCACAAATGCACGCGCCAGCGCCACACGTTGCTGTTCTCCGCCCGATAGTTTCATTGGCGTATGACCCAAACGATGCCCTAACCCGACTCGCTCCAATAAAGCAGTCGCTGTGCTTTTTGCCTGCTTATCATCGCGCAACTCCAATGGCAACATCACATTTTCTAACGCGCTTAAACGCGGCATCAACTGAAACGACTGAAAGACAAAACCCACTAATTTATTGCGTATATCAGCACGACCATCTTCATCCAACGCTGTTAATTCTTCACCATTTAATTTTATCGTTCCATCTGTTGGGCTATCTAATCCCGCAAGCAACCCGAGTAAAGTAGATTTACCCGAGCCAGAAGCCCCCACAATCGCTATACTTTCGCCTTCATTAATCGTTAAGTTAACAGATGATAAAATACTTAAATCGCCATCAGCGACAAGTACTGTTTTTTCCAAGTTTTTTGTTTCAATAATAGGACTACTAATTTTTGACATGATTAAAGTTTATTTACTGTTAGTTATTGCGTTATTTTCATCTGCACCTTTCGCCAAAAACATCATGGTGCTGGGTGATAGTATAAGTGCTGGTTACGGTATGCCCATTGAAAAAGGCTGGGTCAACCTATTACAACAAACACTGAACGAACAAGACACCCCTTATACACTTATTAATAAAAGTATTAGTGGTGACACAACAGCAGGTGGACTTGCACGGATAGACCAAGCCTTAGAACAACATAAACCCGAAATAGTTCTATTAGAATTGGGTGCAAATGATGGATTACGCGGCATGCCACCAATTTTAATCAAAAAAAACCTACGTGAACTCATCCAACGAATCCAAAAAGCAGGTGCGCAAGTGCTATTACTTAGCATGCGCATCCCATCTAATTATGGAAAACGCTACACCGATATGTTTTACAACAACTTTCCTGATCTAGCCAAGGAAATGAATATTCCCTTTGTGCCATTTATTTTAGAAGACGTCGCATTAGCACAAGGCATGATGCAAGCAGACCGCTTACACCCCAACGAAAAAGCCCAGCCGATTATTGCGGATAAAGTCTGGATGTATTTAAAGCCTGTCTTGCATGAAGACTAATCGAGCATACACCGCTCGACTTATTATCAACTATTTAATGCAACTGAATACTGATGTAAGTTAACACCTACCTCTTCTTTTAGCCTCATAATGTACGGCTTTATTTTTTAAACCGCTTCTAGAAGAAAACTCAACACCTATACATTGATGATGCATATTTAGTGGCTACACTGTTGCAAATCGGT
>JGI24724J26744_10002687_pt1 | contig 11707 bp, 14 predicted proteins | sample Cruoilmetagenom7_FD_26744 | JGI IMG/M metagenome (IMG submission 26744)
GCAGAAGAAGCCGCCAAAATCTATCGTCAACTCGCGGCCGACAACCCCGATGCCTACCTTCCCGACCTCGCCATGTCCCTCCACAACCTCGCCATCGGGCTGTCCGGGATGGGGGATCGTCAAGGCGCGCTCCACCCTGCAGAAGAAGCCACCGACCTCTACCGTCAACTCGTGGCCGATAACCTCGATGCCTACCTTCCCGATCTCGCCATGTCCCTCCACAACCTCGCCACTTTCCAGTCCGGGATGGGGGATCGTGAAGGCGCGCTCCGCTCTGCAGAAGAAGCCGCCAAAATTCGCCGTCAACTCGTGGCCGATAACCCCGATGCCTACCTTCCCGACCTCGCCGCATCCCTCCACAACCTCGCCATCTGCCTGTTCGGGCTCGGAGAGTACACAGAGGCAAAAGAGAAAGCCGGAGAAGGTATGCGTCTGTTGCTGCCTTTCGCAGAACAGTTCCCTGTAAGGTTCGGTTCCAGGCTTGCAAACCTGGCTCGAACATATGTAAAAGTTATAAACGCCTGCAAAGAAGTAAGTGAGGAAGACGAAGAATTCTTCGCAGGTCGTGGCCGTTCTCGAGAAAATAAAAACGGAGTGGAGAAACCCGGATGGTCCCAGCCCTGAGAGCGGGTAACTTCCCGTTCAAGGTCCGAGCCTGGCCTCATATGGTTGTCTCGGATGTTCCTATAGATGCCAGGTGTGAAGTTTGAGGGTGTTGAGGTTTGTTCGGAGTGTTCGGAAGAGTTGTTGTGCGATGTAGCGTTTGTGGTGGCGGATCACTTCTTTTTTCGTGAGGTTTTTGGCAGTTCGCTGTTCTCTGTAGTTTTTGGTCTTTTTGTAGTAGGGCAGCTGGACGGTCGCGATCATGTGGAGAGCATGATTCGTGTTCTGGTTGCCTGTGTTGTTGAGCCGGTGTCGAATGGTGTGGCCTGATGACGCGGGAATCGGTGTGGTGGCACAGAGATGCGCGAACGACGGTTCAGACCTGAAGCGGTCGATGTTTTCATCAGCGGCAACAAGTAACGCTGCAGTGTGTTGTGTCCCGTAGCGAAACTGTGCCACCGTCGTCGGAGCGGCTGCTGTCATAAGTATTGTCAATGACAGGGCATCTGTTAAAGCAGGTTCCTCTCAAATCACACTTGATCCAAACCGGTCGCTGGTTGTCGTTCCCAGGTAGGTTGTTGATATGAGGGGGGTCTTCTGGTTCGGTTTGGGTAACCAGGAATCCAAGTCGAGAGTCCAGGAGGTTCTTGTGGGCATCGTAGTGCCCGGCTTACTCCTGCGGGCAGACGTTTGCTCGTGCATCGTATTGGGCAGGGGGGGGTTGGCAGGTTGCCCATGTTGCCGATGCGATGGGTGTGTTACGGGCAACCGCGTATGAATGCTTACGACGCCGGGGTGTGGAGGGAACTGCGGGTCTTGAGGACCGTATTTCGGGACCGTAGCATTGTCCGGATCGGACTGGGCCTTGCAAGGTCAATCATGTTCTGCGATTGCGACAGCAAAGGTGGGGGCCGCATCGGGTTGGTGCTGTTTTGGGGATGGTCCGTTTGATCGTGTACGCGATTCTTTTGCGGGAAGGTCAGAGCCGGTTGCGTGATTTTGATTGGATGTCAAAACGTCGTGTCCGTCGTTGTGTCCGTTGTTGTGAACGGGCCTGGCCAGGTGAACTTTTGCATGTTGGGGTGGAGAAGCAGGGCAAGATTCTTTCTGGTGGGGGTTGGCGTACGCGTGGAGGTGTCGGTACTTCCCGGTAGTGTGGCAGAGTGGGTTGTGAGTCTCTTCATGTCGCGGTTGGTGATCATTCTCGCTTGGCGTATGTTGAACTGCATGAGAACGAGAAAGCAGATGCTTGCGTGTTGTTTCTTGGAATGCGGCCGTGTTTTTTGCTGTGCATGGCATTCTCAAGATTGAGGAAGTCCTGATCGACCGAGCCTTGGTTTATATCCGCTCGGCCGCGTTCGCTGAGGCCCTCCCTGCAGGGGACAACTTCGATTGTACGGGTTCCTCATTTTGGTATCGAACTCGGCACAGGCACGATTCAGGAAGAACACGATACGAACACAGACTCAGAAGAAATATTCTTATTTGTGGTCGGATCACTTGTGAGTGTGACCACGCTTGATACTGAAATACTTGGGACGGCTGGGCATGCTATTCGTGTGGTGTTGCGTTTTCTTGGTCCGGTTTTTCTTGGTCTCACGGTGTTGGCAGTGCGGGGGCGAGTGAAACACGACTCTATTTGTGAGGCGAAGGTGTCTTGGTACCGGAAATGTGGTTCGCTTTCAGGAGTTGTTGGGGGTGAGTGTTTTTTGTTTGTGCTTGGCTGTGGCCAGGCCGCGGTGAGGCCGCGGGAGGTTTCTTTTGTGGCTGTTGTGTTAGGGGGCGCGTCGTGCTTCGGCTTCGATCTCGACCTTCCATTGGGGGTCGAGTAGTCCTTGGACGATGACCATTGTGGCTGCAGGTGGGAATGCGCCGAAGACGTGACGGTGGGCACGTCCGACTGCGGAGGCGTCCTCTCGGCAAGTAAGAAACATTCGGGTACGCACGACTTGTGAGAGATTGCTTCCTGCTTCCATGAGTGTATTGCCAATGATTTCCAGGCAGCGTGCTGCTTGTGTTTCGGGATCGGGGTGGCAGGTGCCATCGGGCCGGATGGGGGCTGTGCCCGAGACGAGGATACGGTTCTCGAAGGCTACTGCACGAGAGAAGCCGATTTCTTTTTCAAAAGGGGAGGCGGAGGAGACGCGCAGCAGNTCGTGATCTGGGGGAGTGGGCACTGTGTGGCTTTCTTTGCGTGCGAATTTCTTTGAAGTTTATGTTTTTTGTGTTGGGGTGAGTCCTGCCTGATCTGCGATCCTNTGGGTTTTTTCCTAGGATCAATATCCTATGAGGCAATTTTTTCCTGCTTCCGCTTTGTCTTCTGCGGAACTTGCGCCGGCATCTCGNCTTTCTTCTCTTCGCTCTGGCTTGCTTGCTTGGTCGGCGCTGCACAGGCGCGACTTTCCGTGGCGGCAGACGCGAAATCCTTGGGCGGTGCTGGTGAGTGAGATCATGCTGCAGCAGACCCAGACTGCACGTGTGATCCCTCGGTATTNTGCTTTTCTTGCGGCTTTTCCGAACCCGCGAGCTTGCGCGGCTGCTTCTGTGGGGGATGTGTTGCGAGAGTGGGCAGGGCTGGGGTACAACCGGCGTGCAGCAAACCTTCATGCCGCGGCTGTTGTGCTCCGAGACGATTATGACGGGTCGGTCCCGATGAGGCTGGAGGATCTTTTGGCTTTGCCGGGAGTGGGGCCTTACACGGCACGGGCGGTGCTGGTNTTTGCTTTCGAGCAGCATCATGGAGTCGTGGATGTGAATGCCGGGCGGGTTTTCGCCAGGGCTGTGGCCGGGCGTTCTTTGCGCAACAAAGAGGCACAAGAGCTCGCAGATCAGATGGTGCCTGTGGGGGCTGCTTGGGAATGGAACCAGGCGATACTTGATCTTGGGGCGACGATCTGTGTGAAACACAATCCGGCTTGTGGGGAATGTCCGGTACGTAAAGCGTGTGCCTGGCGTGTCTGCTCTTCGCAAAATGTGCCACAAGCCACAGAAACGGAAGCAGCGGATGCAGCAGATGCGACGGATGATCCTGCTGCGGCCAGCGCTGCAGCGGGCAAGTTACAGTCGCGTTTTGCCGGGTCTGACCGCCAGATTCGTGGGAGGATTGTGGATCGGCTGCGTCAGGGGCCTGTACCGCTGCCCCTCCTGGCCGAAAGCCTGGCCGAGAACCTGGCCGGCAGCAAAGGCGTGGCTGCAGATCCGCTTCGTGTGCGGCGTTTACTTGATGGGCTGTTCCGTGACGGGCTTGTCGTTTGTGAGAACGATATCGTTCGACTTCCGTGAGTTTTTCGGGTCCTGCGCGCTGCCCTTGACCGGTGCGTGCGTGGCGAGCTGTGTGCCGCCTTCGGTATTCCTCGTCTGGCCAGGTTTTTTTCCCAGTCTGAAGTGAACTGTTCAAGAATCTTTGGGGTGGCAGCCGATCCTGATGATGGCACTGATTTCATCGGGGGTCGCATGACGGCATCGAATGCAGGTCTGTATCAGGACGGCAGGAATAGTGCGGAAGATGCTGGTCCCTCAGGGAAGGGTGCTCCTGACCCCAGCGAGGCCGCAACTCCAGTTCGCGCGAGCAATGTAGCAGCTGATGGGGACTGCTCTTTTGCGGATAAAGCCGTCGCGCCCCCGGACGTGACGGGGATTCAGGCGAAAACATGCACAGATGCTCCAGCGAAAGCCCCTGCTCCGGTTGCCCCGGAGACGCTTGAGGGGCGGAAACATTTTGAGCCGGAAGAGCACCATGCTTCTCCCCGGCATTCCGAGCCGGCTCGGCTTGTGGATCTATCCCGTTTGCGTGAACATACCGGTGAGGTTGGTGCGAAGCAGGACGATCGGAAATATCCTCATGTTTCTGATCCTTTCCCGGGGACTTCTCGGCCCACTACCCGCCTTTCGATTGGTTTACGTCCTTCAGGGTATCTGGAAAATAATACTGGGGATGATGGTGGATTCAGGGGGGCTGGGGGAAAGTCGGCGTTACAGGACTGGTCGATTGTTCTCAAGGCAGACCGTGACGAATTTGCCCATTCAGTACAGCAGGGAAAAGAGGCGCGGAAACAGCAGCGACGTTCCGGCGAAGACTACACATTTGTGCGGAGACTGTCTCGCTGGCTCATCGCTGTGGCAGTGGCTTTTGCGGTGTACACCCTCGTCATGTTTGTTGTCGGGAATGAGGAAACAAACGATGCGCCAGAAGTTTTCGTGCAGACAGCGAGAGACTTTGAGCGGGAAGTCAATCTGGTCATTGGACTTGAGCCGGGCAGCGATGCCCTGTCTTCCCCTGTGCAGGATGCGGTAAAACGTCTTACGCCCATTGCAGCATTGCTTGAGGAGCGTGCTGCAGCAGCAGAGATAGCCGAGAGCAGCCTGTATATGCAGACGGTAGAGCATATTATGGTGCTTCTGGAGAACGCGCGTCAGGCTGGGACGAGGGGAGATGACGCGGCTGTGCGGGTGACTTTGGCCCAGGTAGAAGCTCTCCATACGCGGCTGGTTGTACAGCTCGCACAGTTGTGACGGGACGTTTTCGGCTCTGCGCAGAGGCTGGGTATCGCTGATTCCACAGGTGGGCCGGCCGTTTGGCGTCTTGTTGCACAAGATGTCTGTCTTGGTAGATATGTAGCGCACAACAAGAGTGGGTTTTCGCGAAGCCGAGTGTCAGAGCGCGTCTTCTGATCGCGATGTCTCGCGTTTTTCAGACCTGCTGGAACTTTTTTTGCAGCTGCTTCCAGGCGACCCTTCGAGAGGGGCATCTTCGAGGGAGATTTATCCAGGGGGGAACCCTTTCATGGGCCAGGCCCTGCTGGATTAGTGGGATGGGGGTTCGCGCAGCGTGTCGGGAGTGAGGTCGCGGATTTTTAGCGGATCAGCGGGGTCGGCATCGAGCAGCATTTGGGCGCACCGTTCGGCTTCTCTTATGTCGCCGAAGACGGCAGAGGCTCGCATGAGACCCTCGACTGCGTGAAAGAACGGCTGGTTGGGTTCGTGGTCGTAGGACACAAGCCCAGCACCACGCCAGTTGCTTCCGCGAAGCTTGTCGAGACTACGGTGATACCCTACGCGGTAGTATGCGTACGCTTCGACGTACTCTTTTTGGTCGAAGGCAATCTTCCCGAGCGCAGCCCATCCGGCAATGAAGTCCGGGGCTTGTTGCATGATGTCATTTAGCGCGGATTTAGGGTTCTGTGCAGTTTTTGCCTTTGCCAGGGCTTCTGTGCGTTCTGGCAGGTCGGGCGGCAACTTGATGCCGCTGGGATCAGTGAGGCCGAGAGCGGCGTAGTCGACCACGGGACTCCTTTGTATGGTGGTGCGGGAGAGACGTCTTCGTCTTTGCTTTTCGTTTCCCAGATTTCACAAAGACAAGACGAGCGGCACGCTAGCGGAAAAACATGTCTTTTGTGCCACTGAAGCAGGCGAATGCTACTGCACTTACAGTGGCTTTCTCTCTTGTGTCGCAGAACAGCCGAATGAGCGTTGACTGTTTCTGAAACTTCTTGACTGCGAGATGCCGCTGCGATGCAGGAAGCAAAAACCTACAAGACAGGCCCAAAGTAGACAGATGCGAAAGAGCAGCCTGAAAGAACAGGTTTTTGGGCTCCCCCGCGCAGAGCGGGGCAAACCCAATGACCATGGGCGCTGTTCAGTTGTTGAAGCGGCGTGTTTCGCGAATGATGTAGGGAAGCAAAGCCATTTCGCGCGCGTTGCGAATCGCGATCGCGACTTCTGACTGCTTCTGTTTTGACAAGCCAGTGACGCGGCGCGCGCGGATCTTGCCTCGCTCAGAGATGAAATTTTTGAGGAGTGCTACATCTTTGTAGTCAATATATTCGAAATCCTCGATACCGGGAACGCGAGGCCGCTTGCGTTGTTTGCGTTCCGGCTTCCCATCTTCCTTGCGCTTTTTCTTGGTTTTAGACTTGACTTTTCCCATTAGCAGACCTTATTGCGCACGTATTGCAGTATCATTTTTGTGCTCGCATTCTTCCCGGCATTCTCTGGAGAACGGCCCGCGTAGCGTTTGAGGGGACGCCTCAAAATGAGGCAGTTCCTCTGATCCTCCACCTTCTGATGTGTGTCAGTCGGTAGCAGAGGACAGGAGCGGGAGTATTGCAGGGACCTGGCATGTGGTACTGGTGCACACGCCTTTGGTATTGCGTTGTTCGCCTTGTCCCCCAGGCGCTCGCAAATAGCGAAGAAGTGCCGAACGAGCACAGCATAGCTGATACGCGAGGCACTCGCCTGTTCAGAATTTTTTCGCGAACCTTTTACTGTCCGACCTCTCGCCTGAGATTATCTCCCACTTGCGCAAAAGATCGAGCTTCCTGGGTATCGAGGGCAACACCTCCGGGGTTGTGGGGTTGCACGCCTCGGCAATTCAGGTGTCCTCCGATTTTTGCACCTGACAGGTTTATCCAGCCTTCAGTTTTGAAACTGTGAGTCCTGGGGTTGTGGGAGGAGCGAGAGGGGCGAAGGGTGTGCGGGGCGCTGTCGCTGGTCTTGGATGAGAGGGAAACGATGGTGTCTGGGGGGAAAATGGGTGCGGTTGTTCCTTGGAGGTTGAGATCAACGCGGATTGTGGCGTTGGCAAGGTTGAGTTCTCCGACGATTTCTGTGTTGAGGAGGTCGAGGGTGCTGTCAACGCGAAGGAGGGCGGCGCGCAGGTCGTTTTGCAGCCGGCAGCTGGATAGGGCAGGGGCGGGGCAACGCGCGCGTCTGCAAAGGTGGCTTGCTCGGGGAAGAGGCAGCCTTTGCGGTGGAGAGAAGCAGTGAGGAGGGCATGGGGAAAGTCGAGAGGACCTTTGATATGGGCGTGCTGGAGGTGAAGGCCCTTTGGGGCGAGGGACTGTGCGGGATTGAGACTGTGCGGGGTTGAGAAGAAGGGCCGTGAGGATATCGGCGTGGATAGTGGCCCAAGTGTCAGGGTTTGCAGGATTTGTGGGTGGAGGGTGGGTGGAGGAAAGACAGTTGGGTGTCCTGTCTGGGCATCTCGTCCGACGCGTGCTGCTGTCGTCAGGTTATCTGGGAGCCCTCCCGGAAGTGCTGCCATTGTGCTTTTTTTCTCCCCGAGGGGGTGTGTGCGTTGCTGTGATGTATGCGCGCCCCGCGACATCCCCCGCCATTCCGGGGGAAACATGAGAGAACATTATTGTATACTTTTGTAGGGTGCCAGGAATTCGGCAGGCCGGGAGGGAGGCCTATCCAGGAACCACACCGAGGCGGGTTCGCGAGACGGTTCCTATGCGTCGCTCTCATTGCCGGCGAGGTTTCCCTCGTTTTCGCCGATTGAGGGGCGGAGGAGGGGGTCTCCCAAATGGGAAGTATCGTTGACGCTTCGCAAAATTGGCCGGTCGCCCACAAAGACCAGGTGTGTAATGGAAGTCTGGTCAACAGTTGACACGAAAGTTCGGGCAGAGTCGTGCAGGGAAGTTAGGACAGCGGCGATAATGCCTGCGTGCGTTACGACCATCACCCGCTGATTCGCATGCTTCTGTGCGATTTCCCGCAACGTATCCATTGTTCGTTTTCGTATTGTTTGGTCGGTTTCTGCACCAGGAATGGCATCCCATGTGCCTTTCAGTACATGCTCAATGAAAGCCGGATGCCCCTCATGTGCCATTTTGCGGTAGAGACCACCTTCCCAGTCCCCAAGAAAGACTTCCCGCAGTTCCCGCACGAGAGACGGTGTGTAGCCGAGTTTGCCGGCAAGCGGTGCCGCAGTCTGACGTGTGCGGTCGAGGTCCGAAGTGTAAATAGCGTCAATGCGGGCATGCAGAAGACGTTCAGCCAGCGATTCCGCCTGCTGCTTCCCATTCGGGGAAAGCGTGGGATTTCCCCATCCTTCCAGGTCGGGAAAGGGCTCTCCTTCAACATAGGCATCTGATTCGCCATGCCGAACCAACAAAATGTCGGTTGACCCCGGCGGAAATACCGGGAACCCGTGATTTTTGTATGTTTTCATTTTCTGCACTCTCTTTTGCCTGTATACAGCCTTGTGTCTGGCATTACGTGCAACCCCGTGTGTGGTCTTGTGCGCAACAGGGTCTTCCCCTGAGCCGATCTATTCTTCTGGTGTTCGGCATGGCACCCGACATGGTGCCCGACGTTTTTTGCTCCCCACTCCCTGCAGATTTGTCGAAAAGCAGCAAGGACCAGCAGCCGCCGGGAGCAGACCCCCCCTACCCCGGCGAATCTCTCTGGCAAAATGTTCGTAGGAAATGCCCGTATAGCTTGGCCGACCGTGTCGAAACCTGCGCGGGCACTTCTCGGCGACACGGCACTGGGTGGCACAAAGAACAAAACGCACCGAGGGAGTCCTCGCTTGTTTTCCGGTTCCCATTTATGGGCAACAATTTCGCCACTTTTCCTGAGGTCCCCACAGTTTTTTTCTTTTGTGCAAAACCCCGCCCCAATTTTTGCAGCATAACCCTCAGGCTAACCCCCAAATACGAATCCTCGCGAAAGCAGCAGATAAACAGGGAAATATCTCTGCATATACTTTTCCCTTCAAGGCAAAAATACGGCAGACAACACAAAAACCTGCAACAAAGAAAAAGCCCTAAAAATCCGACACCATCCCTTCCGCCAAGAAAACAATCGGGCAATATGCGAAGTGACCTGCTACTCTCCTTCCCCGTCTGAGCTGGTGAAGGCAACACCTCAAAACCAGCCCCTGGCGGCGTAGCCGAGTGGCCCAGGCAGAGGTCTGCAAAACCTTTTACGACGGTTCGATTCCGTCCGCCGCCTCCATTTTTTCGACCTGAAAGCCCAGGTCAACCCCTAGATGGTATCTATGGATACCGCACTTCGATGGCGAAAAGCCGATCTTGTGGACAAAAATTTGTCCGGTCTTTTCTTTTTGCATCCAGAACGCAGGAAAAGGGTACGTGCGGGGGTGTGGTTATTGCTTTTTCCGTGTGAAAAGATTNGGCGCGGTGTCGCGCTGGGTCGGGTCGGGGACCCTTTGGAAGCTCACTGTGCGTGGAAAACGGGGGAAAGGCGCGGGGTGGTGAGGGTTGGCTGTTGTTGTTTTGGTCGGGTTGGGTGTGTGGTGGTGTGCGGGTATTGCGTTTTTGTGATGAAAAGTCGGAATTGTGGATAGGGTTTTGTCCGGTCCTGGACTGTCGCACGCAAGAGGCAAGGAAGGCGTGCGATGGGCAAGGGTTCACTGGAAAAACGCGGGAAGGATGCCTGGCTTTTGACGGTGTGGGGGCCGGACGGGAACGGCGTCCGGAAACGGTATCGGCGTACTGTGCATGTGCGGAGCAGGCGGGAAGCGGAACGGGCGTTACGGTCGTTCGCGGGCGAGGGCTTCCGTGTCGGTGTGGGTTGTGGAGCGGCGGAACATCGGGTTGTGTATCTCTAGGGGTTTTCTTTTTTGGTGGTGGGNAGGGCTGGTGAGGGTTTGCGGGCGTGGATGTGGGCGAGGGCGTGTTTCCAGTGGCCGGGCTGGGCCATTTGGGGTGCGAGGAGAGAGGTGAAGCGGTCTTGTTCTTGGGGGGTGAGGGCTTTTTGCATTGCTTCGTGGAGGGTCGGGACGTTGGGGTTGGGCGCGCGGTGGAGGGCGGTTTCCCAGGGTTCGGGGGGGCGGGGTTCGATGTGTGCCGTGTAGGTGAGGTGGGTTTCGGTGAAGCCTGCGGTGCCGGCTATGTGGAGGAGGTCCCGTTCGTCGAAGTTGTGCATAGGGTCTTGTGCGGGGGATTGTTCGTTTTGGTAGACCGCGCGGATTTTTCGGACGAGGTCGGGTGCTGCGGACATGTCGCGTCCGAGGTAGATGGTGTCGGGGNGTGCGGGACGGCTGAAGCTGTTGATGGGTTCGGAGAGGANGAGCCGGCCNTTAGGGCGGAGNACGCGGAAGAACTCGTGGAAGGCGGTTTGTTTGTCGGGTTCGTAAATGAGGACGGAACGGAGCGCGACGCTGTCTATTTGTGTGTTTTGTATGTTGGAGAGATCGGACGCGCGAGCGTGGAGGAACTGGCAGCGGTTGAGGTATCCGAGGTCGGTGGCGATGTCGCGACAGATTTCGAGGAGGTCGTGGGAGATGTCCGCGAAGATGACCTGGCCGTGTGGGGCGGTGCGTTCGAGGATCGCGAAGCCGAGGAGGCCGTCACCGCAGCCGATATCGAGTACGGTGTCGCCGGGCTGGAAGGTGGCCTGATCGAGGAGTGTGTCGCGTGCTTTCGCGAGCCTGGCGAGGGTTTTCGTCCGGGCGTCGGGAGTGTTGCCGTGGCGGCGGTGGAGGACCCATTCTGTCCAGTGGTCTTTTTGGGTGGGGGTATGTGCCATGCTGTTGAGGGTTTTCTTTCTGTGGGGCGGGGATGGTGCGGGTGTGTGGTGAGGAATCCCCGCCGGGTGAGGGCCGTGAGAAAATGTTGCAAGCCCTTGCGTGTGCCAGGTGTGGGCGTTTGGCGGGGTGCGAGCCGAACGAGGATCCCGTCCTGTGAGAGCGGCCCGTCCGCGAGGATGCAGGCGATGTCCCTTGCGGTTTGGTTCTTCATGAACGCGCAGCGTTCTTTCCCGATTCCCGCGTACAGGATGCGTCGCACCCGGCGCGTGCAAAAAAGCAAAATGTGCCCGCCGCGTGCGTGATTTCCGTCGTTTGCGTGTGCCCGGCAGAGGCGGCCCATGCACAGCCCGCAACCGCTTCTTCGCCTGGCGCGCACGGCGATAGAGAAAATGCGGCTGCGTGCCCCGCTCCGCCCATAACGCCTTATAACGCACACGAAACATGATCAGAGTTTCCCCCCCGACCGTGACCGGCCCCTCAAACCCCACTCCCCGCCCATACGCAGCCCGAGCAACCCTAACGACCTCGACCGCCCATGTTCGCAACGCGGGCGCAACCACCTCAGGCGCAGACGGAACACGAGCAAGCCGGCGAGGCGGCGGCGACTCTCGCACAATCATTTCCGCTACGCCCCCCCTCTCCACTCGGGAAGAAAACCCACGAAAGGGATGTGTTCGATGGTGTATGCAAGCGCGTGATTTGCGAAGATTGCGTATGGGCGGGGAGTGGCGTGCTTCTTGGGATTGCGGGCCGGAATTCGATGAGGAAGCGTTACCATCACCGGCTGAGGCACCGGCTGAGGAGTCTCTAGTGATGGGTGGCGCC
>JGI24724J26744_10002688_pt1 | contig 11704 bp, 9 predicted proteins | sample Cruoilmetagenom7_FD_26744 | JGI IMG/M metagenome (IMG submission 26744)
TGACGTTTTTAGACAATAAAAAACGATTCTCTTATACTTTCTTTAGTGGTTCTCCAGGTAAGATGCGAGTTAAGATTCATCCATTTATTGAAACGAAAGGATTAACGATACAGGATACAAAAACAGTTAATGTGAAGGCTAAAGAATTAATTTACAAAGAGCTTTTAGAGGCAGACAAGTAAAGTGTAAATCTTGATTACTATCTTCAATAACAGATTGCTAATTCAAATAATATAAAAGCAATTATAAAATCCATACTNGTTGTTTCATATTTAACCTAAATATTTCATGAAATTTCTAGTTTTAATTCTAACTATTTTGGTCTTTAATTGTCAAAACAAAATCACAACAGATTCGGTTATTGACACTTATAACTTAAAAGCAAATTCTTATGATAAAATTGAATATCAAGTTAGAAGAATAGATACATTTTCTAAAGACTATGTTTGGGATAAAAATGGAAATGTTTTGATTGAGAAAAGGAAAGGTGACACGTTACATAAGATGTCATTTTTTGCAGAATCTTATTCTCTAAATAAAAACTATTTATATGATGATTACAATAGTTTTAAAATATCTAACAAGAGCAATACTTATGAAATGGTGAGTTCTTATGGTTTTCTTGGAAGTCCAGGAGGTCAATTGGTTCCAGAGATATTTTTTGGGTTGGATAGTATTTATAAAACTGTAGATTTAATTGAGACCAAAAACAAATACCAGCTATACTATACTTTTGAAAACGATACTGTTCATGATATTAGAAACATTAAAAAGAGTGTTGACATTGATAAGACGACCTTTTTACCCATTAAAATAGTTAAGACTTATGAAAGAGGAGGCGAAAACACATCAACAATTTTCATGTTTGATAGTATTTTAATAAATAACCAGGTTAAAAACTCTATTGAAAATCAAAAAAATGAACTTCAAAATTTAGAGTTATTAAAAATAGAAGAGCCAATAATTGCTTCTTTAATTGGAGCTGAATTCCATATAGAAAACCTTCCTGATTTATGGGATGATAAGCCAATTAATGTGTCTGAAAAATTTCCAGCTTTAATTAAGTTTTTGGCAATTTTGGTGTAGTCCATGTATTAAATCTTTACCAAAATTAAAGTTGCTTCAAAATAGGTATAAAGACAAAATTACTGTTATTGGAATATTAACTCAAAACCCTGAAAAAGTAAAGCATATTCTTTTAAGTAAAAACATAGAGTTTTTAAATTTAAAAGGCACAAATAGAACACTTGAAGACTATTATATTAATAGTTTTCCTGCTTATTTTCTTGTTGATAAGGATGGAACTATTAATTAAAGAATATTCTATTTTTTCAGAAGAAATTGAACAAGATATTAAAGCATTATAAATAAAAAAGCTGCTCTTGGCACAGAACAGCTTTTTTTAAGATTGGTATTGTTTTTCCTAATGGAATAACAAATAAATCTAAATCAACCAAAAACTAAAATTTATAACTTAAACCTGTGTAAATACCAATAATATACGGATTGAAATTACCAGATGTATTTTCATACGCATTGATATGGTATTTAAATGTAGGCTCTAAGTTAAACTTAACTTTTTCTGAAAATTTATAGTCTAATCCAATTCCAAAATTGGTACTAAAACTTAAATCTTTAATATTGTTTGCCTCACCTATATAAGTTTTTTCATCTTTTAATTCAGAATATACATCATTGCCATCTAAAATAAAGGAACTAAATCCAGCAATAAGGTTTAGCCCTAATTTTCTATTTCCTATTCTATAATTTAACTCCATAGGAATTTCGAAATAACTAATACGTTGACTAATAGCAGCATTAGATTGAGGACTTAATGAATTGTCTATTTGACCAACACCTAAATTATCTGCGCTTAATGCTGTAAGAGATTCGTTACCACTTGATAAATTGATATTTTTTAAAGGATTTGAAACCGGATTACCTGAGGCTATGTTTTTATATAAAATAACATCGTTTGTATCGTAACTTAAATTCAAGGAACTTAAACCTGTACGTATCGATAGTTTTTTATTTAAATTATAGCTTACATTAACACCATAACTGGTATTTACTTCACCTGTTTTAGTGTTATCAACAAATTGACCATCAATGTGTGAACCTTTCCCCATTGAATTATAATAAACAGGGGCAACATTAGCATAAACTTGCCACCTGTTTATTATTTCTTCTTCTTCCTTTTCAATAATATCTTCGTTTGCAGCTATAGCTTCTTCTATTGTAAGATCTGTTTTATTTAGTTCTTCTTCAATAGTTTTTTCTATTTCAGCATCAGTGTTTTCTTCTTTGGTTTCTGCAATAGTGTTTTCAGTTGTATTATTATTTAATTGCTGCAATTGCTCGTCCGTTTTAGTTTTATCTAACTTTGGATTTGATTGCTCTTTTATATTTTTTGAGGTAGATTGGGTATCTGCTATTCTAGTATCGTTTACAACTTCTTTGTTTTTATCTAATTCTGATTGATTTGCCTTATTCTCAGAATTATTATTAAGAGCTAAAGACGAATTATCTGTATTTTTGTTAGAATTTGGATCTGTAGAAAAGTTACTTGTTTTACTAACATTATTTTTCTTACTTCTTTTGTTTTCAGAATTAGTGTTATATGTTATTCTGGTATCGTTAGCTAGGTTAGAAGAAGTGGTATTTGGTAGATTTGTATTGTTTGAAGCCTTGTTAGTAGCTAATTTGCTTTTGTCAGATTGAGATCCTGTAGAATTTTCTGAAGCTATAAGCGTCTTGTTTTTAACCTGATCTGGGTTTATTAAGTTATTATTTGATGTGGATTGAGAATTAATAGTTTCAGAATCTGTTTCAGTGTTGGTCTTTTTATCTTCAGAAGCAACTATTGGTGTATTTAAATTGTTCTCATTAGAAGGGGTTGTAGTTTTTTGAGGATTATTTTCTTTGCCAACTACATTCGTATTTTCTGTTGTATTGTTATTTAATAACAAATTACCAACCGTCAACATTAAAAGTAGTAAAGCTGCAACTCCAGCAAATCTAAGCCAAAATGGAAAGATTCTTCTTTTGTCTTTTTCTGGTTGGTTTAGTTTTTCTTGAATGTCATTCCAAACTTGTGGGTTTGGTGAGGCTTCAAAATCTTTGAATTTTTCTTGAAAAATTCTATCTATATGTTTTTTATCACTCATTACAATGATTGTGATTTTAAGCTTGTTTTATAATCTTCAATTTTGTCTTTTAATATCTTTCTAGCCCTTGCTAAATTAGATTTAGAGGTTCCTGTTGATATTGAAAGCATCTCAGCTATATCTTTATGCGAATACCCATCAAGAACATATAAGTTAAAAACTAATCTATATCTATCTGGCAATTCTTGAATAATTTGAAGCAGAAAATCCAAGGATATATCGTCTTCTTCTACAGTTAACTCAACGTCTTCAATATTACTATCGTCAATTATTTCAAAAACACCTTGTTTTCGATAACGTTGTAACGCTGTGTTAATCGTTATTCTTTTTATCCAGCCTTCAAATGAACCTTTATTATTATACTGAGATATTTTGTTAAAAATAGTCACAAAACTATCTTGCAGATTATCTTCTGCCTCAGCATAGTTTTTACAATACTTTAAGCAAATAGAAAACAATTTACTCGAAAAGAGTTGATATAATTCAGTTTGTGCTTGAGTATCATTATTACTACATTTTTGTATGAGTTGGTTTAAACCCAAATGAAATACGTATTAATTTAACTTAATTTAGTCTACTACTGGAACCTCTATAACCATATAGTTGTCTCCTCCTTGCCAAAATTTAAAAATATAAGAACCACTATTTTCTACAGTAAAATCAAACGATGTTTCTGCTTCTGTTTCTGTTGATTGACAATTACTATTATTTGCAGCTATATAAGATACTACAGCAATAGTATTAACGTTCAATTCTGTTAAAGAATAGATGTTACTAAAAGCATGACATGTTGATGGTTTAATATAGGTTAAAGTAATTTCATATACTTCACCTAATTGGAACTCATCTGGCAAAACAGCACTTTCTACAGGTAAAATTTCATAATAAATATCTTGAGAACCATCATCACTTGTACTACAAGAAAAAATTAAAAATACGAATAGACAGGCTATTATTTTTCTCATTAAAAAATACATATTTAACTTGTAGATGCAAAAAGTATTAAAAGGTTGCGTGTTAAATTAATAAATCCCGAATATTTCCGGGATTTATTAATTTATTCTTTAGAAGCTTTTAGTTGCTCTTTTATTTTTTGTTCCAGTTCATCTTGGAGTTCTGGATTATCTTTAATTAATGCCTTAACAGCATCTCTACCTTGACCCAATTTAGTGTCGCCATAACTAAACCAAGAACCAGCTTTTTTAATAATTTCAAAATCTACAGCGATATCTAAAATTTCTCCAACTTTAGAGATTCCCTCACCATACATAATATCAAATTCTGCCATTTTAAAAGGTGGAGCTACTTTATTTTTAACCACTTTTACTCTGGTTTTGTTACCCATTACATTGCCGTCGGTTTCTTTAATTTGTGTTGAACGTCTTATATCTAAACGAACTGAAGCATAGAATTTTAATGCATTTCCACCAGTAGTCGTTTCTGGATTACCAAACATAACACCAATTTTTTCACGTAATTGGTTGATAAAAATGACAGTACAATTTGTTTTACTTATAGAAGCAGTTAATTTTCTTAAAGCTTGAGACATTAATCGAGCATGTAAACCCATTTTCGAGTCTCCCATTTCGCCTTCAATTTCACTTTTTGGCGTTAATGCTGCAACTGAATCTATAACCACAATATCAATGGCACCAGAACGAATTAAGTTATCGGCTATTTCTAAAGCCTGTTCGCCATTATCTGGTTGCGAAATAATTAAATTGTCAATATCAACTCCTAAATTTTTAGCGTAAAACCTATCGAACGCATGTTCTGCATCAATAAATGCTGCAATACCTCCAGCTTTTTGTGCCTCAGCTATAGCATGTAAAGTTAAAGTTGTTTTCCCTGAAGATTCTGGGCCATAAATTTCTACAACCCTACCTCTAGGATATCCTCCAACTCCTAAAGCAATATCTAATCCTAAGGAACCAGATGAAATAGCATCGACATCTACAACTGCCTGATCGCTCATTTTCATTACTGTTCCTTTGCCGTAAGCTTTATCTAATTTATCTAATGTAAGTTTAAGTGCTTTTAATTTTGCTTCTTTTTCGTTGCTCATTTCTCTAATTTTTATCTTGTGAAAGTGATGCTAAAATACTACTTCTTTTATCACTTTACAATTTTATGACGCAACCTTTTTACACTTTTTGCATCTACTATATAAAGTGGGGAAAATTTAGCTATGAAAAAGAAAAATATCTCTCACTTTTAAATAATTGGTAGTTTAAACTTAAAGTGTAGAGGCTATGAAATTTTTTAAAAAATGTATTAAAACTTTAGGTGTTTCAGTTTCTATATTTATAAATAGCAACTGTAAAGCCGATGGAGGTTAACTCGTAAGCATGTTTTTTAGATTTAGAAATTAAATTAAAAAATATTAATAACGAGTTAGTCTACTTAAAGCACTTTATAAATTTTTATAAAGTGCTTTTTGATTTTAATAAAACTCATAAAATATCTTACATTTGCATCAAATACATTGACCTTTAGAGAAGATGTATTAAATAATCTTTAACCTTAAAATTAGTATAGCATGCAACTGTACAATACCTTAAGCGCTAAAGAAAGAGCTGAACTTATTGAACAAGCTGGAAAAGAACGCTTGACAATCTCTTTCTACAAATACGCTAAAATTGAAAATCCAGAAATTTTTAGAGATCACCTGTTTTTAACTTGGGATAAACTTGATGTTTTAGGTAGAATTTATGTCGCTCACGAAGGCATAAACGCCCAACTTTCCGTCCCAGCTGACAACTTTAATTTATTTAAAGGGCATTTAGATACTATTTCATTTTTAGAAAATGTTAGATTAAATATTGCCATTGAGCATGATAATTTTTCGTTTTTAAAGTTAAAAGTTAAAGTGCGGGAAAAAATTGTTGCTGATGGTTTAAATGATGATTCATTTGATGTTACCAATAAAGGCATTCATGTTGAAGCAGAACAATTTAATTCGCTTATTGAAGACCCAAATGTGGTTTTAGTGGATATGAGAAATCATTATGAAAGTGAAATAGGTCATTTTAAAAATGCCGTAACTCCAGATGTCGATACTTTTCGAGAATCTTTAGATATTATTGAAGCAGATTTAAAAGAGCATAAAGAGGATAAAAAACTGGTAATGTATTGTACAGGAGGAATCCGTTGCGAAAAAGCAAGTGCATATTACAAACACAAAGGTTTTAAAAATGTGTATCAGTTAGAAGGAGGAATCATAAATTACGTGAGACAGGTTGAAGCAAAGGGATTAGAAAATAAATTTAAAGGGAAGAATTTTGTGTTCGACGAACGTCGTTCAGAGCGTATTTCAGAAGATGTTATAGCACATTGTCACCAATGTGGTGAACCAGCAGATTTACATACCAATTGTGCAAACGAAGCTTGCCATTTGCTTTTTATTCAATGTGATGCCTGTAAAGAAAAAATGGAAAACTGTTGTTCTACTAATTGTCAGAAAATTATACAATTACCTTTTGAAGAACAAAAAGAATTACGAAAAGGTCAAGGTAATAGCAACGATATCTTTAAAAAAGGTAGAACAGACCATTTACCATATAAAAAAGATTTGCGTAACATATTTGAAAATTTTAAAAAGTAAGTAATAGTGTAAAAACAATTGATTAACAGTTCAGTAAATAATGAATATATACAAACTTTTACAACTTAATAGAAAAATTAAAAGCCATAGAATTAAATTTCTAGCGCTTTATTTGTTGCATAAGTTTAACCAACGTTATTTAGCTGTAAATCTGGATCCTGTAATGGCTTGTAATTTACGTTGTAAAATGTGTTATTTTACTGATGCTGATTATGTAAAAACTCTTAAAGGTCAATTTAAGAATGAAGAATTAGAACAAGTAGCAAAAACCATTTTTAAACGCGCTTTAAAACTTCAAATTGGCTGTGGTACAGAACCAACTTTATATAAAGATTTGGTTAATGTTGTTCAATTAGGTAAAGCCTACAAAGTGCCTTATATTTCTATTACAACAAATGCCAATTTACTAGACGAAGAAAAAATTGAAGCCCTTTTAAAATCTGGATTAGATGAGTTTACTATTTCATTACATGGTGTACATAAAGAGAGCTATGAAAATTTTATGAAAAAGGCCAGTTACGAAAAATTTCATAATGCTTTTAAAGCCTTCGAAAAGTTGAAAAAAGAGTATAATTTTAAAGTGCGAATCAATTACACCTTCAACAAAGATAATTTTTATGAATTAGTAGATTTCTTTAAACACTTTAATGGAGAAAGTTTCGATATTCTTCAAATTCGTCCCATTCAGAAAATAGGAAATACAGAATACAACGATTTCGATTTAGATAACATAAGAGACGAGTATCCTCAATTAATTCATGACATAAGAAAAAAATGTAAAGACAATCATATTACATTATTAGCACCAGATACCATCCCTAAAAATCAAAGTGCGAATGCATCTAGTTTGATTTTCGATTATACCTTTTGTTATGTTTCTCCACAAAAATTCTGGAAAGAAGGTTTCGACTGGAAGGATGAAAATTTTAATAGTTATTCTAAGAAAATAGGTTGGAGCAATCAATTATTTTCAAATATCTTCAAGTCTGAAAAAGAGTTAAAATCCTTGTCAAACAGGCTTAATTACGAAATTGAGTTCAATTAAAAAAGCTATTTTAAAGTCCGTAGAATAATCTTACCTTTACAATCTAAAGTAAAACTTTAGTTTATAGTTTTCACAGTAGTAAAAATTATAAATAAACAGAATTAGTATTAATTTTCTTCTGAAAAATTGTATTTTCAGAATCAATATATCATTAATTTATGGCTTGTAACAGTTGCGCAACTGGGAAAGACGGTCAGCCTAAAGGTTGTAAGAATAATGGAACATGTGGAACAGATAGTTGTAATAAATTAACTGTTTTCGATTGGCTTGCAAATATGTCTCTTCCTAATGATGAAAAACCTTTCGATTGGGTAGAAGTCCGTTTTAAAAACGGAAGAAAACATTATTATAAAAACACTGGAAATTTAACATTAAGTATTGGAGATATTGTAGCTACTCAAGCACCATTTGGTCATGATGTAGGTATGGTTACACTTACAGGTGAACTTGTTAGAGTTCAAATAAAACGCAAAAAATTCTCTATAGAAGAAGATGTTCTAAAAATATATAGAAAAGCAACACAAAAAGATATTGACATTTGGTCAGACTATAGAGATAAAGAAGAACCAATGAAAGTCAAGGCTCGTCAGTTTGCAATAGACATTAATTTGCAAATGAAAATTTCTGACATCGAGTTTCAAGGAGATGGAAGCAAAGCTACTTTTTATTACACAGCAGAAGATCGCGTCGATTTTAGAGAGTTAATTAAGCTCTATGCAAGAGAGTTTAAAACGCGTATCGAAATGAAACAAGTTGGTTTTCGTCAAGAAGCATCTAGACTTGGTGGAATAGGTTCTTGTGGTAGAGAGTTATGCTGTTCAACTTGGTTAACCGATTTTCGTTCAGTAAGTACTTCGGCTGCACGCTACCAACAACTATCACTAAATCCACAAAAACTTGCTGGTCAATGTGGGAAACTTAAATGTTGTTTAAATTACGAGCTTGACACCTATTTAGATGCACTAAAAGATTTTCCAAAAACAGACGAGAAACTTATAACCGAAAAAGGTGTAGCCGTTTGTCAGAAAACAGATATTTTTAAAGGACATCTTTGGTATGCTTATGAAGGAGAGTGGAATAATTGGCATGTAATAACTAAAGCTCAAGCAAGAGAGATTTTAGAACTAAATAAGAAAAAACAAAAAGTAGCTAGTTTAGAAGAATATGCTTCTGAATTAATTGATAATACTAAAACTGAATTTGAAAACGTTGTAGGACAAGACAGTTTAACCAGATTTGATTCTAAAGGAACAAATAGAAAGAAAAAAAATAACAGAAGGAATAAAAGAGGTAGAAAACTACAAAACAAAGCAAAAAATGCGAAATAGTGTCTTGTTCCTGCTTTTAGTTGTTTTATTAGCGTCCTGCGATTCTAATCGTGTATTCGACAAATACAAATCAGTACCAAATAAATGGCATAAAGATTCAATAATTAATTTTAAAATACATCCACCAGACACCTTAAATGCGTATAACTTATATATCAACTTAAGAAACAACAATAATTACAAATACAGTAATTTGTTTTTAATTGTAGAAATGAAGTTTCCACATGGAAAAACGTTAAAAGATACGTTAGAATATAAAATGGCAAAACCAAATGGCGAATTTTTAGGCACAGGGTTTGCTGAGGTTAAAGAAAACAAATTGTGGTATAAAGAGAACGTTGTTTTTAACGAATCTGGAGAATACATAGTAAAGATTCAACAAGCCATGAGAGAAAACGGAAAAGCAAATGGCGTTGTTAATTTGGAAGGGATTACAGATGTTGGATTTAGAATAGAAGAACCAGCTGCAAAATAAATTTATGGCTAAAGCACAAAAGAAACAAACACAAAAGAATCAAGATTTTTCTAGCTATGTTAGATGGTTCTGGAAATTATTTATAGCAGGCATTTTATTAGTTATTATGCTATTTTTATTAGCATCATGGGGCGTTTTTGGGGATTTACCAGATTATACAGTTTTAGAAAATCCTAAAACAAATCTGGCAACAGAAATTATTTCTTCAGATGGAAAAACATTAGGAAAGTTTTATTTTAATGACAATAGAACTCCTGTAGGTTATAACGATTTGCCAAAACACTTAGTAGATGCTTTAATTGCTACTGAAGATGCACGATATTATGACCATTCAGGAATTGATGCTCGTGGAACTATAAGAGCCTTTGTGTTTTTAGGAAGTAAAGGTGGAGCAAGTACCATTTCGCAGCAATTATCCAGACAATTATTTGTTGGTGTAGCTTCTACAAATACATTAAGCAGAATTACCCAAAAGTTAAAGGAGTGGATTATTGCTATAAAATTAGAACGTCAATATACCAAAGAAGAAATTATTACCATGTATTTTAATATTTACGATTTTGGTAATAATGGCGATGGTATACGTTCGGCTGCAAGTATTTATTTCGATAAAGAACCTAAAGAATTAGACATTAAAGAATCTGCCATGTTGGTTGGGATGTTTAAAAACTCTTCACTTTATAATCCTAGAGATCATAGAAATCCAATAGGTACTAGAAATAGAAGGAATGTGGTTTTATCACAAATGGAGAAGTATGACTATATTTCTGAAAAGGAGATGGACTCTCTTCAAAAAACAGACTTAGACTTACGTTATACACCACAATCGCATCGTGATGGAATAGCAACTTATTTCAGAGCATATTTAGATGGTTATATGAAAGATTGGATAAAAAATAATCCGAAACCAGATGGCGAAAAATATAATCTATATAGAGATGGTTTAAAAGTTTATACAACTATAGACTCTAGAATGCAGAAATATGCCGAAGATGCTATGCTGCAACACATGCCACGACTTCAAGCAGAATTTGACCATCAAAACACACCAGATAGAAACCCAACAGCTCCTTTTTTAGAGTTAGACCAATCTGAAATTGATGCACTTATGAAGCGTTCCATGAAACAAAGCGAACGTTGGAGACACATGAAATACGATTTAAAAATAGACGATGAAGACATTATTGCATCTTTCGATAAGCCTACACAAATGAGCATCTTTTCTTGGAAAGGAGAAATAGATACTATTATGAAACCGATAGATTCTATGCGTTATTACAAATCTTTTCTTCATCCTGGAATGATGTCTATGGATCCCCAAACAGGACACGTAAAAGCTTGGGTTGGTGGCATGAATTACAGACATTTTCAATACGACCATGTAAAGCAAGGACGCAGACAAGTAGGATCTACATTCAAACCATTTGTTTATGCAACTGCCATAGATCAATTACACCTTTCTCCTTGCGATGAGTTACCTGATACGCAAATTACTATTGAAGCAAATAAATATGGAAACCCAGAGCCTTGGACACCAAAAAATGATGGAAATAAATATGGAGGTACTAAAACTTTAAAAGATGCTTTAGCAAACTCTGTTAATACTATTACTGCTAGATTAATGGATAAAGTGGGTCCACAACCTGTTGTCGATTTAGTAAAAAAACTTGGGGTTGAATCTAATATTCCTGTTGTTCCTTCTATTGCGTTAGGAACTCCAGATTTAAGTGTTTATGAAATGGTTGCTGCTTATGCGACATTTGCTAACAAAGGTGTTTATACAAAACCCGTTATGGTAACACATATTGAAGATAAAAATGGCACTATATTATACCAGTTTACTCCAGAAGCAAGAGACGTTTTAAGTGAAGAAACGGCTTATGTAACAGTTAAGCTTATGGAAGGTGTAACACAATCAGGTTCTGGAGCACGTTTGAGAGGAACTGGTCGTGAAAAGTATAGAGCAGATTATAGAGAGGTTGTTACAGGATATCCTTACGAATTTAAAAATGCTATTGCTGGTAAAACAGGAACGACTCAAAATCAAAGTGATGGTTGGTTTATGGGAATGGTCCCAAATTTAGT
>JGI24724J26744_10002692_pt1 | contig 11698 bp, 20 predicted proteins | sample Cruoilmetagenom7_FD_26744 | JGI IMG/M metagenome (IMG submission 26744)
GCTGTTTCAAAGTCCGTATCAATCCCCAAACCAGCATGAATTGTCCTGATTGACGCCATACCACGTTCCCACATCGGACCCCAGATCTTCTCTAATTCTTCACCAAGGAACAATTGAATAGGCGTCATATTGACAGAGATACTTCCTTTTGCCAGTGCTTCCTGAATACCCTTGCCGCCCGTTTCTGTTTTAGACCACTGCCTCAATAGATCAAGCACAACCTTCTCTGCTACAACCTGTCTATGTCCCATCGCTTTATTCTGTAAGATTCTGGTATCAATCTCAGCATCACTCCCAGCTTGTCCCCCTCGTTGTGGACTCTCTCCCGCTACGATACGAACAGGACGACCTACACGTCTGAACATATCCAGAGTTGCTGACCACCATGCTTCAGGAAGAAGTAACTGCTCAATCGCTGTAGGACTGTAAATATCCACCTTCAGGCCAGCGCGCCAAATCAAGTAGCCGACTCTTTCTGCCCGGTTAGTTGAGATTACGTCTTTTAGTCTCTTTACCTCCCCACTATGAGGCTCTTCAATAGTCATAACCCACAATTGATTCATCACTCCCTGAACCAGCGCAAGGCGCATCTCTTCAATGATTTGCCGTGTATAAGCTGGTGTTGCTGCTTTTGCCAACCAGGGATACGGGTAAATCTTGTGTCGTGGTTTTAAAAAGTGCTCCCAAGTTAAATACTCAGGAAGTAGACGTGCTCCCTCTGCCCCCTGTTGAAACTCATTCCAAACTTTACCAGTAGCAGCTTCAAAGAACTCCAGGGCTGTCTGGGCTTCATCCCCCTTCATTTCCTTTGTGTTAGTTGGAAGATAACTAAACATCTGGCTGTAAAATCCACCAGGGTAATTCACAGCTACCCGCTTGGGCGACCAGTGAATTGGTGTGGGAACTCCATCTTTCCATACATGACTCAGATAAAATGCTGAATAATACTCCATATCCTGCCACGCATTACAAATAGTCTCTTGAACATTCCAAGCACGTAGGACATCGTTAATGTCCTGCATCATGGATTGGTCACGCGCCGTAACCCATACCCTTGATTGCAAGGAAAGCTCGATGGGAGAAACAATGGCAGCGAACAGGTCTCCTTCTAGATCCATCGTTTCTTCTGCCAGCCGCATAGCAGCCAAGATTCTTTGATTCACAGACATCCTGTACTTTGCTTCTTGTTGCTTGACATCGCTGGCAGCAGATGCAGTTATCTTTTCGACATCAAATGCGACTGCCGCTGAAAAGGTGTCTCCCTCTTTCTCATTTAATCCATAAGAGGATAGTATTTGGCGGATCTGTCTTATGGAATCAATCGCCCGATCTTTGTTAAATGGGACCAGCCCACCTTCTTCTACAAGACCTTTGTTGATTTCTTGCAAATCATCCAAAATAGTTTCTGTTGTAATCCTACGATTAAAGATACTTGCGACCTTAGTTCTAAAATTCATATTAGCCTCTTTCCCACGGCATCATTTTGGCCTTGCCCCCACCGCCAGACCAACCTACTTCATCCAGCCAATGTGGACCCTGATTCTCTGCACCAAACCCAGATAAACGATCTGCACCAATAACAGCAGTCAACATCATGTCAACCAAATGCCTAGATGGTGTATCCCACTGGGTTACACCTGTTACTGTTTCCTTCTCTGTAGTTCCTTCTAACGAATAGAGCAATTCCTCATCACTGACATTTAGAGCAATGGGCACATAGTCCATTTTCTTAACATCCCCAGATACCCAACGCTGTCCACTAGCAAAACTATCTTTAAGGGCTGCAAATGCCCACTGCTTTGTTTGAATCCTTTGGGGTTCCAAATCTTCCCTGCGGAATATGGGCACCCCGCACATATCGCAGTACCACCCTGATTGTGTTTCCCTGGCCTGTGTTTTACATTCCTTGTGAACCAACTTGCGCTCATCTTGAACATAATTATTGAACTGTGCATCTATGACAACTTCAGGATATCGGAAAGTCGCCCATTTGGGATTTTTGTGCAATTGGTCCAAGATACCCGTTCCCTGCCCATGCGCGTCAATGGTTATAATGGTAGCATTTCTTGGAAGAGCTATGTTAAATGCATGTATGGCCTCAGATGTTTGGAATGAATCTGCAATGGTTATGTGTAATCGTGCTGTCTCAATCCACACCCCATCGTGCAGTCTGAAATATCCTAATTCTGTCGGTGAGGGTGAGCGTCCCAAGTCGCCACAAAGCATATAAGCATCACCTGGGGTTTGTGGCACACGAGACAACTCTGCATGGCACACCCCAGCGTCTATATCGTCACCCGTAACAGAAATAAGGGCAAACTCCTGTACAACCATCGGGATGACTGGGAAACTGGAAAAGACCTTGGCTCCGTCCAGTCCAAGCACCTGTGTCTGGTATGCTTGAGTTTCCTTACCTCCATGATCGGTTTCTAACTTCTTACGTGCTTTATCGCTACGATAGATGGGATTGATGAAACAGTTATACCCATCTTTCCCCCTAAATACCGACCATCCCTCTCCATACGTTTTAAGATTTGAAATAGACCAAAATGGTCCTTTTTGAACCCCGCGTGGAACCCCTCCAAGAACTCTAAGGGAACCAGGCATAACTGCCTGTTGCCGTTCATTGAATGAGGGCCAAGTAGCATAGTCCTGCTCATCCCCAATCTCGTACAGAGCAGCAGGACCAACCATTGACTCTCCAGTACCAGTCTTGCCTTCAATCCTTAGAAACCATGTAATCCCTGTGCTTGTAACCATGTAACCCTTAGAGCGGTTGACTTCCACAACCAACAATTGCAAAAACTGATCGTGCTTCCACTTTGATTCAAGAAGCAACCTAATCTTAGTAAGGTGGTTTTCTCGTGGCGTATGAAACAACCCATCAGTGGGTGCCTTACCAGCGTGCCATATAGACCACTGGTAGAAGTTACGGATTAAAATTGGGGTTTTGGCGAGCTTCCGGCTCGGACGCATAGCTACTTGAGGGCTTCTATCACAAACCATAATCCTCTGTGGTTCAGACATCACCTGTTTTCCATGCCACTCCTTGGGCAGATCCGTCCTTTCCTTGGCAATGGTAAGTTCTTTAGGAAACAGGTAGTAAAAGAACTCAAGCAGGCTGTGAGCTACAACAGCCGCCTTGTCTTCTTTTGCAGCTACTACTAAAGCATGATCAGCCAAGTGTCATAACCTCATCAGGCAATGCTTCAAAAGTGTGAGTAATCTTATTCTCACATCTGGGGCAGGAAGGGATAACAAACTGATACTCAATTGTTGGAAAATGTCTAAGGAAATAACCAAGGCTTAACTGACAATGAGGACACAAGAACTCGATGGCGCGATCATCAAACAACTCGGTCGCCTTGTCTACAAAGTCCTCAAATATCTCCGCTGCCGTTTGAGCCTCTTTCCTCTTACGACGCGATTGATAGTCATATCCATGCTGTTGAAGTAACTGTAGAACATTACGGTTATTCTTTATAATAATATCGTGAAGTTTATTAAAATCTGTCAAGTCCTCAGTGGGAACAGCACCATAGGCATCCTTTATAAGCTCTGCCTGCCACAACAAGTCATTCCCAGTAGCAAGTAACCTAGCAAGCTGTTTTAGTAGCTGTTCGTCAAGGGCAGATGTAGAAGGAAGCGCACTTTGTAGCTGCCTATAAATTAGAGCGGGGTTTCTATCTTTCTTGAATGCCTCTTCGTAAGCCTTTGTACGACGAGATTTTTTAGTACGCCTTCGGGAGTCTTGTACCTTATTGGGATCTTTGCGATTACTGCGCCAGAATTTCAGAATGTCAGCATGGGAGAGAGGGAGACTATCTGCTGGCTCAAAATGTGTCAGGTCTATTCTGGTACGCCACGCCCTAGCAAACTCGTCTACCTCTAAATCCGTACACTTCCCTTTGGCGACTGCTTCTTTTCTGAACTGGCTATCTATGGTAGCGTAACGCAGGGCCATGCCCTGATTTCCCGTTACTCCCCTACCCAGAGCTTCTGGCTTACTCCAGTTAGAACCCATAATGTTTTTGTAGGACTCTTCTGGGTAAATAGCTTTAACCATATTAGAGTGGTGCCCGGTCAGTCGCCGAGTACGCATGAAGTGCTGTTCTTCTTCTCTGTTTTCGTATTCTAGATCGTGCAAACCTTTGTAAGCCATCGTTACATTATACCACTATTCTGGTTATTGGTCAATCAGCGGCGCACCACATTCCGTACACACATCTGGTGTCTTACCAACTCCGACTGTCCGACAATACTCACAAATCCAAGTTGGTACTTCTACATCTCTCTCAGTATAGACATGCCCAGACTCACGTCCCAAAGTTAAATGCGCAACTGGGTTAGAATCTCCAAACCCCCACACAGGTTCTAACTTTTCCTCTTTTCTCATTAACCACCCTCCTTATAAATCAATCAGCGGCGCACCGCACCACGCGCATTTCTCTTTCATTCCGTCTTTACAAGGTGTGCCACAGTATGCACAAATTATCTGGGAAAATACTTTTACATCTTCCCACGGTAGCAAATCCACATCAGACCAAGGAATAGAACTTCCACCAGAATGATCGTGCCCAACAGGTTCAACTTTTCCTAGCTCATATACAGGCGTAATTGGTCCCAACCTAACCATCTTTCATAAACCTCCTATCTGGCACTTTCCACTCAAATGATGCATACCAGTCTAACATTTCTTCGTATCCGTACTTTTCACACATCTTCTCCCACCAAAACGCCCTTGCGTCTTTAAGCCCATGTTGTTTCTCATGGCAAGATTTGCATAAAAGAATCATATTGCAATTGCAGAATATACCCGCTCTCTTTACACGTGGCAATCCCTGTGCGTCACGCCTGGTAACTATACATTCGTGAAGTTCAAAACCTGGACCCGAACAAATTTCACAGGAAAACTTTCTTCGCTCTCTCTCTTGCTCCCTGAATCTCCGAATGTGTGCCTTGCTTGAGCCCTTGGGACATACAATCTTATGTTTCATAGTAGGGTTTAAGCAGGTCAACAATAGCAATCAGCCTTTCAGCCACTTCAGCCAAAACATTCTCTGGAACTTCAGGGTACTCTGGAGGCTCTGGCTCTACAAGATCGTCGACCCAGGGTACTGGTTCGGGTTTCGGTTCTGGATCTGGTTCCACTGGAGGACTCGGCTTTCCATCAACAAACACAATTTCTGTTAGACCTGCGCGATGAGCAAACTCCCATGCTTCACCTGCTATTGTAAGAGTATAGGGGGTGCCGGAATTAGGTACAAGAAATTCAAATCCTCCCGCACCGTGCTTTGCCTTATCCCCGGTTGTTGAAATCCAAGTGTTGCCCCACGGATCTTTAAGCCCCACAGCATAATCCTGATAGGGATAGTTCCCTATAACGATATGTGCTCCTGCAAAATGATTCACTTCAATTTTCATCGTTCCTCCTTGCCCTGGCAGTCAGGGCGGGGCTACTGCCCCATCATTCTTAATAGCTTCCGCAAGTTTCATTCCTAAACTCTCTATAATATTGAAAGGGTGCCAATCCCAAGAACATAGAGTAAATATAAAAGCCACCTCAACTATATCGTCTTCATCTAATCGCTTGGAATACCAATCAACTAATTGCCCCAAATAGACATCTTCATTTACAAAATCTCTCCAGCCCTTCTTGGCATAACAGGTTCCCAAAACACCACCGTCGATCCCACACTCTCCGATGATGATGGGCGGGACTTTATAGCCTGCATCTGTTAATTCTTTAACTGTGCGCCTGTACCTCAAACAATTCCAAGTTTCGTTGTTCCACATCAACTGGGCTGAGTATTCATGCAATCCTAAAAAGTCAAGTTTTTCTATAGCTGGTCCCATATCTGGAGCATGACCAATGTCCGGCCAGCCCACAGACCAGTTCATACCAACTGTTTTCAGCCCATGTTTACGCATAAGATTAGCCCATGCGATTGTGAACTTGTTAAGCTGCTTCCTAAATCTCTTATCGGCCATTGGCTGTGGCTGATTCGGACCCTCCCAAGCATACACGTATTCATGTGAGAGATAAAATTCTTTCCAGTCTTTAAACCACTGGATACCACCGTCGGTTCCTTGCCAAATCAAATCATTGCTTTCCTCATCCGTTATAAAGGTGCGCCCAATAGTTCTCACACCAGGGAAGGGATCTTGTTCTGGAGGATCAACAATCTTAATATAAAGCACTCCAGATACCTCCATAAACTCTGGGAGCCAACCTGGAAACTCCTGACAGTGCAAACTCAATTTACTCATGTTATCGCTCCATAGAGAAAATTCTAGGCTCTAACAAATTATGTTTTCCCCAAAACACAATCGCACTCGGAAACGGTGCGGAGCTTGACCCACCAACAAACTTCAACCTACCCCTTATAAAGCCAATTGAATAAGCCCTCATAACCCAATCGTGCCACCACTTAGTATCAGTCCTGACTGGGATAAGTGCCATCCCTATAGAATCCCCTCCCTTTGTTTCTAAATAACATTTCTCCATCCATCTCCCAATTTCACGCCCATACGGAGGGTTACACCACCAAGTCTCTCCAGACCAATCTTGTGCCAGTCCATCTACCTCTGGCGTAAAAAACTTAGGACACTTGGTATTCTTTGTTGTAGCACACACATCCAATGTAAAACGATAGACTTCATCAAGCTTATCAAAAAACCTTTGTGGAGTCTCCCAATCCTGCCGGTCCGAAGTAAACATTCCCTCGTTCATCTAGCTCTCCGCTGTGGCTTACTCACAAACCTTATCCTCCCCCGGATTGGCTGCTTCATATTGAATAACTGGGCCAAGGTCCAATCTACTTCTGCAATATCCCCTTGCTTTACTACACGCCGTAAGTAATGCTTTTTCTCAACACAATCAATAACAAGCACCTTCACTGGCGCAAACTCAGGAACCACCAACCACGCTGTACGCCCTATATCTCCATATCTCATTAAAGATATAGCACCACTTAAGCCACGTTCTTCTAACCAGCCACGATATAGAGAGGCATTGTCAATATACCCCCGATTGACAGCCACTTGCTCCATTACACCAGGATTATAATACTTGATATTCCCTTCTATTGAGGGTTCCATTGTCCCGCTGAACCAACTTGTAAGGGCTATCACAGCTACCATGATACACCCGGATCTGCAAAGATAAGTCCACGGCCAATTTCTCCTATCTCCATTGGCCTTACCTTTCCATCTTCAATGCATATGGGGATAGCACACCGGGGAAGCTCATCCCGATCAATGGTTTCTATATTGTTATCGTGAGCCAGTGTTTGAAATGCCAGCGATATCGTATTGCCAGAAAAACCATTATTGAAAAACATACGAACAACATCTTTATGTTCCAGCTTGAGACTATACCTGGCACACATCAAAAGGGGCATGTGGCACTCCAATAAGTGACCCACCATGCCCTCTCTTTCTTTACCACATCTTGGACAATACTTAACCTTTCTAAATCCTGCTAACTGCCTGGCCTTATATGCTGTCCAATGACAAATTCCAAAAGTCTCTCTCATTCGTTCTGTTAGCCCATCAGAATCAGCAAGGTATTCTGAATGCTTGTCTGCAATATGTTGTGCCAACTTTTGAGTTTTTATTCCGCACAATTTACATTGCCGTGTCTGTGCCATCATCTACTCCAATGTGCATTTTCAGGGCCTTGGCAACCCCATCTGGCACGGATCGTACATCTTCAGTTGGTCTTGAACCACCGATATCTTTAAGTTGATGAATAACCTCTTCTGCCCTCTCCAATCCCGTCATGCCATCAGGCATACGGAATATAAGAGAAAGTAATCTTCCTATGGCCTCTGCATCGGCTTGGACATCAGAACCAGCCCTGGAGATATTGACAAAGACCTCAAAGGGACCATCTTCGTCGTCATTGATTGTGACAAACGCTGTTCCTACACCTGTTTCAATCTTGCGCGTTTGCCCGTTTAATTGCACGTCCCGCTGCTTGATGTTCCTCATATACCTCCAGTAATCTTAGAAATGCTGCCTTGCGACTAAACTCGTGACTTGCTACAGCAGCATGGTGAGGCGCAAGTCGTTCTGCGACCTGGGAAGCTACACTGTCCAGTCTGCTTAACTCTTCATCTGTAAGATGGAACTCAACTCTATTCATAGTCCGTATTATAGCAGATTACGGAGGATTTGTCAATAACGAAAAGTGTGCCAAGTATACTGCAATATACTTGGCACATCAAAAGGAGAGCTCATCACCGCATTTATAGTATATCATACTTTTCTTTTCTGTCAATAAAATGAACATGCTGCGTGTGCGCCCGACACACCGCAGCATGTTCTAGAGAAAGGAGAAGAAACGACCCAACTAAAGTATACCATATATGGTCAACTTTGTCAATTCCTCCAATACATTTCTGCCAAGGTTATCACCAAGCCAGCAACTAACGCACCGGCAATACCAGAAATGACAACAAGGGGTATCATACTATCGTTTGCGAAAGACTTTAGGGTTATAGCATAGGTCATAAAACTGTGTTCCCAGTCAATAGATTGTTGATGTTCTCTGTCCGTCCTGGCCCGCTCTAATTCCTCTTGCGCTCGTAGTTGAGTGGTCCTATTATCCATAAATGAACCTACTCCGCTTATCAACAAAAGCGCAATGACCATTATGACCACAATAACCATAAAACAACCCATCAGTAACGTAGCCCCGTCTTTCATCATTCTAACAGATCCTCCCATTCACCCTCTATTGTAAGGCACCAATTATCATAAGCCGCCAAGGGCTCTACCAGCCATTCATGCGGCACCCCATCCCCACCTTTTCTGATATAGCCTTTCGATGCGGCATGTTCTATCATTTCATCGTACTTAACCCTGGTAACAGTTCTTCCAGTAGTTGACAGCGTAAACTTATTTGCGTTTCTCCCGATCCACTTATCCCTACTAAGTCCCCTCTTTACAGCCCCACCAAGAAAGTCGGCAAGTTCCAAATCCAAATAGTCCGGGACATCTACTATCCCATCTTCATCTTCCTGCCTGCCCGTTATTTGCTTTTCACGCCCGTTGTGTGTCCAAGGAAAAACAGGACGCTCTCTCTGCTCCACTGATTCAGATTGCATAATTGAGACTAAATATGGACGCATCATTCTTTCAAATCCAGAGATCCAGCCCATTGGATCTACCAAGTCTGAAAGCTGGTTAAATGTAAACGCCAAGGATGGAGTGAAGATACAAGCCCCCAACATTGCCAAGGCTGCTCTCCACCAGTCCATTTTTTCTGATGTGGCAATCGCAGCTAAAACCAGCGCAAGTACAACAAATGAAACCAACCCAGCTGAAAGTATAGCAACAACCATGTCGGAACGTGTATTGTTAAAGAGCAAAGACATTGCACCAGAGGCGACTATGGCGGCGATTCCTATAATTACTCCAATAACCAGCGTATCTAAAAAGTTCCCGCTGCCTATAGTTATCGCTATTGGAGCACCAAGCAATACCGCACTAAACATAATTCCAGCCATACCTATTATGCTACCGAGCCACTCATAGATACGAACCTTGAAACGACTGGCAACAATGTCGCTCCAGTGTTCTGTTATTTGGCTCTCACCCTCTACGCCACGAGTGAGAAGCAGGGGTAGATAATCACGAAACCTACTCCCTCCCATGTTACTCATGCCCATCGTGCCATATAGCAACACTTACTTTTACATGATAGGTGATATTTTCACTTGACACAGTGTATACGGCGGGGAATTCCCCCGCGACTTCACTTATTTCTATGTTCCACTCGACAATTGGGTTCCGTGGCTTATGCTTTAAAAAAAATCGTCCTATTTCAATGCCGACGAGAGATGATGCTGAATCGAGTGTGCCTTCTATTTCTTCGGGATATACACATACCCTGTCTGCACTAATACGATACTGTACCCTGTCTTTAACTTGACACCGTTTGGCTTCCAATATTCTACTCATTTAGACCTCGATCCCCAAATAAAACCTATAATATAACTAATAACAATTAAAAGCACCGCCAAGGCCACACTAATCCAGACGGGCGACAGTACCCACCACCAAGACCACTCAATAATCCCCGTTAGTTTCAAAACTATAAACGCGACTGTTAGCAACCCTAACCAGCCATTCCAACCACCGTCTTTTACACTACTCCAATTCACATTATCCTCCTTATTTAGACCTCGATGCAGTAGCAACACTCACCGTCTCACCCGTAAGCGTACTAACTGCCTCAGCAACTCGCGTAGACTGTGCATCTGGTTTCAATTTATACATGGCCTTACACCATTGGATTTTAGTTTGGGGTGTAGCACCTTCAGGCTCTATTTTAGTTTGAGACTGTGAAGCTATGGCAAAGATTACAACTTGTGCTGGAAGCAAGAATGGAATGACTATAACTCGCACATCAATAATCCACTGGGCAAGTTCTTCCATCCACATAGCTCCACTCGCTATCTTGACTGCCTTTGCGTGAGAAACCATATAGAGCCCCTGCGAATAAACACAAGCACAAGAAGCTACCACAAGACCGGCAATAAGCCAAGGACCGCGATCATATCTCAATCGCTCTGCTGCCAAGAGCATGGCAATATCTATAGCTAAAGCAGAGAGAGCACCCCAAAACAAGGAGCCTTCTACTGTAGCAAATCCCAGGGAGGAATGTCGGAAAGTAGCGATAGCTGTTCCCCAATAGAGCAATCGGAATGGGGTAATGTGTCGGCTGAATAGATCGGCGATGAATTTCCATGTGACAACAAAGGATTCTTTCATTCATTGCCCCATTCAGAAGGAATCATAATTTTCATTGGACCAAAACCATCAACCTCCAAAACCGTACAGCCAACACCAGGTGAATCAGAAGGAGTCCTACAAAAACCGTAAGTAGCATAATGCTGTGTTGCATTGTCATCTGCAAGTTGCTTGTAATATCGCGCCCACGCCCTAGCTTCATCACGCTCGGCAAGGAGCCTTATATTATCTTCCTGGGCATTCACATAGGCGTTGATAAGGGCATTGTCTTCCTTTTTTTCGTTAAGGTGCAAATCCCTTGCTTTTTGCCAGTCATCATAGTCCACAAGGACATGCCCGTTGGGAATATCATAATCCTCTTCCGTTCGTGGGTGCCTATGCAGAAACCCCTTATTATCCCTCATAACCCTCTCCCTCCACAAACAACAACCACGTTGCCAAAACAAACATGGCTATTGATGCTAATATTAAGTTTCCCGCCTGTGCTGATTCAGACGCGGGCGCGAAAATCCCTACCAAGAAAAGCCCTATCCCAATGACTGCCACAGCGTATTTCAGCAAAACTTCACCTTCACTGAGGGATCGCCCTGAGACTTGACAAGGGGCTCAAGTTCCATATCTTCACATACTGACTTCCAAGCTACGGAAATGGAAATCTTAGAATGTTTCTCCTTGGACGCCTCTAGTTGATCAATCTCTTCATCGCCGTAGTTTAACTGTGCATCTGATACAGCCCCATAGTAATCATAGGCTGTACGGCCCTTGTTGTATGTGGCACGAACATTCCCTACCACCTGCGTTTCACCAGCCTTGAGAACCAAATTGGCAATCTTCTTTTCTAAATTAGCCAACAACCCCATTTGCCATTCCCAATCTAGCAAAAGGGTTACAAGTTCTCTTTTTTCTGGATTACTCAACATCTTCTTCCTCCTGTCCC
>JGI24724J26744_10002693_pt1 | contig 11696 bp, 9 predicted proteins | sample Cruoilmetagenom7_FD_26744 | JGI IMG/M metagenome (IMG submission 26744)
GCGACAATTGTCGGCGTGCTGGTCCAAAACGTGAGGGCGAGCAGCAGATCGCGCAGCCACATCAGGCCGATGGCCCCATGCGGGTTGCTGCGGCGGCCGCGTCGACATAGGCCTCCTGCAAATCAACACTCCAGTAGCGAAGGGCCGCCAGCGGGATTTTCCGCCCGGTCACCGCGCAGATGACATAGTCACCGGGTTCCAGCAGTCTCAAGTCGGCATCCAGGTAACGCACGCGCGCCTCGCCGGGCTGTCTATCAGTCTTTTTCAACATCCTGACAGCATGCCTCATTTTCGTCGCGGTGAAAAGAGTCGAATTCCTGTAAGTTTCTGCTTTGTTCTGCGGAACAAATGTGGTACACGAGTGCTATTGGGTGGTCCGGGCCTTGGAAAACCGGACAACATATATAGACGTAAGGAAACGACTCATGGCCAAAGCAACACTGCAACTCGTGGACAAGGAATCCGGTGTGGATAAGCAGAAAGCTCTAGAAACAGCTCTTCAAAATATTGATCGGGCATTCGGAAAAGGCGCAGTGATGCGCCTTGGTGAAAAAACATCGATGGATATTGAGGCAATTCCAACCGGATCGCTCGGGTTGGATATTGCACTCGGCATTGGTGGATTGCCCAAAGGACGGGTGATCGAGATATACGGCCCGGAAAGCTCGGGTAAGACGACGCTGGCGCTACATGTGGCCGCCGAAGCACAGAAAAATGGCGGCGTGTGCGCCTTTGTTGATGCCGAACATGCCCTCGATCCTGTTTATGCGGGCAAGCTTGGCGTAGATTTGGACGATCTGTTGGTGTCTCAACCAGACACCGGTGAGCAGGCGCTGGAAATCGCCGATACACTGGTTCGCTCTGGCGCGGTTGATGTCTTGATTGTTGATTCTGTTGCCGCTCTGACCCCGCGCGCCGAGATTGAAGGCGAGATGGGCGATAGTTTGCCCGGCCTGCAAGCGCGACTGATGAGCCAAGCTCTGCGGAAACTGACCGGGTCAATTTCGAAGTCAAATTGCATGGTCATCTTTATCAACCAAATCCGGATGAAGATCGGTGTGATGTTTGGCAGCCCAGAGACCACATCAGGTGGTAATGCGCTCAAGTTCTACGCGTCGGTTCGCCTGGACATTCGCCGCATTGGCGCGCTCAAGGACCGCGATGAAGTTGTTGGTAATCAGACCCGCGTGAAAGTCGTCAAAAACAAGGTGGCGCCGCCCTTCCGGCAGGTTGAATTCGATATCATTTATGGTGAAGGGATTTCGAAGACAGGCGAACTGATCGATCTCGGCGTGAAGTGCGAGATCATCGAGAAGTCAGGGTCCTGGTATTCCTATGGAACTGAACGGATCGGGCAGGGCCGTGAAAAGACCCGTGCTTTCCTGAAAGAGCACCCTGAAATGGCGGCTGAAATCGAGATGAAAGTTCGCCAGAAATCTGGCCTATTGTCTGAGGTTTTGCTGAATGAAGGCGGCGGCCCTGCACAAGAAGAGGACCAAGCCGAAGCCGGTTAAGTCTGACTTTCGGGCGGTGCGTGTGCTCAAGGCTTGGCGCGCTGCCCAACTGGTCATATATCAAGCGTCGAATTGGTGACCTTCGGGTCGGGGCTTGAAGGTTTTTTGATGACCAGTGTTAATGAACTGCGCGAATCGTTTCTCTCTTACTTTGAGGGGAAGGGGCATACGCGCAAAGCATCTTCTCCCCTTGTTCCGGAAAGTGATCCGACCCTGCTTTTCGTCAATGCGGGCATGGTGCCGTTCAAGAATATTTTCACCGGGGCTGAAGCCCCGTTTGCGCCGCGCGTCGCAACCTCGCAAAAATGCGTGCGGGCTGGCGGGAAGCATAATGATCTCGACAATGTTGGATATACGGCCCGCCACCACACATTTTTTGAGATGCTCGGAAATTTTTCCTTCGGGGACTATTTCAAGGAAGACGCGATTGCTTTCGGTTGGGAACTGGCCACGAAAGAACTTGGGTTGGCGGCCGATAAGCTGCTGGTGACCGTCTATTCCGAGGATGAAGAGGCGGCGAATATCTGGAAAAGGGTCGCGGGTCTGCCTGATTCCCGTATCATTCCAATTTCCACGTCAGATAATTTCTGGTCGATGGGCGATACCGGCCCGTGTGGACCATGCTCGGAAATATTCTACGATCATGGACCTGACATTTGGGGTGGGCCTCCCGGATCTCCGGAAGAAGACGGCGACCGGTTTATCGAAATCTGGAACTTGGTCTTCATGCAGTATGACCAGCAGGCAGATGGCAGCCGCAAGAACCTGCCAAAGCCATCAATCGACACCGGCATGGGTCTGGAGCGGATCGCCGCNGTCCTGCAAGGCGTACACAATAATTACGATATTGACCTGTTTCGAAACCTCATCGCNGCTGAGGAAGAGGTCTATTCCCAGAAGGCCGAAGGCGATCATTTGGCGTCATTTCGGGTGATTGCCGACCATCTTCGAACATCAGCATTTCTGGTGGCTGACGGCGTTACGCCATCAAATGAGGGCCGCGGATATGTCTTGCGGCGGATCATGCGCCGCGCCATGCGTCACGCGCATATTTTGGGTGCGCGCCAACCAAGCATGCATCAATTGGTCGGTGTTTTGGCCGACGAGATGGGAGCGGCATTTCCGGAGTTGATTCGGGCGAGACCGGCGATTGAAAGCGCCTTGGAAAATGAAGAGGCGCGCTTCCAACGCACGCTGGGCCGCGGTCTGGCGCTGCTGGATGATGCGAGTGCGAATCTGCAAGAGGGCGATACTTTTCCCGGCGAAACAGCGTTCAAACTGTATGACACATTTGGCTTCCCGGTAGACCTCACTCAGGACATTCTGCGCGGCCGTGAGATGACGCTGGACATGAACGGCTTCGATGCCGCCATGATGCGCCAGAAAGAGGGCTCGAAATCCGCCGGGTTCGCCTCTGGCGATTCGGGGACGAGCGATGTCTGGTTCCGTGTGCGCGATGAAATTGGTGCGACGCAGTTTGGCGGGTATGAGGCGCTGGAGGGCAAGGGCGCCGTCGCGGCCATTGTGGTTGATGGTCTTGCTGTCGATACCGCGCGCGCGGGACAGACGGCCGAGTTGGTTTTTGCAGCAACGCCTTTTTACGCCGAAAGCGGTGGTCAGGCCGGTGATCATGGCGAGCTAAAATTTGCGTCCGGTGCGGTATTCACGGTTGAAGACGTGGTGAAACGTGCAGGCAATCTGCATGTCCATGTTGGCAAAATGTCTGGCGGCGATGTGTCGGTTGGAGACAGTGCGGAGATGAGGGTCGATGCCGGAAGGCGCGCCCGGGTGATGGCCAATCATTCCGCCACCCACTTGCTACACGGGGCCCTACGCGATGTGCTCGGTGAGCATGTGACGCAAAAAGGGTCACTGGTTGAGGACGCCCGGTTCCGCTTTGATTTTTCACATCACGCCCCTGTCACGGCGGTTGAGCTTGAGGCGATTGAGGCGCAGGTGAACCAGGTCATTCGCCAAAACCAGGCCGTCAATGTCGCGGTGACCACACCTGAAAAGGCGATTGAAGCTGGCGCGCTGGCACTATTCGGCGAAAAATATGGCGACGAAGTTCGGGTGCTGACCATGGGAAGGGCGCTTAATGATGCCAATGCGCCCTATTCGGTTGAATTGTGCGGCGGTACGCACGTCTCGCGAACCGGCGATATCGCAACATTTGTCATCACGTCGGAGGGCGGCGTGTCATCTGGCGTGCGACGTATTGAGGCGGCAACGGGCTCAGAGGCGCTGGCTTTCTTGCGCGGCCGCGCGCAGGTCGCCGTGGACCTGTCAGAACAGCTGAAAGTCCCGCTGAAAGATGTTTCCCGCAAGGTTGCCAGCCTTGCTGAAGAGCGCCGCACATTGGAACGCCAATTGGCCGACGCCAAACGGGCGCTCGCCATGTCCGGTGAGAGTGGGGCACCGTCGGGCCCTGAGGATATTGGCGGTGTCAAGCTGATCGCGCGGGTGGCCGATGGGGTTGGCGGCAAGGATTTGCGGGCGCTTATCGATGAAGCCAAGGCCCAAATGGGATCGGGTATCGCCGTATTTATTGGTGTGAATGAAGGTAAGGCCGCGGTTGCAGTTGGGGTCAGCAAGGATCTTGTGGATCGCTTCTCGGCTGTCGAACTGGTTAAGGTTGCAGCGGCCAAGGTTGGAGGCAAAGGCGGCGGCGGGCGTCCAGATATGGCGCAGGCTGGCGGGCCAGATGGGTCGAAGGCGGCTGAGGCGCTGGATGCGGTGCGCGCGGTTTTGAACGGCTAGTCTTTAGGCCGCGTCGGGCGGGAATGTTTGCGCCGCGTCGCCTGTTTTCCATTGCGGGTATTTCGCCATAACGCTGGTAAAGCGCGCGCTTTCCAGGTGCATGGCCAGCCAGGACTGTAAGTGTGGCAGGTCGAGCTGATCGAACCAAGCGCGGTCGGTATTGGCGAACTGGCGCACGAACGGGAAAATTGCGATATCGGCAAGACACGGTCGGGTACCGAACAGGTTAGGCTGATCGGCCAGACGCGTATTGATATCCGACAAAAACGCCAAACCTAGATCGCGTTGTTCGTGCGTATCGACGCCGTCATATCGATTGGCATATTTGTAGCGATCAAGGGCGCTCTTAAACGGACCATCTGCGCGCTGGATAAGGGCGGTCATCCCCGCCATGTTGCCATCTGGCGGGACCAGCCAATGTTCGGGGTCATTTTGGGCGAGGGCCCAATCGGCAATATCCAAACTTTCGTGGATGACATTGCCATCCGCCTCGACGATGATCGGGACCGTCCCTTTTGGTGAGGCAGCCAGCATCTCGGCAGGTTTGTCACGCAGTACAACTTCGCGAAGGTCGCATGCCACGCCAGCCGATGCGATCGCCATACGCGCGCGCATGGCGTAGGGACAGCGCCGGAATGAGTAGAGGATCGGGCGCGACTTGCTCACCCGGTGCGGCGCTTACGAGGGGTTAGATCGACCTCGCTGCCGAGGTGGGTTTCGCCGCGGGCTTTAGCGAGGCGGATTTGCTTCATGCGTTCGGTCAGGGCGGCGCGCTTTTCATCGCTTAGCGTGTCAGCGCAATGCGGGCAGCAAATACCTTCCTCAAACTTCGGGCTCTGCCGCTCTTCGGCGCTCACCGGATAGCGGCAGCCGCGGCACAGCTCATAGTCGCCTTGTTTCAAGCCATGACCGACCGATACGCGGTCATCGAAGACGAAGCATTGCCCGTCCCAGAGGCTTTCCTCTTCGGGCACGTGTTCAAGATATTTCAAGATTCCGCCCTTGAGGTGGAACACATTTTCAACGCCGATATCCTTTGCCCAGGAGGTCGATTTTTCACAGCGAATGCCGCCGGTACAGAACATCGCAATCTTTGGCTTTCGCCCCTGTTCCTGCAGCTCAGCGCGGAAGTTTTCGAACCAGTCCGGAAACTCGCGGAAGGTTTCAATGTCCGGGTCGACGGCGCCTTTAAATGTACCGATCTCGACTTCGTAATCATTGCGTGTGTCGATCAAAACCGTGTCTGGATCACTGATCAGGGCATTCCAGTCTTGTGGTTTGACATAGGTGCCGACAAGGCAGGTCGGGTCGGTGCCCGGCACGCCCATCGTCACGATTTCCTTTTTAAGGCGCACTTTCAGGCGCAGGAACGGCATGTGATCAGACGGGCTATTCTTGCTTTCCAGCTCATCACATCCAGGGAGCGCCTTCAGGATTTTCAGCGCTTTGTCCATCACATTGGCGGGCCCGGCAATTGTGCCGTTCAGACCTTCCGTGGCCATCAAAACCATACCCTTCACGCCAAGCGCGTTAAGCGCCTCATGCAGCTTTTCACGCAGGGCATCAGGGTCGTCGAAGCGGACGAATTTGTAGAAAGCGGTGGCGATGTAATCGGACATGCTGCCTATATGCCAGATTGACAGGTTCAGGAAAAGTCAGCGGCGCAGCGGGCAATTGACACAGCTTAGCACGCGCAGCATACCAGCCGCAGATGGTGCCACCAAAATGTGGCCTTGAGGGAAGTTGGTGAGAATCCAGCACTGTACCCGCAACTGTTAGCCGGGAGCTGACGGCCAAAAAACCACTGGAACATGTGTTCTGGGAAGGCGGCCTGAAGTGAGGATCGGCGAGTCAGGAGACCTGCTATCGTGTCGTTCGCCTGCCGGCCGGGAAAAGCCAGTGGCAGTCGGGGTGTTTCCTCTGAAACGACTTGAGAAAAGGCACTCTGCTGCACCGGCAGCAATGTTGCCTCAGATGTCGTTTTTCGCGCTCACCGTCCGGTGAACGGAGCGCGCCGGAACAAAGTAAATGTTGAAAATATCATNGAGTATGAGTGNCGCGGTGTTGGCCCTTGCAGGCGTCGCACACGGTCAAGCCGCTGCAGATGACGGCGAGGTCGTCGTTGCCGACCTGCGCCTACGGACCGTTGAGGTCGCTGGCTTGCGGCCCGTAGACGAGCAGGACGTGACGACCAGTGTCACTGTGTTGAGTGACGCTGATCTTGCCGTGCGGGCGGCGCCTTATGTGGCCGACCAGTTGCGCGCGGTTCCCGGGGTCGGGGTTTCACGATCCGGTGCGGTTGGCGGCCTGACACAGGTGCGGATGCGCGGCGGTGAGGCCAATCACACACTGGTCCTGTTAAACGGTGTGGAAGTGTCTGATCCAACAACCGGCGAAACCGATTTCGGTCTTTGGTCGGGCCTGAATGTTGCGCAAATCGAAGTTGCACGCGGTGAGCAGTCAGCGCTGTACGGTTCTGACGCGATCGGTGGGGTCGTATCGGTGGTCACGGGCGGTGATGGCCTCAGCGGTGCGCTGGAGTACGGTTCGTTCAATACGCAACGCGGGGATATTGGTTACGCGACCGAGTTTGAGAATGGACGATTTGGTTTTTCCGGGTCTGGGTTCAGCACGGATGGTGTTGATACATCCGGTCTTGGCGGTGAAAAGGATGGATCTGATAGCTATTCGGCCCTGATGACGGGCGGCTTTGANCTCTCGCCCGAGTGGACGATGAGCGGNCTTTTGACCTATCGCTCTGGCAGTGTCGAAACCGATCCGGATAGCGATTTTGACGGCCGGTTNAATGANGCTGATCGCGAGACCGAAAGCGAACAATGGGTCGCCGGTGCNACATTGCAGGGCGATGCGGCNGGGTTNAATCACGTGGTTCGNGCCAGNTATAATGACGTGACACGGGAGAATTCGGCGAGTGGGGCCTTCGTGGACGAGACGGTCGGTGAGCGCACCAAGCTGAGCTATTCCCCATCAACTGAGTTTGTGCTGGCATCGGGCGACGTGACGCTGTCTGGCCTCGTCGATTGGGAGCGCGAGGATTATGAGCGGGTCGGTATTGCCGGATTTTTTGGTGATCCGAACCAAACCGCGCGCTTTGATACGTTGGGCCTAGCCGGTGAGGCACAGGTCTCGCTGGATAATCTCTCTCTCAATGCCTCGATACGACGGGATGATAATGACGGCGCATTTGAGGATGCCACGACATGGCGAACGGGGGCGGCGTACCGCTTTGATGGCGGCGCGAAAATCCGGGCCAGCGTCGGAACAGGCGTGAAGAACCCGACATTTACCGAGCTGTTTGGGTTCATCCCCGCCAACTTTGTTGGCAATCCCGACCTGAAGCCGGAAGAATCGACCAGTTGGGAGATCGGTTGGGANCACGAGTTTGACNGGGTGCAAACCTCGCTGACCTATTTTTCAGCCGAGCTGGAGGATGAGATTTTCACGCAGTTCAACCCTGACTTCACGTCGATGGCGGCNAACCGATCCGGCACAAGCGAGCGGAGTGGNGTNGAAGCNGCCCTCCGCTGGACGATCAGTGANGAGCTAGACNTGTCNGGCGCGGTGTCGAACATCACCTCGCAAAGTGATGCAGGCACAGATGAGATCCGCGTGCCAGAATGGACCGGTAGTGTTGGGCTGAACTGGATGCGTGATGACATGCGCTTTGGCGTTGCCGCCGACTATGTTGGTGAGCAAGGCGATACCGATTTCGGCACTTTTCAGGCCGTCGATCTTGATCCGTACTGGTTGGTGTCGGCAACCGCTGAACTGCCTGTCAGTGAGCGTCTTTCGCTAACGCTGCGGGGAGAGAACCTGCTTGATGAAGAGATCACGGATGTCTTCGGTTATAATAGCCGCGGCGCTGGCGTGTTTATCGGACTGAAGCTACGTTAATATGATGAGGCTGATGGTTCTGCTGGCTGCGATATTGCTAACGGCGTGCAGCGGGAAACCGCCAGCGCACGAGGTCAGCGATGTGCCGATGCGAGTTGTCAGCCTCGACTATTGCGCCGATCAATATGTTCTTAAAATGGTTGATCCGGCGCGTATCCTGGCGGTGTCTGTGGATGCGACCAAGCCGTTCTCATACATGCGTGAAGCCGCGTCGGGCGTGACCCAGGTTCAGCCATCGGCGGAGAATATTCTGGCGCTTAAGCCAGACCTGATCGTGCGGTCATATGGCGGTGGGCCAAATGCCACGGCCTTTTTTGAGCAGGCCGGGCTGCCCGTTCTGCAAGTCGGCTGGGTCAATGATATGGACGGGGTTAAACGCGTCACGCGTGAGATGGCGCAGGGATTAGGCGCGGACGATCTGGGCGAGGAAATGGTTGCCGACATTGAGGCGAGGCTGTTGGCCTTGCACACCAAGGGTGAACAACCGGCCGCGTTTTACATGACGCCAGGCGGCGTGACGTCTGGGCCGGGATCGCTGGTCCATGAGATGCTTGTTGAAGCCGGTTTGAGTAATTTTATGGACGCCCCAGGATGGCATGATTTGCCGCTTGAGGCGCTGGCTCGTACCCAGCCGGATATGGTCGCCTTTGCCAGTTTCAACAGTCACAAAACGCCATGGAGTTCCGCCCGGCATCCAATCGCCCGGTCGCAGGTGCGTGAATTGCCAACGGCACGAATTGAGGGCGCTTGGACCGCATGCGGTGCATGGTATCTCGTCGATGCGATCGAGGCTCTGTCGGAGGCCAAACCATGACGGGCGGACGGCTGGTGTTCGGTCTCGCCATAGCGAGTGTGATTGGCATTCTGGCGGCATGCTTGCTCGGCTCCACGCCGATGAGCCTGGCCCAGGTTTGGGCGGCGCTTTGGGGGCAGGGCGATGCGGCCGACCAGATCATCATTTGGCAAATACGCTTGCCACGCGCACTGGCCGCGTTCGTCGTTGGTGCGGCTTTGGGCGTTTCTGGTGCCGCTTTGCAAGGGCTGCTGCGAAACCCCTTGGCCGAGCCCGGCGTGCTCGGCGTTTCGGCATCGGCGGCTTTGGGGGCCACATTGGTGATCTATTATGGTCTGGCGGGCCTGATGCCTTGGGTGGTGCCGATTGCGGCGATTATCGGCGCCTTGCTGGCGACAGCGGTGATCGCCTTGGCGGCTTTACAGACACGCTCAGTTGTAACCCTAATTCTGGTCGGTGTCGGCCTTTCAAGTTTTGCCGGGGCATTGATGTCTTTGCTGATGAATTTTGCGCCGAACCCTTTCTCGCTCAGCGACATGATAAATTGGATGCTTGGGTCGGTGGCCAATCGTAGTTTTGATGATCTTGCGATTGCCGCACCATTCATGCTGGCGGGGTTGGGACTGTTATTCGTCACAAGACGGGGGCTTTCGGCGCTGACTTTGGGCGAAGAGGCGGCGAGCGGGATTGGTTTGGACCTGTCGAGACAGCGCATCTTCGTCGTGCTCGGCGCGGGTCTTGCGACCGGGGCGGCCGTATCAATAGCCGGGGCGATTGGCTTTGTCGGCATTGTTGCACCGCATATCGTGCGCCCCTTTGTCGGTCATGACCCGGCCCGATCACTGTTGCCTTCGGGCCTGCTCGGCGGGCTTTTACTGGTGGTCGCCGACATTGTTGTGCGTCTATTGCCGACGGCGTTTGAGCTAAAGCTTGGTGTGGTTGCTGCACTGATTGGTGCGCCCGCTTTCGTCTGGATTGCCATGCAGAGGCGGGCCGAACATGGGTGAGTTGATTGTCTCTGGCCTGTGTATCGGCGCGAAGAATACCACGCTGGTCGAAGAGGCGTCTTTTGACCTGAAGCCCGGTGAATTGATTGCGGTGCTCGGCCCGAACGGGGCCGGAAAAACATCGCTGCTGCGCGGTGCGCTCGGGCTTATCCCTGTCGCTGCCGGGCAGGCGACCCTGAACGGGNCNGCAATTTCNGCCCTGAACCCGATGGCGCGGGCGCAGTCGATTGCTTACCTGCCGCAGGCCCGGCCCTTGGCTTGGCCCAATTGTGTACGTGATGTCGTCGCGCTTGGCCGGTTTGCACATGGTGCAACATTGGGCCGATTGGCAGAATTGGATGCCGCCGCCGTGGATGCCGCGATTGCCGCTTGCGATATTGCTCATTTGGCTGCGCGTCAGACAGATACGCTGTCGGGCGGCGAACTGGCGCGGGTCCATTGTGCGCGCGCGTTTGCAGCCAAAGCGCCGCTGCTGATCGCGGATGAACCGGTTGCCGCCCTCGACCCGCGGCATCANTTCCGCATCATGGACCTGATCCGCGGCTTTGTGGATGAAGGCGGTGGCGCCATGGTCGTCCTGCACGATGTTGCCTTGGCGGCGCGTTATGCNGACCGCCTGATCTGGATGAAGGGNGGCANAATCGTTGCCGACGGGCCGCCCTCGCAGACCCTAACCGAGCAACGCATGCAAGACATTTACGGTGTCAACGCGCGGATTGAAGGCGCGACGGTCGTTATTGAAGGTGCGCTCTAGTCGAGGCCAAGACCGAGGCTGGCAAGAACCGTTTCTGTATCAGCGCCCAGCGTCGGCGGGTCTAGCGCAATATCGGCAGGTGTCTCAGAGAAGCTGACCGGGTGGAGCATACTGCGATAAGGACCGGCATCGGGGTGATTGCGCTCAGCGAAAAATCCGACCGCGCTGAGATGGTCATCGNTCAAGACATCGATCATTTGNTTGAAGCGCATGGCCGGAATGTTGGCTTCGACCAGTAGCGTGAGCCAATCATCGGTGGTTTTGGTTGCTGCGACTTCACCAATCAGGGCATACAGCGCCGACGTGTTTTCGGTGCGGGCGGCATAGGTTGAAAAGCGCGGATCTTCGAAGACGCCCGGGCGACCGCCAATTTCAAAGAACATTTCCCATTGCTGGTCGGAATAGGGCACCAGGGCGATATAGCCATCCTTGGTTTTGTAAGGCTTGCGATTGGCGTTTACAGAGCGCGTATAGGCGACCTTGCCATTGCCGGGCAGGAAGGTTTCCCCGTAAAGGTTTTCGACCATGTTGAAGAACGTAAAACTTTCAAGCATCGGTACGGACACGAACTGCCCCTGGCCGGTGCGTTCTCGGTGGAACATCGCGGCCAGTGTTGCATAGACCGCGAACAGGCCAACCGTCTTATCAGCAACCAGACTCGGCGCGTAGGAGGGGTCTGAACCGTCGCGCAGGCTGCTCAAGTGGGCAAAGCCGGAGGCGGCCTGGATCAGGTCATCATAGGCTTGGCGTTTGGCGTATGGGCCGTCCGCACCAAAGCCGGCGCAGTGGACATAGACGATGTTTGGATTGATCGCCTTCACACTCTCATAGTCAAGGCCAAGCCGGGCCATGCCGCCAAGCCGAACATTGTGAAAGAACACGTCTGCGTCTTTCAACATGGCAAGCAAAGCGGCTTTGCCATCTGGTGTCTTCGCGTCGAGCTGAACCGAGCG
>JGI24724J26744_10002696_pt1 | contig 11692 bp, 11 predicted proteins | sample Cruoilmetagenom7_FD_26744 | JGI IMG/M metagenome (IMG submission 26744)
CGAAGCCGTCCTGCAATTCATGCAGATAGACAGCCTCCTACTTTAGTGACCGCCACAACCGTTCGATCACTGCCCGGCAGTGGTTTGCCCGCAAACCGTGAGAGGGGAAGATGTTGATCCATTGCCCGGCAGTCGAAACGCAGTTTCGATGAGAGGGGAGGTAACGGCCCCGTCCGTCCATCGATATTTTGACATTGGCCTCGGTCAAGGTGGTGATCCAAGCCGCACCTGTAAATTGTGATCCTTGATCCGTGTTCATGATCTCTGGCTTGCCCACAGCCTGGCAGGGTATGCGCAGCATGCACGAGAAGGGTATTTGGCGGTGGCCTCTTGCAGCGACTCAACACAGAAGCTGGCATCCAGCGTGTTTGATAGCCGCCACGACAGCACCTTGCGTGTCGCCCAGTCCATGATCGCGACGAGATAGAGGAACCCGCGCCGGACGGGAATGTAGGTAATATCAGTGCACCAAACGTGGTTCGGGTGGGTAATCGGGCGTTTCCTCAGCAGGCAAGGATAAGCCGGGTGTTGGGGGGGCTTCTTACTGGTGTTAGGGCCTTTGTACCCTCTCGTGCAGGTAAATATGCACTGCCGGGCAGTGGATAGCCTGCAAACCCATGATCCCCATCAGCCGCCGTACACAGTGGCGGCCTGCATGGAACCCGTTTCTGGGCAGAGATGCTGCGATCTGGCGGCTGCCAAAAAACGGATACTTGGTAAACACGCGGTCAATCTCGGTCATCAACTCCAGCGTTTCAGCATCTATCCCAACCGGCGTGTAATACAGCGATGATCGGCTAATCTTCAGCAACGTGCACTGCTTGGTCAGGCTCAGATCTGTGCGATCTCGATTGATCATCGCCTTGCGTTCGCTCGGGCTCATCCCGGTGAATTTTCCTCTGGAAATTTAACCTGTCTTCAGCCCTTGTGACAAAAAATCGTTTTCGACCGCCAGCTTCCCGATCTTGGCGTGCAGCTCTTTCACTTCGGCTTCATTGTCCTCAGCTTTTCGGGCCTTGTCAGAAAATACGCCCGTCAGGCCATCAATCGCCTGCCGTTTCCAAGTTGTGACCTGCGTCGGGTGGATCTTGTGCTTCGCCGCGATCTCTTGCGCCGTCTTGTCGCCACGCAGCGCTTCAAGCGCCACTGTAGCTTTAAACTTGTCTGAAAAACTGCGTCTCTTCGTCATTTCTGTATCCTGTCTTCACGGTTGGATACATCTTAGCACGCTGTCCAGTTTTGCCGGACCACTTCAGTATTTTCCGGCCCCTGCGGACCGGGCACCAAGGGAGGAAAGCTTGTGTATCGCTGACATTCGGGTGCACCACGACCTAAAATTCTCAGTGTGCATCCGCCGCTTTTGGCGTCAGGCATGGGCACCGACCTCTTGTGCCATGGCGCTGTGTCTTAGGCGTTTGGCGGGATATAGGCGGTTGCTTCGATCTCGATCAGGGCGTCATCCTCGATCAGGTCTTTGACAACCAGCATCGACATTGCCGGGAAATGCTTGCCAAAAACGCTGCGATAGGCTTGGCCAACCGCGCGTTGCTGCGCGAGGTATTCGGCTTTGTCTTTGACGAACCACGTCAGGCGTCCGATGTTGTTCACCGTACCGCCAGCCGCCGTGACGATGGCGGCGATGTTCTCTAGTGTTTGCTGCATCTGGCCGGTAAAATCCTTTGCGACAAAGACTTTATCCGCATTCCATCCGATTTGACCGCCAATGTGCAGTGTGCCGTCGGGCATTAGCATGCCATTGGCGTAACCAAGTGCGGGGGCCCATCCTTCGGGCTGAATGATCTTCGGGGTCATAGCAGTGCCTTCTCTCAATCAGGGGACGGGGCTTAGAGTTCGCCGCGCAGATGCCAGAGTTCGGGGAATAGCTCGACACTGAGCATCCGGCGCAAATATTGCACGCCGTCGGTACCACCGGTGCCGCGTTTGAACCCGATGATGCGCTCAACTGTGGTGACATGGTTGAAACGCCAACGGCGAAAATAGTCCTCCAAGTCCACCAGCTTTTCGGCCAGCTCGTACAGTGTCCAGTATTGATCGACGTTTTCGTAGACGATTTTCCAACGTGCCTGAACCTCGGGGTCGGCCTCGTGAGGGGTGGTCAGTTGGGGCGCGGGCATGTTGTCAAGATTGCCGTCGATCTGCAGGAACAGGTATTTGATCACTTCGTCATAGAAACATGGGCGGGCCAATTCGTCTGACAAAAGTTGGTGCGTTTCCTGCACATGTTCATGCGGCTTGAGCATGTTGGCGTTGCGGTTTCCCAGCACAAATTCGATCATCCGGTATTGATACGATTGAAACCCCGATGACGGCCCCAAGGCATCGCGAAAGCAGGAATAATCGGCCGGAGTCATGGTGCGCAACACGTCCCATGCGTTGTTGAGTTGTTCGAAAATGCGGCTGACGCGGGCCAGCATCTTGAACATTTTCGCCATATCACCCGTCATGAGCGCCGTGCGCGCCGAGGCCAATTCGTGTATCGCCAGCTTCATCCAGAGTTCGGACGTCTGGTGCTGGATGATAAACAGCATCTCGTCATGGGCAGTGCTTTGCGGATGCTGCTGCGCCAAAACGGTGTCAAGGTGCAGATAGTCACCGTAAGACATGGCATCTGCAAAGGACATTTTCGCCCCGTCAGAGCCGGGGTCGTAGGGGTGTTTGCTCATGGTTTATCCCGCAATCTGAAGCGTTGAATTTTGCCGCTTTCGGTTTTCGGCANCTCTTTGACGAAGACAACCGAACGCGGGTATTTATAGGGCGCGATCGTTGCTTTGACGTGATCCTGCAGGCGCTTTGACAGGTCACTGCTGGGGGTGTCGGCCGGTCCCAGCACAATATGCGCCTGCACGACGCTGCCGCGATCCTCGTCGGGGATGCCGATCACCGCACATTCNGCGACTGCCTCATGGGNGAGCAGGGCGGCCTCGACCTCGGGTCCGGCGATATTATAGCCCGACGAGACGATCATATCGTCGTCGCGGGCCGCAAAGTGGAAATAGCCGTCTTCGTCGCGCCAAAAGGCATCGCCGGAGACGTTCCAGCCGTTTTGCACATATTCGTCCTGGCGTTCCCCGTGCAGATACCGGCAGCCGGTTGGCCCGCGCATTGCCAAACGGCCGACTTCGCCTGCGGGCAGTTCCGCACCATCTGGGCCGATGATCTTGGCCTCATAGCCGGTGACGGCTTTGCCGGTGCAGGCGGGTTTGTGGTCGTCGAACCGGTTGGTGATAAAGATGTGCAACAATTCCGTCGCACCGATTCCATCCAGCATCGGTTTGCCGGTCTTGGCCTTCCATTCGTCATACACTGGTCCGGGCAGGGTTTCGCCCGCCGACACGGCGGCCCGCAGCGACGACAGATCCGCGCCGGTCTCCATTGCCCTCAGCATGGCGCGGTAGGCGGTCGGCGCGGTGAAACACACCGTTGCCTTGTACTTCTCGATGATGCTGATCATGTTCGGCGGCGAGGCATTCTCTAGAAGGGTCGCCGCGGCGCCAAAGCGCAGCGGAAAAATGGCCAGCCCGCCAAGGCCGAAGGTGAACGCCAGCGGGGGCGATCCGATGAAGACATCATCGGGCTGCACATCGAGAACCTCTTTGGCGTAGCCGTCGGCGACAATCAGCAAATCGCGGTGGAAGTGCATCGTCGCTTTGGGGTTGCCGGTTGAGCCCGACGTAAAGCCGATCAACGCAACATCATCCTGCGCGGTTGGCACGGCATCGAAGGTGACCGGTTTTTCCAGCGCGAGGCGGTCCAGCTCGGCGTCGTGGTTCAGTGTGCCATCGAATCCAACCAGCGTTTTCAGAAAGTCGCTGGTCTTGGCGCAGGCCGCCAGCTCATCCATCAACCGTGTATCACATAGGGCATGGCTGATTTCGGCTTTATCGACGTATTTGCGCAGCTCGGCCGCCCGCATCATCGGCATTGTGTTGACGACCACCGCACCGGCCTTGGTCGCGGCAAGCCAGCAGGCGACCATCGCCGGATTGTTGGCCGAACGGATCAGGATGCGATTGCCGGGTTTGACGCCCAAGTCATCGACTAGCACATTCGCCAGACGGTTCGTCCAGTCGGCCAGCTCTTTGTAGGTGCGCCGTCGCCCGTTGCCGATCAGGGCGGTACGATCCCCGAACCCCTTTGCCACCATGGCATCGGTCAGTTCGACGCCCACATTCAGCTGCGCGGGATAGTCGAAACCATCCAGCAGCAAGTCCGGCCAGAGTTCCGGTGCCGGTAGATTGTCGCGGGTAAACGTATCGGTATGGGCAGAGGGATGAAGCATGGTCAAACTCCGTGATGGCCGGCCAGAACCTGGCGGGCGATGACGACGCGCTGGACGTCTGACGCGCCCTCATAGATGCGCAAGGCTCTGATTTCTCGGTATAGTTTCTCAACGGTCTCGCCAGAGCGCACGCCGTCGCCGCCATGCAGTTGCACGGCTTTGTCGATGACGATCTGGGCGCGGTCGGTGGCGAACAGCTTGGCCATTGCCGCCTCGCGGGTGATGCGCGGCGCACCGCTGTCTTTGGTCCAGGCGGCGCGGTAGACCAGCAAGGCCGCCGCGTCGACGTCTAGCGCCATGTCGGCAATATGCCCCTGCACCATCTGCAAATCAGACAGTGGTGCGCCTTGCACATGACGGGTGCTGACGCGGCTGACGGCCTCGTCCAGGGCGCGGCGGGCAAATCCCAGCGCGGCAGCAGCAACGGTCGAGCGGAAGACATCCAGAACTGCCATGGCGATCTTGAAGCCCGCACCCGGCGTGCCCAACATCGCGGACGCCGGAATGCGGCAATCGGTAAAGCGCAGCGTGGCCAACGGATGTGGGGCGATGGTTTCGAGACGCTCAACCACGGCAAAGCCGGGCAGGCCTGCCGGTACGATAAAGGCTGACAGCCCGCGTGCGCCGGGTGCTTCGCCGGTACGGGCGAACAGGGTGTAGACATCGGCGATGCCACCGTTCGAGATCCAGGTCTTGTCGCCGTTCAGGACATAGTCATTGCCGTCGCGGATTGCCGTCAGGGTGGAATTCGCCACGTCCGAGCCTGATTGCGGCTCGGTCAGCGCAAAGGCAGAGATTGCCTTGCCAGCGCGGGTCAGTGGCAGCCATTCGGCCTGTTGTTCGGGCGTGCCGAACAGGGATATTGCGCCGGTTCCCAAGCCTTGCATGGCAAAGCTGAAATCGGCCAACCCGTCATGCCGCGCCAGCGTTTCGCGGATCAGACACAGAGAGCGCACATCCAGTGGCGCGCTGCTGCCGGGGGCCACAGCGGAGTGCTGCAAGAAGCCGGCCTCGCCTAGCGACGTGACCAGCGCACGGCAGCAGGCATCGGTGTCGGAATGATCGAGCGCAGTCAGATTATGCGCGGCCCAGGCCTCGAGTTCTGACGACAAGGCGCGGTGCGTGTCGTCCAGAAACGGCCAGTCGAGAAAGGTTCTATCAGCCATCAGTTCCCCTCGAACACTGGTTTTTCCTTGGCGACAAAGGCGTGGTAGGCGCGGTGGAAATCCTGCCCCTGCATACAAATCGCTTGCGCCTGCGCCTCGGCCTCGATGGCTTGGTCCAGCCCCATCGACCATTCTTGCGCCAGCATGGTTTTGGTCATCATATTGGCAAAACCCGGCCCCGCGGCGATGCGGCGCGCATAGTCCTGGGCGGTGGCCATCAGGTCGTCGGCGGGCACAACGCGGTTGAAATAGCCCCACGAAAGCCCCTCGTCGGCGCTCATGGAGCGGCCCAGATACAGCAGTTCAGCGGCGCGGGTCTGGCCGATGATGCGCGGCAGGATCGCGCAGGCCCCCATATCGCACCCCGCCAGTCCGACACGGTTGAACAGGAACGCGGTTTTCGCATCCGGCGTGGCAATTCGCAGATCCGAGGCCATGCTGATGATCGCACCGGCACCCGCACAAATCCCGTCGACCGCCGCCACAATCGGTTTGCCGCAGTTGATCATCGCCTTGACCAGATCGCCGGTCATGCGGGTGAAGGCCAGCAGCTCTTTCATCGACATTTTGGTCAGCGGGCCGATGATGTCATGCACATCTCCGCCCGAGCTGAAATTACCGCCGTTGGGTGCGAAAATCACCACTTTGACGTCATCTGCATAGGCCAGATCTCGGAACCAGTCGCGCAGCTCGGCGTAGCTGTCAAAGGTTAGCGGGTTCTTGCGTTCGGGCCGGTCCAGTGACACGGTCGCGATACCATCGGTGATGTCGCAATTGAAATGGGTTACATCGCTTCGCATGTCAGGTGCGCTCCTCTAGGGATTGGTTGAGGTGATCGAGGCGCACGATCATGCCCTCTATGTCATCGCCGTCGAGCCCGCCCAGCAGGTCATCGATCCAGCTTTCATGGGCCGCGGCATGTTCGGCGAACACGGTTTGGCCCTTGGGCGTCAGGCGCACCAGATTGGCGCGGCGATCACCGGGGACTGCCACGCGCAGGGCGAGGCCCTCGGCGGTCAGTTTGTCAACGATACCGGTGATATTGCCGTTCGAGACACGCAGAAGCGCCGAGATTTCAGACATTTTCAACCCGTTTTCCGAGCGGGCCAGCGCCGACATCACGTCGAAACGCGGCAGGGTCCAGTTGCAGTCAACGCGTAGGCTGCGGCGGATGTTGTCCTCGACAAGNTTGCTGGCCTTGAGCAACTTCAGCCACAGNCTNAGNCGCGCCTTGGACAGCGGTTCAGGTGTATTCTGGCCTTTGNGGCGGGTTGTCATACCTCGCCCCCGTTCAGGCTGAGGGCATGACCATTCACGGATTTTGCGGTGTCCGAGGCCAGCCAAAGCGCGGTATTCGCCACCTCTAGCGGATCGATCAAACGCCCTTGGGGGTTGCCCGAGACGACCATTTTCGTGGCCTTTTCGCGGTCGATATCGAACCGCGCCATCACGCCGGTGATCGCCGTCTCGGCCATGTCGGTATCAACAAAGCCGGGGCAGATCGCATTGCAGGTCAGGCCGCGTTTGGCGACCTCTTGAGCGAGGCTGCGCACCAGCCCCAGAACGCCATGTTTTGCGGCGGAATACGCGGCGATATTCGCCCCGCCCTTGAGCGACGCGGTCGAGGCGATGGCAATCAACCGGCCGCCGGCAGGCATGTCGCGCAGGGCCTCGCGGAAGGTCAAGAACGTGCCGGTGAGGTTCACCGACAGCGTGGTGTTCCATTGCGCCAGCGTGGTATCCGCGACCTTGCTGGCGACACCAGATCCGGCATTGGCGATGACGATATCATAGGGATGCTCGAACAGCGCCGCGACCGAGGCCTCATCGGTCACATCCGCGGTGCGCACGGTGATATTGTGCCCCTTGGCGGCGTCTTCGAGGGCGTCCAGCCGTCGCCCGGCGATGGTGACGTCATAGCCTTCGTCGGCAAAAACATGGGCGGTGGCGCGGCCAATTCCGGTGCCGCCACCGGTGATCAGGACCCGTTTCATACGCGGAACATCTCGGCTTCGCGGTCGGCCAGACGCCACGCCTGATCGCGGCCCGCTTGATAGGGCCGTGGCCAGGCCTCGGCGCGGTCGCCAATTTTGCTAGCCTCATGGAGGGTCCAATACGGATCGGCCAGATGCGGTCGGCCCACCGCGACCAGATCGGCGCGACCTGCCATCAGGATCGAATTGGCATGGTCGGCCTCATAGATATTGCCGACAGCCATGGTCTTGATGCCGGTCTCGTTGCGGATCCGGTCCGAGAACGGGGTCTGATACATGCGACCGTAAACCGGTTTCGCGTCGATCGTGGTCTGGCCTGCCGATACGTCGATGATATCCGCGCCAGCCCCATGGAATGCGCGTGCGATTTCAACGGCTTCATCGGGGGTCACACCGTCTTCACCGACCCAGTCGTTCGCTGAAATCCGGACCGACATCGGTTTGTCGGCGGGCCAAACCGCGCGCATGGCGGCGAACACCTCGAGCGGGTAGCGCAGTCGGTTTTCAAGGCTGCCACCGTATTCGTCGCTGCGCGTGTTCGACACCGGCGAGATGAAGGACGACAGCAAATAGCCATGGGCGGCATGCAGTTCGATCATGTCGAACCCGGCGCGGTTGGCCATTTCCGCCGAGGCCACAAATTGCGCGGTGACCAAGTCCATGTCGTCGCGCGTCGCGGCGCGTGGCGTGGCGTTTTCCGGTGACCAAGGGATCGCCGAGGCCGAGATCAGATCCCAGTTGTCGTGGGCAAGCGGTTTGTCCATGCCCTCCCAGCCGATATTCGTCGAGCCTTTGCGCCCCGAATGCCCGATCTGACAGCAAAGTTTTGCATCGGTTTCAGCGTGTACGAATTGTGCAAGTTGCGACCACGCGGCCTCGTGTTCGGGCGCGTACAGGCCGGGGCAACCCGGCGTGATGCGGCCGGTGTCGGAAACGCAGGTCATTTCCGTATAGACCAGTCCCGCGCCGCCTTTGGCCCGTTCCCCGTAGTGGATCAGATGCCAGTCGGTCGGGCAGCCATCGACGGCTTTGTATTGCGCCATTGGCGAGACGACGATGCGGTTTTTCAGGGCCATGTCGCGCAATTGGAATGGCGCGAACATGGGAGGGCGCACGGGCGCGTTGGCGGGGGCACCGGATTGCTCTTGAAACCATTTTTCGGCCGAGGCCAGCCATTGCGGATCACGCAGGCGCAGGTTTTCATGGCTGATGCGTTGCGAGCGAGTCAACAGCGCGTAGTTGAACTGCACCGGATCAAGAGTGAGGTAACGCTCCACGTCTTCGAACCATTCCAGAGAGTTGCGCCGCGGACTGCAGGCGCAGCACCTCCAGCCGGCGCTCCTCCTGATAGCGTTCAAAGGCGCGTTCCAACGTCGCCTCGTTTTGCACCAGATCGGCCAGAGCAATCGCGCTGTCGAAGGCCAGCCGCGATCCTGACCCGATCGAGAAATGCGCGGTCGCCGAAGCATCGCCCAGCAGGACGACGTTCTCGTGATACCATTTTTCGCACAGCACCCGTGGGAAGTTCATGAACACCGCCGAGCCGCGCAGGTGGGCGGCGTTTGACATCAGATCATGACCGCCCAGATGATCGGCAAAGACCGAGCGGCAGGTCTCGACGATTTCTTCCTTGCTCATGCCTTCAAAGCCGAAATTGTCCCATGTCTCTTGGGCGCATTCGACGATGAACGTCGCGGTGCTGTCGTCGAATTGATAGACATGGGCCCAGATCCAGCCATGCGGGGTTTTCTCGAAGATGAAGGTGAAGGCGTCGTCGAATTTCTGATGCGTGCCCAGCCAGACGAATTTGCAGGCGCGCACGTCGATTTCTGGCTTGAAATGTTCAGCGAATTCAGTGCGTACGCGGGAATTGATACCGTCGCAGGCGACGACCAGATCATAGTCCTGGCGCAGCGAGTCTGCGGTGTCGAACTCGGTCTCGAATTGTAGATCGACACCCAATTCACGGGCGCGTTCCTGAAGGATGATCAACATTTGTTTGCGGCCGATACCGGCAAATCCGTGGCCGCCTGAAACGGTGCGCACGCCGTCGTGGATCACAGCAATATCGTCCCAATAGGCGAAATGGTCGCGGATCATTTTGGCGCTTACCGGATCGTTGGTTTGCAGGTTGTCCAGCGCGTCATCCGACAGCACGACACCCCAGCCGAAGGTGTCGTTGGCCTTGTTCCGTTCGATCACCGTGACATGGTGATCGGGGTCCCGCAGCTTCATCGAGATTGCGAAATAGAGCCCCGCTGGCCCACCACCCAAACAAGCAATCCGCATAGAATATCCCCTCAAGCCAATGTCGATTCGGTGACCGACGATGGCTTGAGGCTATGGTGGGTTGGAATATGCTTCAAGCTTAAAATATCGAAACATGAAGCAAGCGGGCAAATCGCGAGGTGAGCCGGTTTTGCGGCACGTCAGCGGCTGTCGCGCAGGTCCGATAGCGCCTCGGCTGCGATCTCGAAGGATCGCACGCGTGCAATCGGGTCATGGATCATCCCGGTGACGATCAGTTCATCGGGTTGATACCGGGCGATCAGGGTGCTCAGTTGTTCCTTGACGGATGCGGCCGAGCCCGAGGCAGAACACAATAGCGCCTGATGGACCTGTGCCAACATTTGCGGCGGCACTTCGGCGGATACGTCAGCGACCGGTTGCGGTAGCTTGCCGGGTTGCCCGCTTCGCAATCGGGCAAAGGCCAGAATTTGCGATGACCGCAGGAATTCGGCCTCGGCATCGGTGTCGGCGGCGCATACTCCGGCGCCGACCATGGCATAGGGTTTCGCCAGATAGGCCGAAGGGCGGAAGGTGCTGCGATATACATCAAGCGCCTGATCCAGCATCGCCGGTGCAAAATGCGAGGCAAACGCATAGGGCAGGCCGAGATAGGCCGCAAGTTGCGCACCATAGAGGCTGGAGCCCAGGATCCACACCGGCACATGGGTTCCGGTGCCGGGAATGGCCCGCACGCGGGTATCGGGGCCAGCGTCGCCAAAGTAGGCGAGCAATTCCTGCACATCCTGCGGAAAGCTGTCTTCGGGTGCCATGTGGCGGCGTAGCGCTCGGGCGGTGGCCATATCGGTGCCCGGAGCGCGACCAAGGCCCAGATCAATGCGACCGGGATAAATGGTTTCCAGCGTGCCGAATTGCTCGGCGACCATGAGGGGCGCGTGATTGGGCAACATGATACCGCCCGCACCGACGCGGATTGTCTTGGTATGTGCGGCCACATGGCCGATCAGCACGGCGGTCGCGGCGCTGGCGATGCCGGGCATGTTGTGATGCTCGGCCAGCCAATAGCGGTGATAGCCCGCCCGTTCGGCGGCTTGGGCCAGATCAATGGTGTTGGCGATGGCCTGTGCTTCGGTGTTCCCCTCGGGGATCGGTGACAGGTCTAGGAGCGAGAAATGATGCATGGGGCCTCCGGTTGCCGATCATCCGTGTCCCATGCACCTAAGCGTGCTTTGGGCCTACGCCAAGTGGGTCACAGATCTAAGGTCAGTGTGCCGCCCTCGACTGCGGCCCGCGATTGGCAGGTGATGATCTGGGTTTGGCGCTGCGCGTTGGACAACACGAAATCGCGGTGCTCGACCGCGCCGTCTTTCAACCCGCATTTACAGACACCGCAAATCCCGTCCGAGCATTTCACATCCACGCGAATACCGTTTTCGATCAGCACATCCGCGATGGTTTGATCCACAGCGACCGGCAATTCGCGGCCGGATCGCGCAAGGATGATCTTGAACGGATGGTTCACATAATCGGGCTGTTCGGGAACCGAGAAATACTCCAGATGCCGCGCCTCTTCGGGGAAGCCGTGGCGGGTGGCGGCCTCGATGACGCTGGTCATAAAGCGGTCGGGACCGCAGGTGTAGATATGCCAGCCGGACTGATAGTCGCGCAGGATTTCATCAAGGTCGGCGCGGGTGCCTTGATCCGAGAAATGCAGATGCACCTTGTCAGCCCAAGGCACGCAGGCCAGATCCGTCAGATACCCCGCGCTGTCTTTGCGGCTGGCGCAATAGTGCAACGCGAAATCCGCGTCCAGCGCATGGAGGCGGTGGGCAAAGGCGATCATCGGTGTGACGCCGATACCGCCGCCCATGAGGATGGTTTTGCTGGCATCTTCGACAAGTTCGAAGTGGTTGATCGGCTTGGAAATGAACACGCGCCGGCCCTCGGAAAAGATCCGGTGCAGCATCAACGACCCGCCGCGTCCC
>JGI24724J26744_10002697_pt1 | contig 11684 bp, 11 predicted proteins | sample Cruoilmetagenom7_FD_26744 | JGI IMG/M metagenome (IMG submission 26744)
CGGTCCATGGCGACCCCCAAGTGGTGAAAGCCGCCTGCGAAGGTGCTGCTGGCAAAGATATGAAAATCCTCGCCGTCACCATCCTAACCTCGCTGGACCGCNCCGATCTGGATGCCTGCTGTATCAAATCCGGCACCATTCCGGACCTNGTTCTGGAACGTGCCGCCAACGCGCTAAGCGCTGGGGCCGACGGGGTGATTGCCTCGCCACAAGAGGCTGCGCTAATCCGCGCCCTGCCCGAAGCCGCAGGNAAATTGATCGTCACCCCCGGTGTGCGCCCTGCCGGTGCAGCACTGGGTGATCAAAAACGTGTCGCAACCCCTGCTCAAGCCATTCGTGACGGGGCCGATCATATCGTGGTTGGCCGCCCCGTATGGCAAGCCAAAGACCCGCGTGGCGCGGCCCAAATGATTCAGGCGGAACTTGCCCGCCTCTAAAACCTGCGAAAACTGTGCTATACTGCCACTTCACGGCCCACCAAAGGCAAAGCCCTTAGCGAGNTCAACAACATGATCGGGCGCTTGGANAAACGCATCAGTCGTTGATGTCTTCATCCTTGCTCCAGGTTTTCACCGCGGCCATCCGCAGCCCAAACACTCGCCGCATCACCAACCACGCCCCCAAAGATACCGCTGCGAAAAACACCAATGTGTAGGGCAGCGAGGTGGCGAAAAATGCTGCCGCCCCGTCAATATACAGCAATCCTCCGGTCGCAAATGCGCCTATGGCAAAGCCCAACAGAATATGCGTCGGTGCCAATACCTCAAGGATCGCCAGCACCAGCGCACCAGCCATCCAAGCCCACCATGCACTCCACATTATGGTTTTCCTTTCAGCAATTTGAAAGCATCGCCAAAAGCATCAACAAGGTTGGTCGGCATCATAATGGTTTGCTTGCCAGCACCTTTGCCAATTTCGGCCATCGCCTCAACCTGCTTTAACGCCACTTGATATTGCGCCGCCTCAAGACCGCTCTCATTGATCACCTTGGCCACAACTTCGGTGGCATAGGCCTCGGCATCTGCNAAAATACGTCGNGCCTGCGCGTTTTGCTCGGCGGCATACAGCTCGGCTTCGGCGTTCAACTGAACCGCACGTTTGTGCCCCTCGGCCTCAGTGACGCTGGCCCGACGGGCACGTTCGGCGTTCAACTGCTGCAACATCGCCTCGCGGGTGGCCTGATCCAAATTCACATCCAGAATTTCAGCGCGGGTCACCTCAATGCCCCAGTCATCCACGGCTTTGGCAATTTGTTGCTGAATTTTGGCAATCAGTTGCTGGCGATTTGATTGAACCTCGTCCAACTCCATTTCCCCAATGCCAGACCNTACGATCCCAGCCACAGTTGTGGCAATCGCAGCGTCCACATCCCGGATCCTGTAAACCGTTTTTTCTGGCTCTAGGATGCGGTAAAACACNCTGGTTTCGACGGTCACCAGCACGTTGTCTGCTGTGATCGCGTCTTGCGCATGGGTGGGCAACTGGCGCTCGAGCACCGAAACTTTGTGGCGGACACGGTCCAGAAACGGCACGATCCCATTGATCCCAGGCCCAAGCACCGAGCGCAATTTACCAAACCGCTCAACCACATATTTTTCCGATTGTGGCACAATCTTGATGGCCTTGAAAATCAAGATGACAATCAACGCTGCCAAAACCAGCAGCACAATATTTCCGCCCAATAATTCAGCAATCAATTGTTCAATATCCAATGGTCCGTCCTTTCTATTCATAAATTTAGTCCTTTTTTCTAATGCCTAATATGGAGTTTATTTACGAAAAGGAAAGGCAAACAACGCCAAACCCGATTTCCGCGTGCTATTATACGTTGTCACGCTCTAGATGCGTCAAAAACCCACGCAGCCCATCCTGCAAATGCGAGATTGCTTTGGGATGGGTTAGATACGCCTCAACCGGCATCAATTCCCAGCGCTGCCCCTCATTGCCAAATTTGATCTGACTTGGGTCTAGCCGATCCAACACCGCGCCAAAAAACCAAATCTTGGGCTGCCCCGCCAAAACCCCGTCCCGGCTGGCTTGATAGATCAGGTCATTCGCTGAAATGCGCAGCCCGAACTCCTCAAACAATTCGCGCAGCACACAATCTTGGGGCGTCTCATCGCCTTCACGCCCACCACCCGGAAAATCCCACATGTCGGGAAACGGTATCGCGGTCGAGTCATCCCGCAATAGCGTCAAAACACTCTGGCCCGAAATCAGAGAAACCTTAGCCCCGTGAAAATCATTCTGTGGGTCATTTTTCACCAGATCACCCTTTCAAAACCCGCTACACAGACTCGAAAAAGAGTCATATGTAATTCATACGGTTTTCATATAGAATTCATATACCACATTTTCTTATTCGGAACGCCCCCATGCCCGCCATGTGCCGTGATTGCCTGACCCAGTTTGAGACTGGCCGCCGCTGCCCCGATTGCGGCAGTCCGCGGGTTATGGAGCATCCCGAATTGTTTGATCTGACCATCGCCCATATGGATTGCGATGCTTTCTACGCCTCGGTTGAAAAACGTGACAATCCGGCACTGCGCGACAAGCCGGTGATCATCGGCTCGCGCCACCCTCGCTCCGTGGTGTCCACCGCTTGCTACATCGCCCGCATAAAAGGCGTGCGTTCGGCGATGCCGATGTTTCAGGCGCTTAAACTGTGCCCCGACGCCGAGGTGGTGCCGGGCCGCATGGAGGCCTACGCCAAGGCGTCGCGCGATATTCGCAAGCTGATGGACGAGTTGACCCCCAGCATAGAGCCGTTGTCGCTGGATGAGGCCTTTTTGGATATGTCTGGCACCCAAACCTTGCACCACGCACCCCCTGCCGTGATGCTGGCGCGGCTGGTCAAGCGGATGGAGGACGAGCTGGGCCTGTCCGGCTCTATCGGGCTGTCCCACAACAAATTCCTTGCCAAAGTGGCCTCTGACCTGGACAAGCCGCGTGGCTTTTCGGTGATCGGCAAAGCCGAGACTGACAGCTTCTTGCGTGATAAACCTGTGCGGATGATCTGGGGCGTTGGCAAAGCGATGCAAACCTCACTCGAATCTGCTGGCATCCGCACCTTTTCGGACCTTTTACGTTGGGACCGCAAGGATTTGGGTGCTCGGTTCGGATCAATGGGGGATCGGCTTTGGTACCTTGCACGCGGTCAGGACATACGCCGTGTCTCAAACAATGCGCCTGTCAAAAGCATTTCAAAAGAAACCACCTTTTCGACCGATACCTCCGATCTGACCGTGCTGGATGGTCACATCTTTCGTTTGTCTGAACAGGTCTCGGCTAGGGCAAAAGCCAAAGGGCTGGCTGGCCGCATCGTGACCTTGAAACTAAAGCGCGCCAACCACACCCAGCTTAGTCGCCGCATCAGTCTTTATGACCCAACCCAAATGGCCGACCGGATTTATCGCACGGCGCGAGAGTTGATGGCACAGGTTGGGAATGAGGGGCCGTATCGTTTGATCGGAGTTGGCATCAGTGACTTGTCCCTCGCCGACACCGCTGATCTGTCGGTTGACCTGCTGGACCAAGACGCCTCCAAGCGCGCAGCAGCAGAGCGCGCCACCGACAAAATCCGTGCCAAATTTGGCCGTGACGCCATTAAAAAGGGTCGCGCCCTGCGGTAAAGACCCTAAACTTTCGAAATATTACTCGGCCGCAAGGGCAATTTTAGGCATCCCAATTTGAGCAATTTCCTTTGCAACCGAACTGACCAGTTTTTGAAAGCTTTGGAAATGCCCGCTTGGCCGAATCATCTGCTCATTCATATAGAGTGACCGGTCAATTTCGATCTGAACCACATGTTGACGACGGGACGGACGGCCATAATGCTGCGTGATATAGGCACCGGCAAAGGGGGCGTTACGCGCAACCCTTAATCCGGCGCTCACAAATGCCGCCTCAACGCGATCAACAACATCGCTACTGGCTGCGGTCCCGAACCTGTCACCCAGCACAATCTCTGGCTTTGGAATGCCTCTTCTTGTGGTACCCTTGATCGCCTCATGCGGCATCGAATGGCAATCAATCAAAACTGCCTCGCCATATATCTGATGGCTTTGTTCGATCAACGCCTCAAGCGTGCTGTGATAAGGTTTCCAATGCGCCGTTAACCGAGTCTCAACCTCCACACGCGAAATCTTGCCGCGGTAAATAGCGCGTCCGTTTGAAACCACGCGCGGGACAACCCCTAACCCTGAAGCAACACGTGGGTTATGCGAAATTTTGTGCACCCCGCCTATTAACGCTGGGTCCAGTTCATCAATATTTCGGTTCAAATCAACAAACGAGCGAGGTGTTTTGGCCATCAATAAAGGGGCACCAAAGGATGGCACGTCACCAAACAACAAATCCACAAAAGCATCTTCACTTGAGCGGATCGCTATTTCGTCCAGAATCGTTTTACGCAAAAACGCCCAAGAATAATTCCGACCACTGTGCGGGGACGCAAAAATGACACTTGTGGTGCGGTTTTCTGGTAAATTCAGTTGATAATTGGCCTTTGACATCCGATCTCCTTGCAGAACAACTGTAACCTATTTCATAACCGTATCAAAACCCCTTGATCACCGCGCCGACTCCTTTTATAGACCAGCACACCGACGCGGTTCTGCCGCGTCCTATTTTTATGGGACGTCAGGGATTAGTTCGGCCATATGGGCGCTTAGCTCAGCGGTAGAGCACTTCGTTGACATCGAAGGGGTCACTGGTTCGATCCCAGTAGTGCCCACCATATGCCCGCATTCACGCGGGAACGAAATTGAAACAAAGGCGCCGCTGCGCCGCGATACGAGGAGAAGGTTATGAAAATTCGCAATTCCCTGCGTTCACTCAAAGGCCGCCATCGCGATTGCCGCATTGTGCGTCGCAAGGGCCGTGTTTATGTGATCAATAAAACGAACCCACGGTTCAAAGCCCGTCAGGGTTAAGCCAAACACTACTGAATTGAAACCGGCCGCCGAGCATTGCTCTGGCGGCCGTTTCTTTGGCACATCATACGCGACCGCTTATGATCATCGCGCCGCCAGCAGTCGAACGATGGTTTGCTGAGTGACATATCCAGTCACCGGAATCTGCCGTGCCCGTTGGAATTTTCGCACAGCCCGCCGGGTTTTATCATCAAACTTTCCGTCAACTCGCCCGGGTTTTAGCCCTAGCGCCTGCAATTTCTGTTCTACCAGAAGACGCGCAATTCCGGTGCCTGCAACACGGGCCTCATCCGCCCGCGCACGACGAATCAATTCTTCGTCCCTCGCCCCGCCGTCCAATTGCTGCAATCGTTCTTTGGCAATTCTCGCAAACGCACCGGACGGATATTCTTGCAAATACTGCCGATAGGCCGCAGCCGTTCCGACAGATTGAATTTCATCCCAATATTCCCGCTCAACGGCCGCTGCTTCAGCACGGCGAGCCTCGTCAAACTGGTCAACCTGCGTTTGGGCAATTTCGGAGTACAGGCCATCTGGATAGCGTTTCAAATAGGCCCGCAAGCTGCCCTCGGTGCCGTCACTTCCGGTTTGATGCCAGTACTCTGTATCTTGGCGGTCCTGCTCTACCTGACGTTTGCGCGCCTCTTCTTCCAATTCTTGTGACCGGATGTCGGCAGACGCTTGTAAGACCGCAATCTGGTTACCGGACAAATACCCGAAACCCTCAATCCCGCGTGATTGTTGCCACGCACCAATGGCCGCGCGTGATCCACGCCCGAACAAGCCATCTATCCCGCGTGGATTAAATCCCAGAATTGACAGGTTACGCTGAATTTGGCGGCGCTGGTCGCGGTTCAGCTTCAAAGCGGCCTCGACAGCTTGCGCTTGAGTTTCGGGTCGGGCCACTAGGGTTGTGATCATTTGGTTAGCTTGCGCTGCAAATTGCCCTTGTGGGTAGCGCTCAACATACCTTTGCAACGCCTCAATCGTGCCGATTGCTTGCACAGCATGCCAATACGTCTGGTCTGCATCATCAAGTGAAGGGAGGGTGTCCGGCGCTAAAATTTCCGGTGTTCCAGATACAAACGCCATGCTTTGCGGTAAAAACCCGTCTGCCTTGATATGTCGAGAAGCGTCTAGGATGGCCTCGCGAATGCTGTTTTCAGGATTCAGAAATCCATCTGCAAGCAACGGAACCAGATCTGCCATCGGTCCACTGACCACCGTCACACCTTGCGGTATGTCCAAATTCCCCAACCCTGTGTCNAGCCCATATCCCTGTGTTGGTGTCCCGTCNGTAGCAAGCATGACAATCGCCTTACCCGGCTTTTGCCCTGCGGCATCCATGATCGCGCCAATCGACAGACCCATATGGCCAACTGTGAACATATTTGGCTCANCCGCAGTCGTTGCCAAGAACCAGCTGTCGCGCTCGCTGGTTGTTATGTGCCCCGCTAGCAAAATAACAACACGATCCGCCTCATCGAGGGCCAAAAAAAACTCCGCGACAAGCGTGAGCTGCGCGTCACTGCTCAGGTTTTTCCCTTGGGAAACAGAAAACCCATTTGCGCGTAACGTTTGCGCGCTGAGGCGTGTCAGATTCGCGCTCCTGATGTAGGGCTGGTTATCATAGGTGCTGTTGCCAATCACCAGCGCCACATCCGCGGCCAGCGCGGACATGGCAATGCTGCAAAATATCCCAGAAAGTGCAACCCGTTTCAACTTCGACATCATGACACGTTCCTTTTAAAGGGACCGGATCAATCGTAACTACGTTGATCCTCGATTACCAAACCATCATTGGGCAAGCTGCCTTTTGCAACCAGCTCAATCTTGCCTTTTAACTTTAGCGTATCCGTCATTGTTATCAAATAACGGTCTGCATCAGTAGCGTCGGTTTCGATCTGCACTGTCATCGTATCCATTTCGCCATCGCGGCTGGCAATGACACGGACGCGGCTGATTTCATCATGCTTGGCGACAAAATCGGCCACTTGCTCAGGGCGAACAAACATCCCCTTGATCTTGGCTGTTTGGTCGGCGCGGCCCATCCAGCCCTTGATGCGCATGTTTGTGCGCCCACAGGGGCTCTGGCCTTGCATCACAGCGCTTAGATCGCCTGTGGCAAAACGGATGAGCGGGTAATCTGGGTTGAACGTGGTCACAACGACCTCGCCGACTTCGCCAGGGGCAACGGGGTTGCCCGTGCCCGGAGTTACGATTTCAACAATCACACCCTCGTCGACGATCATCCCCTCTTGGGCCTGACTTTCGTAGGCGATGTTGCCCAAATCAGCGGTCGCGTAATTTTGCAAACACAGTATTCCACGATCAGCATATTCTTGGCGCAACGAGGGGAAGAGTGCCCCGCCGCCAACCGCCGCCCGCGAGATATTCAGCTTCAGCCCCATGGCGTCAGCCTTGTCCAAAATCACTTTCAGATAGTCGGGCGTACCCGCGTAGGCTGTCACCCCTACATCATGTGCCGCGCGGGCCTGCAATTCAGTCTGCCCCGTGCCCGCTGGCAATACAGCTGCCCCAACGGCGCGTGCGCCTGATTCGAAAATCATCCCCGCAGGGGTCAGGTGGTAGCCAAAACAGTTCTGGATAATGTCGCCTTTGCCAATGCCACAAGCGTGCAGGAACCGCCCAATGCGCCACCAGTTACCGGAAATGCGGCCCGGCTCATAAATCGGCCCTGGGGATTGGTGGATATGTTCAAACCCGTCCGCCGAAACCGTTGTAAACCCGCCAAACGGCGCATTTGCAGCCTGTGCGGCAACCAGCTCGGATTTGCGGATAACAGGGAGTGCAGCAAGATCCGCCACCGAGGCAACAGAGGCAGGTGCAACATCGCCCAACAGGGCTGCAAATCCGGTTGTATTTTTCGCGCGCGCAATCTGTGCTGGCAACGCTCGTGCCAACTCACTGACGCGTTCATCTTCCGAGCGGGTCTCCAGATTATCAAAGAAACTCATACCTTCGCCTCGCATTAACTCAACCACCGTTTACGGCGACGATAAGACCGCACGTCGCGGAAAGATTTACGCCCTTCGTCCGAAACCCCCAGATAGAATTCCTTAACATCAGGATTTTCGCGCAGGTCCGCCGCTGGGCCATCCATTACGACGCGTCCGCTTTCCAGAATATAGCCGTAGTGCGCATATTTCAGCGCCATGTTGGTATTTTGCTCGGCCAACAGGAACGACACGCCTTCTTCCTCGTTGATCTTTTTCACAATCTCGAAAATCTGTTCCACCAGTTGCGGGGCCAGTCCCATCGACGGCTCGTCCAGCAGAATGGTTTCAGGGCGACTCATCAAAGCCCGACCCATGGCGACCATTTGTTGCTCGCCGCCGGATGTGTAACCAGCCTGGCTTTTGCGCCGTTCACGAAGGCGCGGAAAATAATCGTAAACCATCTCAAGGTCGGCATTCACCGCACCTTTGCCATCTCGGCGTGTATAAGCGCCGGTCAGCAGGTTTTCCTCGACGGTCAGGTGCTCGAAACAATGGCGCCCTTCCATCACTTGAATAACGCCCTTTTTCACCATGTCGGCGGGGTTCATACCCTCAATGTCTTTGCCGTTATACATGATGGACCCTTTGGTCACCTCGCCGCGTTCGGACCGCAGCAGGTTTGAGATCGCTTTCAGGGTGGTGGTTTTCCCCGCCCCGTTGCCGCCCATCAGCGCGGTAATACCGCCCTTGGGAACTGACAGGCTGACGCCTTTCAGCACAAGAATCACGTGATTGTAGATCACTTCGATATTGTTGACCTCTAGGACGGTCTCTTTGGTTTGAGCAGCGTCAAGCATTTTAAATGTCCTGAATATTCATACGAATCGCCCGGGCCACGCAAATGGCAGCCCGGGCATCGAGCTTAGTTACAGCCCGGTGTGATGTTGTTTTCAGCTGCATATGCTGCTGAATCTTCTGCAACCAATGCACCAATCACTTCTTGGTCAGACTGGGCGTAGTCGGAAATCGAATTCCACTTACCCGCTGTTGCATCCCACTGAGCAACGCCAACAAAGCCGTTACCGCCGTGGGCCTGACAAGACACCTTGAAAGCTGGCCCGTAATTAGGGAACCCGGCCGCAGCCATTTTCTCTTCGGTGATTTCCAGTGCTTCCATGCCATCGCGCATTTGCGCGGCATTGATGGCAGCCGTGCCATGGATGCCTTGTGCTGTTTTCACAGCTTCGGCAGCCAGCATCGCAGCATACAAACCACGGTTATAGAGAACCGTACCAATTTGGTTGCCTGCACCCGCAGCTTTACCGGCATCCACAACATATTTCTGGATGTCATCATAGATCGGGTAATCAGAACCAACACCGTGGAATGTCAGCGATTTATAGCCATCCGCGCCAGCACCNGCAGGNANAACGTCATTTTCAGAACCNGACCACCAGATGCCGATGAAGTGATCCATCGGGAATTTGATGTTCGCGGCTTCCTGAATGGCAACCGAGTTCATAACACCCCAGCCCCACATGAAGACATAGTCAGGCTTTTCGCGGCGGATTTGCAGCCATTGCGATTTCTGCTCTTGGCCAGGATGATCAACGGGGATCAACGTCAGGTCAAAGCCGTGCTTTTTGGACAGTTCTTCCAATGTGCGGATTGGCTCTTTGCCGTAGGCTGAGTTGTGATAAACAAGGGTAATTTTTTTACCTTTGATATCACCACCTTCAACATCCAGAACGTGGTTAACCGCACCTGATGCGCCATCCCAGTAGTTTGCAGGATAGTTAAAGATGTTGCGAAACACTTCGCCGTTCTTGGCGGACGTGCGACCATAACCCATCGAGTGCATCGGAATGCCGTCTGCTGTCATTTTCGGGATCAGCTGATAGGTGATGCCGGTGGACAGGGGTTGATAAACCAGCGGGCTCGAAGCTTTGGTCGCTTCATAACATTCAACACCTTTTTCGGTGCTATAGCCAGTTTCACATTCCATCAGCTTGGTCATTTCGCCACCAATGCCGCCGTCACGTTCATTAAGCAGGGTGAAGTAATCGGCGTAGCCATCAGCAAACGGGATACCATTCGCCGCATAAGGTCCGGTGCGGTAGCTGAGCGCCGGGAATACCAGATCTGCCATCACCGGGGCTGCGGCCATTACCGCAGCAACAGCCATTGTTACTAGTTTAAGTTTCATTTGTCGTTCTCCTCCATTGAAGTGTAATTTTGATAATCTCGTGTCGAGGTTTACCCGATCTTTTATGGTTGGCCATGCCCTAATGCGGGAACGGCCAAAGTCTTAGTTTCTCTTTTGCCAGTCGCCAAAGCTGCGCTAACCCATGTGGTTCAAAAATCAGGAAGGCAACGATCAGCGCGCCAACAATAACGAACTCGAAATGTGCGGCAACATCTGTTGGCCAAGCCATATTTCCTACCAGAATATTCTTAAGGAGCACAGGCATAAGCACCATGAACGCCGCCCCAAGGAATGATCCAAGGATTGATCCCAGCCCGCCGATGATAACCATAAACAGAACGAGGAAGGATTTGGAAATTCCGAAGGCCTCGCCACCCTCAACCGCGCCCAGATAGACTGTGAACAGCAATGCACCGGCAATCCCGATGAAAAACGAGGAAAGCCCAAAGGCCGAAAGTTTGGCTTTCAGCGGGTTCACCCCAATGATTTCTGCCGCAATATCCATATCGCGGATTGCCATCCAGCTGCGTCCCAACGTGCCGCGGGTCAAATTGCGCACAAGCCATGCACAGGTCACAACAAAGACAAGGCAAAACATATATTGCGCCCAGGCTTCGACATTCGGACCGGTCACATTCACCCCGAACACTGTGCGCTCTGGTGCATTGATGGTGCCAGAGGCCGAATAGTTGTAAAACCACGGCACCCGGTTAAATAGCCAGATCAGGAAGAACTGCGAGGCAAGCGTTGCCACCGCCAGATAGAACCCTTTGATCCGCAAAGAGGGCAGGCCAAACAGCATCCCCACCAGCGCCGTAATCACACCTGCAATCAGAATGTGGATGATGATTGAAACATCAGGGAATGACGTCATCAACTTATAGGCCGAATAAGCGCCAACCGCCATAAATCCGCCGGTGCCAAGGCTGAGCTGCCCGCAATAACCGATCAGAATATTCAGGCCTAGCGCGGCAATCACATAGATCAGGAATGGCACCAGAACCGCATTGGCCCAGTAGNCATTGATAAAGAACGGCACCACACAGAATGCCACCACCAAAAGGAGGTAATAGGCCACACGATCAAATTTGATCGGAAATGTCTGGTTGTCCTTGGAGTAGGACGTTTTGTAGTCACCTGCTTCACGATACAGCATATCCTAAACCCTCTCGATAATCTTGTCGCCGAACAGCCCCTGAGGCCGAAAGACAAGGAATATTAGCGCCAACACATAGGCAAACCAGTTTTCTGTAGCACCACCAAGGAATGGCGCGCCGATCAGAAACTCGAACATCTTTTCGCCAACCCCGATGATCATCCCGCCAACAATCGCGCCGGGGATCGAGGTGAAACCGCCGAGCATCAGCACCGGCAAGGCTTTGAGTGCGATCAAGGACAGCGAGAACTGCACGCCCGATTTCGACCCCCACATGATCCCTGCCACCAGCGCCACAAATCCGGCGATGGACCAGACAATCACCCAGATGGTGCGCAGGCTAATGCCCACCGACAACGCCGCCTGATTGTCATCCGCCACCGCCCGCAAGGCGCGGCCGGTTTTGGTATATTGTGAAAACAGCACCA
>JGI24724J26744_10002698_pt1 | contig 11680 bp, 8 predicted proteins | sample Cruoilmetagenom7_FD_26744 | JGI IMG/M metagenome (IMG submission 26744)
GGACCGCGACTATGCCATCCCCGGCGGAAACGCCTTTCCCGGAGGCGCGGGCGGTTTGCCCGAATTATTCGCCGTCGGTGTCCGAAACCCTTGGCGGTCCAGTTTTGACCGTGTGACGGGCGATCTGTTCATTGGTGACGTGGGTCAAGCCGCACGTGAAGAAGTCAATCGATTGAGGCCGGGTGATTCCGGCACCAATTTTGGCTGGGCTCAGCAGGAGGGCACAATTGATCATAATGGGGGTTCCGATCAGCCGCAATTTATTGACCCTGTTGCCGAATATGCGGCGGGGACGAGCCCAACCCAGGGCCGCTCAATTACCGGCGGTTATGTTCATCGCGGCAATGTTCAGCCGATCAAAGACCATTACGTGTTTGCGGATTTCGTTTCTGACAATGTCTGGTCCGTGCCGGTCGCTGATCTTACTGTTGGCCAGACCGTTGCGGCCGATCAGTTCGTTCGGCTCAATCCGTCGCTCGTGCCGAATGCGGGCGCGTTGACGAGTATTGCGAGCTTCGGCGAGGACATAGCGGGCAATCTATATATCGTTTCTCTGGGCGGGGATATCTTCAGGATAGAGAGCGCGCCTTAGCCCCACAAATAAAAACGGCGGCCCGATGTGAGCCGCCGTTTCATTCAATATATAGAGGCGGGCCTAGGCCGCGCTGGCGCCCATCACGGCTTTCACTTCGAGGAATTCCTCAAACCCGTGATCACCCCATTCGCGGCCATTGCCGGACTGTTTGAAGCCTCCAAATGGAGCTGTGAAGTCTGGCCCGGCGCTATTGACGTTGATCTGTCCGGCGCGAATGCGATTGGCGACTTTCACCGCATCGTCATGTGGCCCCTGAACATAACCGGCAAGGCCATATTCAGTGTCATTGGCCATTTCTACGGCGTCATCCACCGTATCGTATGGGATCATGACCAGGACCGGCCCAAAGATTTCTTCGCGGGCAATTGTCATCTCATTGGTGACATCGCCAAATACGGTTGGGCGGGCAAAATAGCCACGGTTCAAGCCTTCCGGACGGCCCGTGCCACCCGCGACCAGCGTCGCGCCTTCATCAATCCCGGTTTGGATCAAGTCCTGCACTTTTTGGTACTGGTTGCCGTTAGAGATCGGGCCCATGGCGCCGCGCTCAGCTTCCCGCGGCATTTGAACCTTGACTGATTCCGCGGCGGCTTTGGCAATCGCCATCGCTTCGTCTTTTTGATCACGCTGCACAAACATCCGCGATGGTGCGTTGCAGGACTGCCCGGTATTGGTCATCATTTGCATGACGCCGCCGGCCACGGCTTTTTGCAGGTCCGCATCTGGCAGAACGATGTTTGGCGACTTGCCGCCAAGCTCTTGGGCAACACGCTTCACCGTTGGTGCGGCGGCCTGTGCGACCAAAACCCCGGCGCGGGTTGATCCTGTAAAGCTCACCATTTCAACGTCTGGGTGCGCTGACAGGCTGGAACCAACGCCCGGCCCGTCGCCATTAACCAGGTTGAACACGCCAGCCGGAACACCCGCTTCGTGCATGACTTCGGCCATGATCAGCGCGTCGAGAGGCGCAATCTCAGATGGTTTTAGAACCATTGTGCAGCCCGCGGCGATGGCAGGTGCAACCTTACAGGCGATTTGGTTCAGCGGCCAATTCCACGGTGTAATGAAACCACACACGCCGATTGGTTCTTTGCGCAAAAGGGTGGAGCCGCGCATCTCTTCAAATTTGTAATTGCGCAGGATCGCGGCGGTGGTCGCGAAATGGCCCATACCGGAAGGTACTTGCGCCGCATTGGCGAGCCACATTGGCGCGCCCATCTCGTCGGAGATCGCCTCTGCTAACTCTGGCATCCGGGCTTGAATGCCCGCTGTGATCTTGTCTAGCAGCTCAGCGCGGTATTCGACGCTGGTTTGCGAAAAGGCTGGAAACGCAGCTCTTGCAGCCGCAACGGCTTTGTCGACATCGGCCGCTGAGCCAATCGAGATGGTCGCAAACATTTCTTCCGTTGCCGGGTTTTCGATGTCCAGAGTGCGCGGCGTGACCGGATCAACCCACTCACCATTGATGTAGAACTGCAAAAACTCTTTCATGGCTTGCGCCTCCCGTAAAATTGTTGGTCTGAGTCTAGTATAGGGGCAGAGTGGGCCGTGCGCGAGTCCTGCCCCAGCGGAATCGGCCTTAGGCTCGCGACAGTTTTACCAATGCGTCGTCAAGGGCGGAAAGAAACCGCGAGCGATCCTTTGGGCCAAATGGCGGCGGTCCACCTATATTCTGTTGACCAGCCCCAGCCCGCAAATCGGCCATGATTGCGCGTGTCGCAATGGCGCCGCCGATAGAGTTTTCGGTAAACGGCTTACCATTCGAGCCGAGCGTGATGGCCCCGGCGTTCAATGTGCGCTCGGCCAGCAATATGTCCGCTGTGATCACCACCGATTTTGCATTGGCGCGCTCGGCGATCCAATCGTCGGCGGCATCAAAGCCATCGCTCACAATGATAAGTTTGATCAGCGGCAGGGCAGGGACGCGCAAAAAGGAATTGCTGACCAGCGTGACCGGGATCTGCTTGCGCATCGCGACCTTGTAAATCTCATCTTTGACCGGGCAAGCATCCGCATCGACGAGGATGTGCGGCTTGTCGGGGTCATAATGGCTCAACGGCGACGTCCGCCAAAAATGCCCCGCAGCACATAATTTGTTATGTCACGGGTGATTGTGCGCGTCGCCGTGTTGATGGCGCGCTCTGTCGTCGTCATCCGGCCTGACCGCGGCTTTGGGCGCTTGCGCTCTTTGGCTTTTTTCCGCTCCAGTTCCTTCAGGGCCTTAACGTCCTCCCGAGCCAGTTTCTCTGCCGCTTCGGCGGCGTCTTCCTCGCGTTTTAGCAGGATTTCATAGGCCGACTCTCGGTCGATCACCTCGTCATATTGCCCCGATACAGGGCTGTCCTGGATCACGGCTTTGCGTTCTTTATCGGTGGCTGGGCCAAGCCGCGACGAGGGGGGACGGATCAGCGTGCGCTGCACGACATTCGGCGCGCCCTTACGGTTCAGCGTCGACACCAGCGCCTCCCCGGTGCCGAGATCGGTAATCGCCTCTTGCGTGTCAAAGGCTTCATTCGGGCGAAAGCTCTCGGCCGCCGCTTTCACGCCTTTGCGTTCCGAGGGTGTATAGGCCCGCAGCGCGTGTTGGATACGATTACCCAGCTGCGCCAGAACACTGTCGGGCAGGTCACGCGGATTTTGCGTCACAAAGAATACACCCACCCCCTTAGACCGGATCAGGCGCACAACTTGCTCGATCTTCTCAAGCAGCGCGCGCGGCGCATCCTTGAACAGAAGATGCGCTTCATCGAAAAAGAAGACCAGTTTTGGCTTATCTGGATCACCAACTTCCGGNAGGCGCTCAAACAGTTCAGACAGCAGCCAGAGCAGGAAGGTTGAATATAGACGTTGCGAATTGATCAGCTTGGTGGAGTCGAGAATATTGACGATACCGCGCCCATCGCGGGTTGTCCGCATCAGGTCCATCAGATCCAGCGCCGGTTCGCCNAAAAACAGNTCCGCGCCTTCGCGGTCAAGGATCAGCAANCCTCGCTGAATNGCGCCCAGGCTCGCCGTCGCCACGTTGCCATATTCCCGGCTGATCGCCGCTTTCACCTCCTTGTCGCCCATATGGTTGAGCAATTTGCGCAAATCCTTCAGGTCAAGCAGCAGCATGCCTTCATCATCGGCATATTCGAACGCGATGTTCAGGACNCCTTCCTGCGTTTCCGTCAGGTTCATCAGTCGCGACAGAAGAACCGGCCCCATTTCTGTGATCGTGGCGCGAACNGGGTGGCCCTTTTCGCCGAAAACGTCCCAGAACACCGTTGGAATGGCGTAATAGTCATAGTCTTCNAACCCGATCTTTTCAGACCGCGANATCAGCTTGTCATGCAGCTTGTGATCCTTGCTGCCACTGACACACAGACCCGANAGGTCGCCTTTAACATCGGCGCAAAACACCGGAACGCCCTCATTGGAAAAGCTCTCGGCGAGGATTTGCAGCGTCACCGTTTTCCCGGTCCCGGTCGCGCCCGCGATCAGGCCGTGGCGGTTGGCGCGGTTGAGAAGCAGGCTTTGCGCGGTGTTCGGTCGGCCGCTCTCATCGCTGTCCGCACCACCCAGAAAAATGCTTTCGCCCATGCCATCTATCCCTTTCAATTCCCGCTGAGGCTTAAGGAAACCGGGAGATTCGGGCAAGATGCGGCGTGCATTTCTGCACCGCCCGCGATTTTGTGACTGGCGCGCGCGCATCCAGTTTGTCATCTAGGATTCAGGAGGCTGGTTTTATGAACAATTTGGCGCGCACGGCTTTGATCCCCATCGCGGTATTGCATTTCCTTGCGCCTTTCCTGCCCTCGCTCGGATTTGGCCAGACCATGGCCGTCCGAGCGGTGAGTGAAGGCATCCCGCCAGAATTGCCACTGGGCCTGTTTTTTTCGATCTGGGGCGTCATCTTCACCGCCTATCTGGGGCTCGCGGTGATCGCAAATCTGCGCCCAGCTTTCGTTGAAGATCATCTCGCCGCGCCGCTGGCTCTGGCCGGGATCGGCAATATCGTCTGGATGATCAGTGCCCAGTCGCTTGGCTATGTCTGGCTTGATTTCCTGTTGCTTATCCCGATCCTGCTTTGCGCATGGGAGGCGGCTTATCGGCTGGATGTCATTGGCGGCTTTGATGGCACAGGGCGGCGGCTACTCACCTGTTTGGTCGTCGGATTGATGGCCGGGTGGTTAAGCGTTGCCGTCTCGATCAGCTTGCCGGACGTNGCCCGCTGGCTTTTGGGCCGCGGNGTCAGNGACGCGATCTGGCAATCTCTATGGCTCGCTTTGGTTCCAGCGGGCGGGCTGGCATGGTTATTTTCCAGCCGGGTCAGCCACAGCCTTTGGTATTTCGCCGCGTTGGGCTGGGGCTTGCTCGGGATCATCTCGAACAATTGGCTGCGCACCGAAACGCACGCACTAGCCATTGCCGCTTTCGTCATTGGGTGGATCGTGATTGGCCGGCGGTTGCGCTATGGTGCCAGCGGCGCGTCAAATGCGGTCCGGCGCTAGGCGGCGCTTTGTGCCTGCTCGTTCAACGCCTCAACCAAACCATTGCTGATTTGCCCGTCCGGCGTCAAACCTGCACTGGTCTGAAACGCCCGGATCGCATTGCGTGTGCCGGTTCCGGCCAGTCCGTCCGGCGTCCCGGCATGATAGCCAAGTCCGTTTAGAACCTGCTGAATGCTGGCCACCTGCTCGCGGGACCCGTTTTGCCAGTTCTGTACGCCAAATTCGCCATTTGCCGCTGCCGGGATCGCGCTAGGCGTCCACGTTGCTGCACGGCGCTGCGCCGATTGGGCCTCTGATAGGTCGAGGGCATTGCGCAACTCGGTCACATTCCCCGGGGCGCTCGCATCGCCATTGCGCGCCGCGATTTCGTACCAGTACAATGCTTCAACCTTGCTGGGCGAAATGCCGAGGCCGTTTTCGTACAAAACCGCCAAATTATATTGGCTATCGACCAGTCCATAATCGGCCGCTTGGCGGAACCATTCTGCCGCGCCGGCATAAGATTGCGGTCCGCCTTCACCATCGGCGAAGAAGACGGCGAGGTCATGCATGGCTTTCACATTGCCGCCGCGCGCCGCTCTTTCAGTCCAGGTTCTGGCTGCGGTTAGGTCACGTGGAACGCCTAGTCCTTTTTCGTGCAATTTCGCCAGACGATATTGCGCCGCGGGCACACCCTGTTGAGCGGCTCTACGGATGAATTCAGGTCCCTCGGCAAAATCATTCGCCTCCAGGCGCGTTTGCCCCCACAAATATTCAGCGACCGGATCGCCATCTGCTGATGCTTCCTCGAGGCTTAGCCCTTTCGCGATTGTGGGCAGCGGTGCCGGCATCTCGACCGGCGCGCTGCTCAACGGCGATACCGGGGTTTCCCGCACCGTTTCGGCGGAATTTGGCGCGGCGCTGCCTTCTTCTTCGAACAGTTCGCTGTCGAGTGTGGCGGCATCACTCGTCTCGTCATAGTTGACGCCTTCCAGGCTCGGGGCAGCGGTCACGGTCGGGGCGATGTGATTTCCGGGCTCAGGTTGGCAATGCTGACCGGTTGTGCGGGCTTATCCTGCTTGCCGCGTAACATCACAAAGCCACTCGCCCCCGCTGTTGCCAGTGCGAGCGCTGACACCGCGGCGATGGCCGGGGCTTTGCTGCGGGATTTTTGGGGTGCAGCTTGTTTGCTCGCCAGCGGCGCTGCGCGTCGTCCGGATTTGTCCTTGGGATCAGGTGCTACTGCGGCAGAGATCGCGGCGCGCCGGGCCCGGGCGAGATAGTCCGCCGGTGTGGCTTGGTCATCGCCCTCTAAATCATAATTATCCGCGTCAGAGGTATCCGATACTGCCTCGTCTTGCATCTCAGGCAGATCGGAAAATTCTGACGTGTTATCGTTCTCCGCAGCTTCGGCAGGCTCGGTCAATCCGTCCTGAAAATCGGAAAAATCATCGGCAAAGATATCGCTATCGCGCGCTTCATCCTGGCCATCATCCCATGTCGGGTCTGCGGTCTCTCTTTGCGTGGTGTAGTCGTCGTCCGCGCCGTCCCAGCTTTCAAATCCGGGATCAAAATCGCCAACATGTTCGTCACCTACGACGGTCTCGGCTTCCGGCTCGGTTTCAAACGGTTCAGCGTCAAATTCCGGCAGTCCGGCGATAAAGCCATCACCGTCAGCATCACTGAGTTGCGACCCTTGCTTGATGTCGGCTTCCAGCGACTCGATCGTTTCCATATCGGTTTCAATCGGCACCGCTTCAACTTCATACGGCTCTGGCGCGGCCGCTACCGGTTCTGGCGTCAGTTCGACATGTGGCGGCGTGTTAAAGTCTTCCACCGCTTCCAGGCGCTGCGCCAGTGAGGCCATCGCTTTTTGCACAGGCGACATGACCGACACGGTTTGGGACTGCATATCGGCAAGGCGCTCTGAGATATTTGCGAGCGCGCGTGATAGCCGGGCATCCTGACGTTCATTGGCCGCTGCGAGTGAGCTTTCAAATTCGCCTGCGGCCGCGTCCTGACGCGCTTGAACGCGGGTAATCGCGCTGGCCACCTGTTCGCCAACTTGCTCAATGGCCGCGGCGCTGCGTTGTTCGCTTTCGCTCACACGTTCATCCAGATGATCGGCCAGTGAATCGACCTGCTGCGAAATTTTCTCAATCGCCGCACCGTCAGAATGCGTTTCGAGGGTCTGCATGCGGGTATCAAGACCGGTCGCGATGCGTTCCAATTGTTCTTCACCTGAAGCAAGGCGCTCTTTCAGCGCGTCAATCGTCTGGCCCAGGCGTCCGACAAGCTGTGGATTTTCACCCGCCGCGGCCTGTTCGATTTCGCTGGCAAGCTGGGCGCGCGATTCGTCTACGCTGGCCCGTAAGTCGGCGGCTAGATTGTCAAAGCGTTGCTCCAATTGTTGGCGCATGGCTTCGGCGTGCTCGGGGTTGACGTGTTTGGCCACCGTTTCAATCCGGTCGTCCAGGCTGGCAAAGGTCTGCTCTAGTGCTTTCAAGGCCGCATCGGTTGTATTTTCGGCGCGGTTCAATCGGTCCTGAATACGCGCCACCGTGCCTTCCATCGATGTCAGCGCGCCGGAGACGTCACCCTCCACCGTGGCCATCCGGTGGTCCATCTCATCAACTTTGGCGAGTTTTGTGGCGACGCCCGATTCAATCGCACTGAACCGTTCAGACAGATGACGGCTCGTGCCTTCGGCGCGCAGTTCCGATTGTTCAACCGCTTTCTCAACCCGTTTTGCGGCATTGGCCAAGGTCGATTCAACCTTGAACTCCATGCCCTCAACCCGCTCATTGAGGTCATCGAACCCAACTTCCATCCGGCCTTTAATGGCGTTGGTTTCGTCCTGCACCAGGCTGTTTTCTTCATAGACNTGCGTNGCCAGCTTACCCAAAGCCAGCTCCAGCGCCTTCATNGCCTCGAGGCTCTGATGGGCATTGTCATCGGCCTCTATGTGGCGAACTTTGGCTTGCAGCGCTTCCTGTGTCTCACGCANCTCATCAATCATCCGCTCAACATCCGCGGCAATCGCNGTGGAGGTCTGCTCGGTGTTTTCCAGCCGNGCCAGCAAGCCCANCACNGATTGATCNATCCCGGTAATCGCCAGGGTGGAGCGCGCTTCGGCCGCCTCTATGCGGCGGGCCAGACTGTCGAGGGCGCCATCGGGCTTGGCCTCTTTATAGCGGGGCGATTCGGGGGCCGCAGCAGGGGCATAAGACGGCGCTGGCCGCTCTATCGCCGTTTCGACATGTGGCCGGTGTTGAAACGGATCAACATCGCGCGGTCCTGCTTCACTGTGGCCGTCGAGCAATAGATTGTTGATATAGTCGCCGAGCGTAACGCCTTTCAGCCGCGCCTTTTCTTTCGCAACGGCGCGGGCTCTGTCATCGATTCCCTTAACACTCCAGGATCCGTAACTGCTCATGGCTGGCGCTCCACTCAGGCCTGTGAGTCATACACACTCACGCAAATTCATCGTTTATCCCCGACTCAATGCAAGCTAGGCTCTTAATTCCGGGTTAAAAAGGTAAACAGAATGCGGTAATTTCGTAAGACTCTCGTCAAATCGCGACGATTGACCTGAGAGGGTGACGTTGACGTTCGCGTAAAGATGTTTCATATCTCGATTTATGGCCGATACAATACAATCAATATCCATCGCTGACTCCCGCACCTATTCCATTTCGGAACTGGCCCGCGAGTATGGAATCACCCCACGCGCTCTGCGCTTTTATGAAGACAAGGACATGCTGCACCCGGCTAGGGATGGCATGACCCGCGTTTATTCACACCGCGACCGTGCCCGCGTCACGATTATCGTCCGCTTGAAGCGTCTTGGTCTTCCGCTCGCCGATATTCGCGAGATTCTTGATCTCTACGCGATAGACGATGGTCAACGCTCACAAATGCGCATGATGAAGATCAAATTCGAAAACCAGATGAAAGAACTTGAGAGCCAGCGCGAAGATATTGAGATGGCGCTGCAAGAGTTAAATCGCGGGATTGAATGGCTAGATGGCAACCTCTCCAAGGTTGGCCCAGCTGGTGGTGAAGCTGAGGACGTGAAGGCTTATGACGCTGTCGCCCGCCGGCAGATGGACGATGCATAAGCCATCTTGAACCCCTCCGGAGACTTGGGTCAGGTGCGCCGAACCTTCCAACTTAAGGACTATTAAATGCCACGTTACGACGCTCCTATTCGTGACATGCAATTCATTCTGCACGATTTGCTGTCACTTCAAAACTATGCGAATCTTCCCGGTTTCGAAGACGCCACGCCTGATTTGATTGATGCGATTCTTGAGCAATCCGGGAAATTCGCCAAAGAGGTCCTGTTCCCTCTCAACAAAGTTGGCGATGAACAAGGCTGCGTTCGCGCCAAGGATGGCAGTGTGAAGACCCCGGACGGCTTCAAAGAAGCGTATCAACAATTCGTCGATAGCGGTTGGCCGCTACTGTCAAAATCGCCTGAAATGGGTGGTCAGGGTTTGCCACACATTCTGCAAATGGCGGCCAGTGAGATGACATCGTCTGCGAACATGGCGTTTGGCATGTATCCCGGCCTGACATCTGGCGCATATGAGGCCTTGATGGCGGGCGGCTCCGATGCGTTGAAGCAGACATATGGGCCAAAAATGGCGACTGGCGAATGGGCCGGCACAATGAACCTGACCGAGCCGCAATGTGGAACTGATCTTGGTCTCATCAAAACGAAAGCCGTCCCGCAGGCCGACGGAACCTACAAAATCACTGGCCAGAAGATTTGGATTTCTGGCGGCGAGCAGGACCTTACCGAGAATATTATCCATCTGGTTTTAGCCCGAATTGAAGGCGCGCCCGAAGGCATCAAGGGGATTTCCCTGTTTGTTGTGCCCAAATTCATCGTTAATGAAGACGGCTCACTCGGCGCTCGTAACCAAGCGGGTTGCGGCGGTCTGGAAGAAAAAATGGGCATCCACGGCAACGCCACCTGCGTGATGAACTATGATGGTGCAGCCGGCTGGCTCGTTGGTGAAGAGAATAAGGGTATGCGCACGATGTTCGTGATGATGAACGAAGCGCGCCTCGGGGTTGGTCTACAAGGGTTGAGTCAGGCCGAAGTCGCCTATCAAAATGCCGTGGACTACGCTCAAGATCGCCTGCAAATGCGTTCATTGAAGGGGCCGGTTGCGCCTGAAAAACCTGCTGATCCGATCATCGTGCACCCTGATGTGCGCCGGATGTTGATGGATCAAAAGGCCTTTATCGAGGGCGCGCGCGCCTTAGCCTATTCTACCGCTCTGTTTGGTGATCTGCAGCATAAGTCGCCAGATGAAAGTGTGCGCCAGAAAGCCAGTGATAATATGGCTTTGTTGACGCCTGTGATTAAGGCATTTCTGACCGATCGCGGCTCCAAAATGGCGCACGAAGCTTTGCAGGTGCATGGTGGCTCCGGCTTCACCAAAGAATGGGGAATGGAGCAATTCGTCCGCGATGTCCGTATTACCCTGATCTATGAGGGAACGAATGGCATTCAGGCGCTTGACTTGGTTGGGCGTAAGTTGGCGGCGAATGGTGGTCGTGCAATCTTCGGCCTGTTTGCTGAGATGGACGATTTCATCGGTTCGAACTTGGGCAATGCTGATCTGGCGGTCTTCGTTGAGGGCCTATCAACGGCCAAGGCGCAACTCCAGGAGGGTACGACGTGGCTGATGCAGAATGGCATGAACGATTTCAACAATGCCGGGGCTGCATCGACCGATTTTCTGCAGCTTTTCGGCCTGACGGCACTGGCCTATATGTGGGCCCAAATGGCCAAGGTCGCGCTTGAAAAGCGTGGGTCTGACCCATTCTATGACGACAAGCTGATCACCGGAAAATACTATATGACCCGTGTTCTGCCTGAAACCGCCGCGCATCTCGCAAAGGTCAAAACCGGCGCGGAAGCGATCATGGCCCTGCCAGCGGACCGCTTCTAGACAAAGTGATCCATTTTGCAGTCGTTCTCGTGGCGTCACGGCTGGATTTCCTGTGGCACCACGCTATATTGACGTGAACGTAAACGTCACTTGCTGCCCAAAAAGGAGACTCGCTTGCAAAATGTCTTGAATGTCCCACTCTCAAACTGGCGTCGGGATGACGAGATCTCGATCTTTAGTGATGCGGTTGGACAGTTCTTCGAAAAAGAACTGAAACCCCATGTTGAGGACTGGCGTGAGGCGGGCGTCGTGCCACGCGATGTCTGGCGACAGGCTGGTGAAATGGGTTTGCTTTTGCCGTCGGCACCAGAGGAATATGGCGGTGCGGGCGGTGATTTTCGCCACGATGCGGTGATCATTGAACAGCTGGAATGGCAAGGGATATCCGGCTTTGGCATCGGCCTGCACAATGCCATCGTTGCGCCTTACATTATTTCCTATGGGTCTGAGGAACAGAAACAACGTCTCCTGCCCAAGCTTGCCAGCGGCGAGATGGTCTGCGCCATCGCCATGACCGAGCCGGGCGCTGGCTCTGACCTGCAGAATATCAAGACGACCGCGACCAAGGATGGCGATGGCTATGTGATCAACGGTTCGAAGACTTTCATCACCAATGGCCAGACGGCAAATCTGATCCTGGTTTG
>JGI24724J26744_10002699_pt1 | contig 11680 bp, 13 predicted proteins | sample Cruoilmetagenom7_FD_26744 | JGI IMG/M metagenome (IMG submission 26744)
CGCTTGCTCCGCACCATTTTACCCGATTGGAAAGCTCATGACCGACACACCACGCAAGACCCGCCATACACTGACCGATGACGCCATCGAAACCCGCCGCGGCGTTAGCCGCCGCTCGTTGCTGCTTGGCACGCTGGGTGGTGGCGCAGCACTGGTTGCAGGCTCTGCGGCGCTTGCTGTATCCGACAGCGACGGCGGCAGCAATGCTGATCCGGCTGGGCGCGGCTACACCGGTAACACCGATAGAGACGGCGGCAGCAACGCAGACCGCGCCGGCCACGGTCGAAATCAGCGCACTGCGCCACGCGGCAACGGAACCTCGGATAGCGATGGCGGCGCCAGTGCTGATCCGGGTGGTCAGGGCTATACCGGTCGTTCGGACTCGGACAGCGGCACGTATGCGGACCGCGCCGGACGAGGCCGCTAAACGCTGACACCAGCGCTACAAGTCAAACCCCCGCACGGATCGCCGCGCGGGGGTTTTTTTGGACCTCAGCCAGTCCAGCCCAACGCCGCCAGCAAGTCACGCATATCTTGCGGTAACGGTGCCTCAAAGCTCAGTTTTTCGCCCGACACCGGATGCACAAACCCCAGTGTCGCCGCATGCAGCGCCTGCCGAGGGAACGCCGCCATCGCCTCAACCCCGCCTGCAGGCAGCGCCGATACCGCCGCCTTGCGCTTGCCGCCATAGACCGGATCCCCGATCAAACCGTGGCCCACATGCGCCATATGCACGCGGATCTGATGCGTGCGCCCCGTCTCCAACCGGCACTCGACCAGCGACGCCTGTACCGGCGAGCCAAATGTCTCAGTGGCGCGCGCGCGCGTCACGGCATGGCGCCCGCGATCAAAGAACACCGCCTGTTTCTGCCGGTCAAAGCGGTGCCGCTCCAGACGCGTGGTGATCTTCAACACGCCGCCGGTCTCGAAGTTCACGCCCTTGCAGCCGTTCAACCGAGGATCCCCCGCCGAGGGCACCCCATAGACCACCGCCAGATAGCGCCGCTCGGCGCTATGCGCCTCGAACTGCGCCGCCAAACCGTGATGGGCGCGGTCAGTCTTGGCTACCACCAACAGGCCCGAAGTTTCCTTGTCGATCCGGTGTACGATCCCGGGCCGCTTTGCCCCGCCAATCCCCGACAGAGTATCGCCGCAATGATGTAACAACGCGTTAACAAGCGTGCCGCGCGGCGTGCCCGGCGCCGGATGCACCACCATACCCGCCGGTTTGTCGATGACGATCAACTCGGCATCCTCATAAATCACTTGCAGCGGAATATCCTCGGGCCGCGCCTCCAACTCTTCGGGCGGCTCGACCGTCACAATCCACTCATCGCCCTCGGCCGCCTTGGCCTTGGCGTTGGTCACCACCTCATCCCCGCACCGCACCGCTCCCTCGGCGATCAATCGCGATAAGCGCGACCGCGACAGCGCCGCTTCCTCTGGCACATCACGCGCCAAGGCTTTATCAAGACGGTTGGGCGGGTTCGCGCCAATGACCACGCTAACTTCCAAAGGCAGACCCTCGTCTATGTCCGATCCAGATGACACGACATCCCTCCCGCCTGATTTGCGGTTCCTGAAATTTCTGGTGACCACCCTCGCNGGGGTGATGATTGTCGGGCTTGTAGCCATCGTNGGCCTGCTTGTCACGCGGCTAGGCACATCGCCGCCACTGCCTGACCTGCCCGCCAGCGTGATCCTGCCCGAGGGTGCCTCCCCAGCCGCCGTGACCTTCGCCCAACACTGGCTGGTTGTCGTCACCCAGGACGGGCAAATCCTGCTCTTTGACCGCGACGGAGGCCCCCCCGTCAGCCAAACCGCACTCCCCTAAGCGACTTCATCTTGCCAAAAATACTCTGGGGGAGCCGAAGGCGGGGGCAAAGCCCCCAATTCTTATACCCGCCGACCCAATTCTTATACCCGCCGAAACGTCATATACTGCGGCACCCGACCCTCGCGCAGCGCCTTTTGCTCGTAGCGCGTCGAGAACCAGTCGTCCCACGCCGTCATACTATCAGACACCAGTTCAAATCCCGCCGCAGGCACCTCTTCAAGGGTCTGACGCGCATAATCGGGGATATCCGTCGCCACGCGCAACTCGGCCCCCGGTTTGGTCACGCGGTGTAACGGCACCAGATGGCCGGGCGTCACGAAACGGCGGCGATGGTGGCGGGCCTTGGGCCACGGATCGGGGTAATTCAGGAACACTTTGTCCAGACAGGCATCCGGCAGCACATCGAACAAATCCCGCGCATCGCCGGGATGAAGCCGCGTGTTTTGCACAGGGTTGCGGCGCAACAGACCCAGCAACATCGCCACACCGTTCACAAACGGCTCGCAGCCGATCAACCGCACATCGGGATAGCGCCCCGCCATATGCGCCAAATGCTCGCCACCGCCAAAGCCGATTTCCAGCCAGATCGGCCCCTCTCCGGGCAGATCGCCCAGATCGATCGTCTCGCGCTCGGGGTTTTCATCGAACGCCACATTGCGCAACCGCAGGGCCGACAGATCCTTGGCCAGATAGTCGCGTTGCGTCGGGCGCAGGGTCTTGCCATGTACACGGCCGTAAAAATTTCGGTGCGTGCGCAGCGCGGTCAACGCAGGATGCGGCGGAAGGTCTGGTTTGAGATCATCAGTCATGGGCGCGGCCATACCTTTGTCGCAGCGCCCATGCAAGACCCGCCGTCAGGCGCGCTGGATCATATACAGCCCCAGCGCCATCACCCCAAGGCCCGACGCGCGCATCACTGTCAGCGGCCGCATGATGGCACCAAACAGCCCGAACTGGTCAATCAACGCCGCCGAGATCATCTGCCCCATCAGCACAAAGAACACCGCATTCCCAACGCCGAACCGCGGCGCGACAAAGGTGACCGACAGCACATAAAAGCAGATCAACAGACCGGCAAGGAACAGATGTTTTGGCTGCGCTGCAACCGCGCTGAAACCGGCGGGGCCTTGGGTGGCGAACATCACCACAACAGCGCCCAGCAAGGCAATACAGAACAACACCACTGCCGCGACGGTGGGCGATCCGATCCGCGCACCCAACTGTGCATTCAGGGCCGCCAGTATCGGAATACCGATCCCCGCCGCCAACATGATCGCTGCATATCTGATGCTTTCGGGCATAACGTCCCCCTGTCCGTGTGACGCCAGACTGCTGCAACGCGGTCCGCACAAGGCTAATTGACGCAGCCCCATAACCCACGTCAACCGCGCCAAATACAAGGCCATGCGGTGGTGTGCGCTCTACCCCTCGAACCGGCTACGCCCGCCGGCCAGAAAGAGCCAAGATCGGCCCCCCTGCACCAACACAATATCCCCGCCATCGAGGCTTTGCTCAAGGCGGGTGCAAGAACGTAGGACGTTTCAAAATTCAGTGACACGCCGGGCGCTCTTGCCAAGGTGACCGGCGGTGAAATCTGACGGCTCTTTGCGAACCGCTGCGCAATGTGCAGCCCATGAGGCGCAAACGGGCAAGGGTTTCCCCCTGCCCTGATCCAATTCCCTGTTGGGTCGTAGGGTGCGTGCTAGCACGCACCGTCCTTCACAACCTCAAACGCCGGCGCGCAGCACATCAACCAGATCGCAGCGCTCCCAGCTAAAGCCACCGTCGGCCTCGGGCGCACGGCCAAAGTGGCCATAGGCCGCCGTGCGGGCAAAGATCGGCTTGTTCAGTTGCAGCGCCGTGCGGATCCCGCGTGGCGTCANATCCATCGCCTTACTCACGGCCGTCTCGATCTGCTGATCCGGGACCGTGCCGGTGCCATGCGTATCGACATAGATCGACAAGGGCCGCGAGACACCGATTGCATAGGACAATTGCAACGTACAGCGCTTGGCCAGCCCCGCCGCCACTACGTTTTTCGCCAGATACCGCGCCGCATAGGCCGCCGAGCGGTCCACTTTGGTCGGATCTTTCCCCGAAAACGCGCCGCCGCCATGCGGGGCCGCGCCGCCATAGGTGTCGACGATAATCTTGCGGCCCGTCAGACCCGCGTCGCCATCCGGCCCGCCGATGACGAATTTCCCCGTCGGGTTCACATGCCAATCAGTCGCCGCCGTCAGCCAGCCATCCGGCAGAACCTGACGGATATACGGCTCCACCACCGCCCGCACATCGTTCGAGTTCATCGTCTCGTCCAGATGCTGTGTGCTCAAGACAATCGAGGTCACTTCGACCGGCACGCCATCAACATAGCGCAACGACAGTTGCGTTTTCGCGTCCGGGCCAAGCACCNCCGCCTCGCCCGATTTACGCACCTCGGCCAGACGCCTCAGGATCGCATGCGCATATTGGATCGGCGCCGGCATCAGCGCCTCGGTTTCATCCGTCGCATAGCCGAACATGATGCCCTGGTCGCCCGCACCTTCGTCTTTGTCCGCCGCCGCATCCACACCCTGCGCGATATGCGCCGATTGTTCGTGCAACAAGTTGGTGATCTCGACGGTCTCCCAGTGNAACTTCGCCTGCTCATAACCGATGTCGCGGATGCAGTCGCGCACGATGGGATCAATCCGACCCATATATTCGGTCAGCGTCTCCTGATCCGAAAGCCCGACCTCGCCGCCGATAACAACGCGGTTGGTGGTGGCGAACGTTTCGCAGGCGACACGGGCTTCGGGTTCTTTGGTCAGGAACGCATCCAGGATCGCATCGGAAATCCGGTCACAGACCTTGTCGGGATGCCCTTCGGACACGGACTCGGACGTGAAAATATAGTTTTTGCGGCTCATTTCGGGGTATGCTCCATTCATGCTTTGCCGTCACGCCAGGAAGCCGTTGTGACGAATTTGCTCCGCGCTAACGCGTACCGCCCGCGAGGTCAATTCTTTTCCCGCGACGCAAGGCCAGCGCCCCCAACCCCAGTACAGCGAAAAACAGCGCAATTCCCCACGGCGCATCACCTGTCCGCGCATAAAGCGTCGGTGGCAATGCCCCCGGAACCTGGGTGTCCAGAAATCCCATCTCGCCCAACGCCAAGGATGCCAGCAACCGCCCGCGAGGATCAATCACCGCGGAAATTCCGGTGTTCGCCGCCCGCACCAACGGCAGGCCGCTCTCGACAGCCCGCAACCGCGCCTGCGCCAGATGCTGATACGGGCCAAAGCGCGTGCCGAACCAGGCGTCATTGGTGATCTGCAAGATCCAGTCCGGGCGCTCGGCGGTGTGCAGGCTGCGCGCAAAGACGGCCTCGTAGCAGATCAGCGGCACCACACGCCCCGCCGCACCCAGATCAATGACCTGCGGCGCCGCACCCGGCGTATAGCCCGACAAAACCCGCGCCGCCAATCCGCGCCATTCCCCCGGCAGAAAATCGACCAGCGGGACATATTCGCCAAACGGCACCAAGTGATGCTTGTCGTATTGGGCGGTGATCGCTCCGCCTGCATCCACCACCGCCAGCGCATTGAAATATATGGCGGCCCCGTCGGCATCCCGGTCGCGGCGATCGACGCCGAACACGACCGAGGCCCCCGCCGCCTGCCCGATCATCCGCAACCCCTCTCCCGCGTTGTCCAGCAAGAACGGCGCGGCGGATTCGGGCCAGATTACCAGTTCAGGCGCGTCATCGGTGGCGGCCAGAGGCGGGGCCGCCGATAGGTCCAGATGACGGTTGAAAAACTCCATCACGCGGTCAGGTTGCCATTTCAGGTGCTGCGGTACGTTCCCCTGCACCAGCCGGACCGGCACACCGGCGCCCCTTGGCACCGGCTGCGAGACCCGAGCGGCACCCCAGCCCCACGCCAGACCCGCCGCACATAACGCCACGGCGGTCACCGCAAGGGCGCGCCAAAATCGCCGCTGCCGCACCCGCACCAACGCCATAGCCAACGCCGCCGCCAGACCCAACGCCAAGGCACTCAGGCTCATCGCTCCGCCCAGCGCGGCGAGTTGATCGACCGGCGTACCGATCCAGATATGACCGGTCAGCGCCCACGGAAAACCGGTGAAAATATAGCCGCGCAGGGCCTCGGACGCCAAGAGCGCCACGGCAAACGCCCATATCCGGGTCACCCGTCGCGGGCTTGCCGCCACCGCCAGCCACGCGGCGGCACCCCAAAACAGTGCCAGACCTCCGGCCATCAACACCAGCGCAAAGGGGGCCATCCAGCCGTGACGCTCGGGCTCGACCAGAAAAGGCTCGATGATCCAGACAAGCGCCACGGCGAATTGCGCCGCTCCGGCCAGCCATCCGCGCCAGAACCCGGCGCGAGCGGTGCGCGCCTGCGCAACCAGCCAGAACACCGCCGCCAGCGCCGCCAGCGCCACGGGCCACAGCCCCCAGGAGCCTGCCCCAAAGCGACCAAACCGCCGAAAACGACCGGCGCCCAGATCATTCGCGCAATGCGGATCACTGTCAGTCGCCGCTGGCGCTGTCGGCCGCCCCGGCGACCCGCAACCGCAGACGTTTGACGCGGCGGGGATCGGCCTCGAGCACCTCGATCTCGTGGCCCGCCGGATGGGCAATCACCTCACCCCGCGCCGGAACACGACCCAAGAGCACAAAGACCAGACCGCCCAGCGTATCAACCTCGTCATCGTCGATATCCTGCGCCAGATCGATGCCCAGCGCCTCGTTGAGATCCTCGAGCAGCGCCCGCGCCTGGATCAGCCAGACGCNCGGAGCTTCCAGCTGCCACAGGTGTTCGTCTTCGGTGTCATGCTCGTCCTCGATCTGCCCGACGACCTGCTCCAGCAGATCCTCGATGGTGACCAACCCGTCAACACCGCCGTATTCATCGATCACCAGAGCCATATGCGTNCGCTCGGCTTGCATCTTTTGCAGCAAGATCACCAACGGCATCGACGGNGGCACGAACAGCATAGGCCGCAGCATGCTGTCAATCGCAACACCGTCGCGCGACAGATCGAACCCGCGCTCCAACACCAGATCCTTGAGCAGCAACAAGCCCATCGGCTGGTCCAGCGTCTCGTTGTAAACCGGCAACCGCGAGAACCCGCTGTCGCGAAACAGCGCGATCAGGTCTTCCTTGTCGATGTCTTTGGGAATGGCAACAATCTCGGCCTTGGGCACCGCCACATCCGCGACCCGCAAGCGGCGCAGATTGGCAAGCCCCGGCAACACCTGCTGCATTGACGCGTTCAGGGCGACTTCGGCGGGATCGTCGGCCTCATTGGGGCTCAGGGCATCAAACAAACGCCCGAACAAGCCGCGTGCGTGGCTAAGATCATTGGGACTCGGGTCAGGATCGTCTGACGCATCCAACATATCGGACGGGGCAGAGACAGTGCGGGAATCGGTCATGGGTCCTTTCCGGGATCAGATCAGTCAAGGCCAGCGGCACCCTGCGGCACCTCTGAGTCGTCATGCGCATATGGGTCGGCTATACCCAGTTGTGCAAGGATGCTTCGCTCAGTTTCTTCCATCAAAACCGCATCTTCGTCGGTTTCATGGTCATATCCTAGCAAATGTAACACGGAATGAACGATCAAATGAGTCACATGCGCCGTTGGCGTCTTGTGCTGCGCCCCGGCCTCGTGGTGACACGTCTCATAGGCCAGCGCCATATCGCCCAATGCCTCGGGGTCTTCCGGCGTTCCGGTTTCCGGCGGTTCAGGCATCTCGCCGGCGGTTTGCGCGCTCAGATCCCACGTCGGCCACGACAGAACATTGGTGGCGCTATCCTTGGCGCGAAACTGCGCGTTCAACGCCCGGATCCGCGCATCGTCACAAGCCAGAACGCTGACCTCGAACCCGGCGGGATCATATCCCAGATGCGCCAGTGTGGCGGTGCAGGCCTGCGCGACCAACCCCTCCAGACGTAAGTCGGCCCACCGAGGGTCTGTAATATCGATCTCTACCTGCATGGATTGACTCTAGCGCCTGCAAAAAGCGAACGTAAGAGGGATTGACAGTGCACCCTNGAGAATTTATCCGACTAATATACTCGACTTTANAAAGAGCCCCCAGATGACCCATACGCCAAACCAGACCACCCGCCACGTTTCACCACGCCCATGGGCGATGGCCACNGCGGCCGCNCTCGGNCTGGCNGTGCCGTTGGTGCCGGCTGTTGTTCTGGCCCCCGCCGCCTATGCGTCCGANGCGGGCGAGGCGGGCGAAAGTGGCGAAGCCGGTGTNGTGCGCCAGATCGGCNTGGCCGGCTTTCTGACCGATCTTGGCCTGTTCGAAGCCGCCCACATCATCGTTGGCTCTCTCTATCAACGCGGCGCACTGGAGGAGGCACTGGTGCAACTTCAAGACTCGCACCACGCCCATTACGACGACCTCGCCGCCAATGTCGCAGCACTTGGCGCACCCGATTTTGCCGCTGAAACACTGGCCTTTGCCGACGCAATCGCCGCGCAATCGCCGACCGAGATCGTCGCCGCACGCCTGTCAACGCTGCAGGCCGCCATTGATACCGCCCGCGATGCCGCCGGAGCCACCACGCGCGACCGTATCTTGTCGCTGAAAACCCTGCTGGATATCGCCGCCGCCGATTTCGCGGGCGGGGTGGAGAACAACGCCGTTACCTTTGCCCATGAATACCGCGACGCCTGGGCCTTTGTGGAAATCGTGCGCATCCGGGCGCAGGCCCTGGCAAGCGCACCCGAAACCGCCCAAGCGGGGGCCGAGATCCTGGCACAACTCGCGCCGCTGGCCCCGCTGTTCCCCGATCTGGAGGCCACTCACACAGATGGCGACCCGGCCATGATCGCGGTTGCGGCGGCTTGGGTCGAAATCATCGCACTGCGCCAGAACTAGGATGCCGATCACCCTTGATACGCTGCTGACCAAGGCCGAAGCCACGGTCCTGCACGCCGCCGCCAGTGCGCTGCCGTTTCAAGACGGGGCGGCTACGGCGGGCGCGGTGGCGCGGGCAGTCAAGCAGAATGAACAGGCAATCCCCGGAGCCGCGACGCAAGCGGTCCTGGAAAAGGTGCAAACGGCACTGCTGGCGAACCCTGTGTTTCAGGCCTTGGCCTACCCGCGCCATATCGCGCAACTCATGGTCAGCCGCACTCAGGGCGGCGGCCACTATGGCCCGCATGTCGATAACGCGCTGATTGCCGGCGCCCGCGCCGACCTGAGCTTTACGCTGTTTCTCTCCGAGCCGGAAAGCTACGACGGCGGCGCTTTGGTGATCAGCGACCGCATCGAGGGCCGTGCGTTCAAACTGCCGCAAGGGGCCGCCGTGGTCTATCCGTCAAACACCCTGCACCATGTGCAAACCGTCAGCCGCGGGGCGCGTCTGGTGGTGGTCGGCTGGGTGCAAAGCTGGATCCAGGAACCGGCGCAACGCGAGGTGCTGTTCGATCTGTGGCGGGCGATGCAGGCCGCCAACACCCCCGAGCAAACGCGGCTCCTGTCGAAATCCCATTCCAACCTGCTGCGGATGTGGGCGCACTGAACCGCCCCCATCCTCCCGGAGTTGCGGACGGTGCGTGCAAGCACGCACCCTACAACTGTTTCGCCTCATGGGCATCATAGGCCGCAACGATCTTGGCGACCATCGGGTGACGCACCACGTCAGCAGCCGTGAAATAGTTGAACCCGACGCCGGGAATACCCTTGAGGATATGCTCGGCGGCGGTCAGCCCGCTGGTATGCCCGCGTGGCAGATCAACCTGCGACCGGTCACCGGTAATCGCCATGCGCGAGCCCTCGCCCAGGCGCGTCAGGAACATCTTCATCTGCATCTCGGTCGCATTCTGCGCCTCGTCCAGCACGACAAAGGCATTCGACAACGTCCGCCCGCGCATGAAGGCCAAAGGCGCGATCTCGATACGGCGGTCTTCCATCAGCTTGGGCAGCATCTTGGACGGGAAAAAATCGTTCAACGCATCGTATAGCGGCTGCATATACGGGTCGACCTTGTCCTTCATGTCACCCGGAAGATAGCCCAGCTTTTCCCCCGCCTCGACCGCTGGCCGCGACAGGATGATCTTGTCGACATGCCCCTCGATAAAAAAGTGCACCGCCGCCGCCACAGCGATATAAGTCTTGCCGGTGCCCGCCGGTCCNATGCCGAAATTCAGCGTATTCTCGAACAGGGCTCGCGCATAATCCTGTTGCGCCCTGGTGCGCGGCGTTACGGATTTCTTGCGTGTCTTGATCTCGACCTGACCGGTGCGGAANGTCTCCAACTGACGCTCGGCGGCGGCCCCTGCCGACAGGCTCAAAGCCCCGTCAACATCGCCCTGCTCTACCCCCTTGCCATCCGACAAGCGGTCATACAAAGCCTTGAGCGTTTCCGCCGCGCGGGTCTGCATCTCTGGTGCGCCCAGAATGTGCAACTGGTTGCCACGGCGCACAATCTGCACGTCCAGCTCGGCCTCCANCNTTACCAGATTGCGGTCATATTCCCCGCATAAATCGACCAACAACCGGTTGTCGGCAAATTCCAGCATCATTTGCGTGATGTCTCCGGATTTCGCCGGAACGGTCTGCGTATCATCACCGGTATCCACCGGCGGGGTCAGCGTGCTGCTTGCCAAAAGGCACCTCTTTATACTCAAGTGTCCCGAAAGGGTCGGATCATGCTGCCAATTGCAGCGCCGCTNNACAAGCCGAGAANGCGCCGCGTCCGGTCACAAAACCGAACCACACACGGCCTCCCGCGCAATGACAAACGGCCCCCGCAATAGGGGCCGCTTGATCGTAGTCGTTGGCGGGCGGCAATCAGGTGCCGCGACGATAGCGGCCCACGGCCACGGTCGGCGGAGCAATTCCCGAACAGACCGGGTTGCCGTATTGATCCAGACGCGCCGACATGAAGCCCTCGACGCCTTCGTCGATGAACCAGTGGTCACAGCCTTGCGGGTCAACCCAGATGCCTGCGTCACGCATGTTGGACAGNTGGTTGTCGCGGCCCGAGTGGCGATCCGACGTGTTATCCTCGGCGTTCCATTCGACCCAACCGTCACCGCCACCGGCGTTGCTGTTGGCAGATCCGCCACCGGTCGAGCTTACACACGCCGACAAGGTCAACGCAGCCGCCCCCAGCAGGATGATTTTCGCGGTTTTCATTCTTTCATTCCCCCGGAACTCACTGCACACACAGGACTTCGACACGACGGTTGCGTGCCATGCCCGCTGCCGAGCTGTTTGACGCCACCGGATGCATCGGGCCAAAGCCCCGCACCGTTGACACCCGACCACCACCGGCCCCAATCGCGACGTTGGCAACAGCCCGCGCCCGGTTTTCCGACAGGTTCATGTTGTACTCGAACCCGCCNCGCGGATCGGTGTGACCATAGATCACATAAGCCGACGAGTTGTTGCCGCGAAAGAACGCCGTCAACCGCTGCGCCGCACCCGGACGAAGCGCATGGCTCCCGGTTGCGAACAACGTATCGGTGCTCTCGGTCAAACATACATTCGTACGGTGACATACCGGACGCCCGTCAGGCGTGCGATTCGGGGTCATGTACCCCTCAATGCCGTTATCGATAACCCAGTGCTCGCAGCCATCCGGATCAATCCAGATTGTCGGCACATAACGTTCCCCGACGATTGTCCGCTGGCGTTGCGCCGCAGCATCGGTAACCGTCAGACCCGTCAGCAAAAGCGCCATGGCAGCGGCGCCAGCAATCAGCCGGACAGCTTTGGAAACAGACTTAACCACAGCCATCTTCCTTATAATTGTTTTCCCCCGGGCAAGGTCTTCCACCATTGCAGCACCCAGAGCAGAATATGGG
>JGI24724J26744_10002700_pt1 | contig 11674 bp, 9 predicted proteins | sample Cruoilmetagenom7_FD_26744 | JGI IMG/M metagenome (IMG submission 26744)
CCGGGTGGGTCAGCTCCGATTTTGGCGCCCTTAGCCAGGTACGTGGTTTGATTGCAGCATTTTCGTTGATCGTGGTGGGAATTCAGGCTTGTTTTGGCGGGTTTTTGTTGTCTGTCGCTGCCGGAAACCGATTGTGCCACGCTAACTTGTCATGACATCCGAAACGATATCCGCGGGCGATGGGCGTTCCGTAGCCAGCGGTCGAAAACTGTTCCTATATTTGTTCTGGACCGGGGTCGGTCTTGCGATTGTGGTCGCGCTATTCGTTTTCTCGGGTCTCTCAGTGGCTGATCTGGGCGCGATTGTCGTTGCCATACCGCTTTGGTTCTACGCTGTGATGGCCTGCCTTCAGGTCGCAATTCTAATGATGGCTTCTGTGAAATGGCAGATTGTGCTTGGTCAATTTCCCGTTGGTGGAAAAGTTTTGCCTTTGGGCGATGCGCTGGCAGGAACGACACTGGGGGCATTGGCCGGGCATGTGCTGCCTATACAGGTTGTAACACCGATGACGCGCGCCTGGGTGGCGCGACCGCATCAAATCTCCACTGCACGCGCGGTTGGGACATCAGTTTTTGAACAGGTGCCAGAAGTTGTTGTTTTGCTGGCTATGGGCCTGGCATCGACACTTGTATTGGTTGCGCAATTGGGGCCAGTTGCATCGGGCATTGCAGCCTTAGCAGTCGGTCTGATTGTTATATCGCTTATTGCGCCAATATTTCGGCTGCTTTGCCATTTCAGCAACTGGGCTTCTGGCCACCTGCCAGAGATGGTCGCGAATGTTACAGCTATTATTGTAAGGGCTTTGGATCAGGCCGCTTCGTTTCCCAAAAGGGTGTTTTTTCAACTCTTAGGATTTAGTTTCCTGCGGTATATTTCGATGGTCGTCCTGAATGTCGGGGCGATTTCCGTATTGGTTCCGGATGCTGACGTCCATTCGTTGGCCTTGGTGTATCCGCTTGTTCTTTTGATAATTAGCCTACCCTTTATTCCCGGCGGTCTGGGGGTGCTTGAAGTAACCTGGACCGGCGTCCTTGTAGGGCAGGGGTTGGGGGCCGTGGAGGCCGTTGAAGTCGCCCTGTCGCTGCGGGTGATCACGACCATCTCATTTTTGGTGATTTCGCCAATCCTGATCCTTTTCAGAACCAGCGCGGCGGAGCTGAAATGACCGATCCGGCGCTGAGTGTCATTATTCCCGTTTACAACGGTGTCGCTACCTTGGCCGCGACATTGGAATCTATGATTGATCAAGGTGATAGGGCGATCGAAATTCTGGCTGTTGACCAAGCTTCAAGCGACGGGTCTCGGGCAATACTGGAAGATTTTGCCACGCGGTTGCCGATCAGAATAATTGATGCACCCAATAGCAAGAATTGGATGGAGAATACCAATATCGGGCTACAAGCTGCGGCTGCGCCGTTGGTTACAATGCTGCATCAGGACGATGTTTGGTTGCCTGGACGTGTTGACTGATGCTGGGTCTTGCGGAAAAATATCCAAGTGCTCAGCTGTGGTTGCACCCGGCCTGGTTTATGGATTCTGAAAACCGGTTTTCAGGGACTTTTGGTCCGGCGTTTGGAAAGCACGAACGACTGATTAAGGGTCGTGACGCGTTGCTATCTTTGATTGTGCAAAACTCAATAGCAATCCCATCAGCAGTTTTTCGCCGTGATACCGCGCTTAAGCTGGGCGGCTTGTCGCCAGAGCTTTGGTACACGGCAGATTGGGATTTCTGGCTAAAGCTTGTGGCGGCCGGTCCGGTCGCTTGGACGCCACAAAAGCTGGCAGCGTTTCGCATTCACGAAAATTCCCAGACGGTGCAGGGTTCGCGCGACATGAAGGATTTTGAATCGCAGTTGAGCATCCCGTTGGAGCGTCATGTGAGCTCTCTTCCGGCGGCCCATATTGCGCGCGCCAAAGCGCTCGCCGAGGCTTCTAACTGTCTGAATGTATATTTGGCTGCCCGCTATCACAAACAACCAGCATCAGTATTGCCGTTTGTGGGCAAGTTTTTACGTCTGGGCCCGTTCGGGTTCGTGGCATTTTTCAAAAACACCAGAATTATTTCACGTTTGTTGCCGCGCTTGCGCATTTTGAAAAAAGGGAGCAGGCGGGTAGCCTGAGTGTCCCTGAAACTGCGTTGACAACAGCGTCGGTGCTTACGGGAATGTGCCGGGCTCATAAAGCTTGCCAAACGGCAAGCCAAAATCAGCCAGCTCTTGCTTGCCGATGAACAGATAGTTGGCGCCAAAGGTCTCGGGGGGAATCTGGGGGCGGTCAGCTAAGATGATTGGGCGATTGGTCAGGAATGGATCGTTCCGAATAAAATCTGCAGGGAACCAAACTTGATCGACCCGAATGAACACCGAGTCGGCGTCGAGTGTCGACAGTGCCTGCTGGGCTGATGCTCTGGGTGCCATTTTGGCTTCTATTTGGATGGCTCGCAGTGGCACAAGGATCACGGCCGAAATCACAATAAGTGTAGCCACTGCTTGTTTGATCGCTGGATTGGCCTGCACAGCAGCAAAGTATCCCGCAAGCCCAAATAATACAAAATTCCCCAGCACCGGATGGTAATAGCGCGCGCCCCAACCGTGCATCTGATTTGGCATCAGGACATGCGTTACAAGCACCATAAAGGCAAATCCGATAGCCGCGAGAATAGGAACCAATCCAATATCTTTGATCTTGCCCAAGGCGATAAACATCATGATCAGCAGAGCCGGGGAAACCCAAAGCACCAACCGCAGAATGTTGGTTGCCAGAAAATAGGGGCCAAGGTTGTCTTCGTTTGTTTTCACCTTGTCCGTGTATTGGAAATAATCCTTGATATAGTCGATATCCATGATCGTTGTGGGCAAGATACTGGTGTCGCCGGTTTGCAGCCAAATTGAAATTTCCGGCCAGACGATCCAGATCGGCAGGGCCAATCCGTAGCTGATGGCATAGGGAACCAGTGCCACGCGTGAGCCAAAGCGCCCAAACAGAAGTGCTGCCAAGAATGGTGCGGCAAACAACGGGTGGACATGGACCTGATGCAGACCAACTGCGAAAAACCCAATCAAACCCGCAAGAATATGGCCGCTAAATGAACCCCGAAGGAACATTGCCAACCAGATAAGGTTGAACGCGAGGTGCCCGGTAAACGAAAACCCGCTGCCGGCGGTCGCCAGAAACTGCGGCGAAACCAATAGCAGAAGCACCGATAGCACCGGGGCCTCTGGGTGTTCTGGAAATATCCGCCGGGCGATGTCGGCGATAGCCCAGAGCGAAAGAACAACCAACACAGGGTTCAAATCTGCGTGAAAAAACTGGGAAAACACGGCAATCAGTGCCGCGTGAACCGGGCGGTAGTAGCTTGACCATAATCCGTGTTCTGAATTCACATAGGTGAAAAAGGCTGAAGGTTATCATTCACGGCCAACGCAGTGGGATTGATTGGCGCCAGCAGGTTCCCCGACTGAAAAATCTTTGCCTGAAATGTTGGCATGAATTCATCAAGTGACAGATTAAATGAATGATGCACGACGATGCGTGAAAAAACTGCACACAAAAAGGCACCCAACAATAGCCAGCGCGGATGCCTGCCACACCAACTGATAATATCTGTCATCAACGGCAGCTTGAAATAACAAGATAACAGTAAAATGCCAGCAATCAGAAGCGCCACATATCTGTCCTGCGCAACTAGCAGATAAAGGCTGGAAATTGTTTCGCGATTATGGGCGGTCGGGTCTACGAAACCTATGTTTAGCAGGTACGACGTAAACACGAAGCCGAGCAGACATATTGAAACCGATAGGATTACGCTTCTACTTAAAATATCTGCACCCGCCGTCATAATGAAAACTGGAATATCGCTGGTCTTCTGTTTGACAGAAGATGCAGGAATTTCTCAAGCCAAAATTTGCGAATTTGATGGTTCAAAGTGTTGGTACGTCAGTTTTTTTCCGGCCCGGGTGCGTATCTGCGAGCTGTTTTCAAATGCTATCATGTCTTGGTGGTGCCAAAGAATTGCGCCCCTTGCCCGCGTTTGGTAACAAAATGTCAGTGACGGTCCGTTCGGTTCTTTGGTTTTGACAACGGCTTTCCATATGGAATGGCGGCTTAACCCATCTGTATCCGGATAGGACATCGGCAGTTGATTTAATCTTTGTGAGGCCCGCATGGACTTTTCTATCCCTTCTGAACTTGAAGACCTGCGGCAAAGGATTGCGGGTTTCGTCGACACCGAAATTTTGCCGGTCGAGGCTGATCGTTCTGCTTATGACGAACACGGCAATATCAACGACGGTGCGCTCGCAATTCTGCGCGAAAAGGCGCAGGCGCAGGGGCTTTGGTGTCTTCAGCTAAAACCAGAGACCGGTGGCGGCGGGTTGAACAAGATGGGCATGGCCGTGTGCTACGAAGAAATGAACCGCTCGATTTTCGGCCCGGTGGTGTTCAACTCGGCCGCGCCGGACGACGGCAACATGATGGTGCTGGAGCAGTTGGGAACTGACGAGCAAAAAGCGAAATGGTTGGCCCCAATGGTGGCCGGGAAGGTGCGTTGCGCCTTTGCGATGACCGAACCGCATCCAGGTGGCGGCTCGGATCCGGGCATGATGACGACGACCGCGACCCGGCAAGGCGATAAGTACATTATTCATGGGCGCAAGTGGTTCATAACCGGGGCAGAGGGGGCCGAGCATTTCATTCTGATGGCTCGCACCTCGGATGATGCGCGGCGCGGCCTAACGGCGTTTCTTTTTCATCGCGATCAGCCGGGTTGGCGGATTGTCCGCCGTATCGGAATTATGGGTCCAGAAGAGCATGGCGGGCATTGTGAACTGGAATTTGATGGTCTTGAAATCCCGGCCGAGAATATTCTGATGGGCGAGGGCCGGGGCCTGAAAGTCACACAAACACGGCTTGGCCCGGCCCGTCTGACCCATTGTATGCGCTGGCTGGGGTTGGCCAAGCGCAGCATGGAAATCGCACAGGAATACGCCGCAAAGCGCGAAGGTTTTGGCATCAAGCTGATCGAGCGTGAAAGCGTTCAAATGATGCTGGGCGATATCGCAATGCGGATTGAGATTGGCCGGATGCTGGTGATGAAGGCGGCGTGGGAACTTGACCGGGGCGGGTATGCAAAGAAAGAGGTGTCGATGGCCAAAGTCCATGTGGCCAATGTGCTGCATGATGCCGTGGACACGGCGATCCAGATCAACGGCGCACGGGGTTATTCGACCGATACCGTGCTGGAGTGGATTTACCGCTATGCCCGGCAGGCGCGGTTGGTTGATGGTGCCGATGAGGTGCATCAGATGGTGCTGAGCACGGCGCTACGTCAAGAGGGGCGTGATTTCTGGTCATGGAAACCTGCGGATTGANNGGCCTGTCTTGCGGGTTTCTAATGCTCGCGCCAGATTGTTTTTGACGGGTTATCAGGCGACAGCGNCANAANTGNTTCTNAGAACTCCGATTGCGCATGTGGACAGAAGAATTGGCGAGCGGTGAAAAATGAACACTTCAACAGAACTTCCTCTTGCTGCACTNAAGGGTTTTCTTGACGATCAGTTCGGCAGAAATGCGCGATTTTCGGTGGAAAAGATTTCCGGCGGTCAGTCCAACCCGACCTTTTTTGTAGGTCACGGCGACAAAGACATGGTTCTGCGCAAGCAACCGGACGGGCCGATCCTAAAGGGCGCGCATGCCATTGATCGTGAATATCGCGTGATGCGGGCGTTACAGTCAAAAGATGTGCCGGTGCCGGAAACCTTGCTGTTTCATGATGACCGGGCTTTGCTGGGGACGCCGTTCTATTTGATGGAACGGTTGGAGGGCCGGGTCTTTGACGATTGCAGTTTGCCGGGGCTGGCACCAAAGGAACGTCGCGGTATCTATCTGGGTATGGCCGAAGCGATGGCAAAGATGCATGCTGTTGACCCGAGTACTGCCGGTCTGGCGGATTATGGCCCGCCGGGGAATTATTTTGAACGGCAGGTGCGCCGCTGGACACGGCAACTTCGCGCATCCCCCGGTGCTCTGATCCCTGAACTGGAACGGCTGGCAGACTGGTTGGCGGCGAAACTGCCCGGCGACGATGGGCATGTAACTGTTGCGCATGGGGATTTCCGCCTTGGCAACCTGATGTTCCATCCCACTGAACCGCGGGTCATCGGCATTTTAGATTGGGAGCTTTCGACCCTTGGTCACCCGCTGGCCGATTTGGGGTTTGCCTGCATGACATGGCATTGCGCGCCGGATGAATATGGCGGCATTCTGGGGCTGGACCTTGCCGGGCTGGGCATTCCGTCGAAAGCTGAATTCGTCGCGCATTATATGGCCCACGCCCAACCCACAGCACAGTTGACTGATTTCCACGTGATCTTTGCTCTGTTTCGATTTGCCGTGATTTTTGTGGGCATCGCGGATCGTGCCAAAGCTGGCAATGCCGCAGGCAACAACGTTGATGATCTGGCACCGCTGGCGCGCAGTTTCGCGCTTCGGGCGCTGGCACTGATCTAGTATCCGGTGTGCGTGTCAGGGCAGTTACCGTTCAGATTGATGGGTGGGCAAAAATTCGCAAGCACGCGCGGTAAGATGGCCGAACTATCGCAACCCTGAAGGCTCGGACCTTTCCCTTGCCACGGCCCTTGGCACAGACCGGGTCGTTTTTCCAAACGGTGTTTTTGGCTCGTGGTATTCGCTAAGAGGATACGAGATGAAAATGCGGACAGGGCCGGGTAACGGGGCTAAGCGCACCCCCTGACACACCCCCACACGGGGGAGGGACCCAAGTGACGCCCCGTGGTTTCCATATTGAACCCTCCTAGAAAGGATCACATGACGATTTTTGTGATTGGCAGAACCCTAGCTTCATGAAGTCGAATTGAGCGCGACCCAAGCGTCGAATTTACGGCGTCAATCACACGACATTGTAATGCATCAGATATCATCCTTATGTGCGGACATTCGATTATGCCGCGGCGAACGACTGCTACGGGCAGATTTTGCAGAAAAACTCCTCCTTGATCGTGGGGTGAACTGCAGGAAACAATTCCTGTATTTAAAGGGGGATTTGGCGATGATGGGACCAAAGCGGGTTGCGCAGGTGGTTTTGTTTTATGAGTTCTCAATCGAGGATCATGTCCCGCAAGGCCACCTGCTACGATCGATTGATCGGTTCGTCGGTTTGAGCAGTTTTCGGGCGCACCTCGCAGATTTCTACAGCGACACTGGCCGCCCAACTATTGATCCTGTGCTTTCTATCTGGATGCTTCACGTTGGGTATTGCTTTGGCATTCGGTTCGAGCGGCGGTTGTGTGAAGAAGTGCATCTGAACTTGGCCTATCGCTGGTTCTGCCGCTTCGACCTGACCGACCGCCTTCCTAATCGCTCGACCTTTTCCAAGAACCGGCATGGCCGGTTTCGTGAGAGCGACTTGCTGCGCCATGTGTGTCTGAAGTCAGCCCCTGTTGGACAGATTTGAGTATTTGAACAATGGAGGATTTCTGGTTCATCAATGTCGTGTTTACCGTCTGACATTGCAGTGCATCATCCAGGTTACGACCGCCTGCCAAATTGCGTGCATGTCATCCAAACCGCCGCATTTGTATTGACGAACGATACAACGGTTCGGGCGCAAGCGCACATCATTTTATGGAATTCGCCTTCGTAAATCCAGGCCCACCAGAGGCAGAACTCTCGCCGTTGATCTTCACAAATACCGATCACAGCGATGGTTGTCTGCGGTGTACGGACATGTCGCTGGACAGATTTCCGATGCTAGATTAATGTCATAAATACAAATAAATACACAGTTTTAGATGTGCGGACTTCATGCTGAATCTAGATGATAGAGAAGGATTTTTGCCTCGGACAAAGGTTCAAAGGATCGTCAGCCTTGTAGCCATTATTGTTGCATTTGCATCGTTTTTTTGCATTACGGCACCCGGCCTGTTTTTTGAGGGCAACAATTCTGATGACTGGCGACACGCGACCGGCATCGTCGAAATTTGGGCGCGAACCGAGGGGCGTTGGCTCATCGAGCCCATTTTTACTTACCTATTTGGCGGAAAATTCCATATTCCGGTTCAGATTGCTTTGGCAACGGCGTGTTTTCTCGTGATTGCGGCTTTGCTTTCGGCCTATGCATGCGGGAAAGAATATTCCATCGCCTTTGGCGCTTTGTTTTTCGTGGTTGGCGTGAACCATATCTACATGGCAGACGCGCTTAATTTTAACGCCCACGTCTTTGTATTTCCCCTGGCAATGCTTTTGTCGTTGACAGCGTTTCACCTGATCTTCAGGTCAATCACGAACGTCAGCGTTTCAAATGTTGCTAGGTGGCTTGTAGCGATCCAATGCATCAGTTTCGCGCTCGCGATTTATCAACCTTTCGCCGTATTTGGTGTTATTTTGCCTTTGATCGGACTGTTTCGTTGGGACCGCTACGATTTGTCTAACATCATAGTGATTTTTGGGCTCTGCTTGATCTGCTGCCTGCTGGGTCTGCTACTTCATAAAATCGAGTGGTGGCTGTTGATGAAGGTCTTGGGCCGCGAAATCAACTCTGCTGGCTTTCAGTTGGCGAATTTGGATGAAATCAAATCGAAGCTCGCGGCCTTTCCAAAGAGGGCAACCATTTTGCTAAGCGGCGGGTTGATGTCGCCGACGAATGTGTTCCGGTGGGTTCAGGGCGGCGCGACCGGATTATTGCTGTTTTCTGTAGTGTTGCTCGCCGGTGCCAGTATTTGGGGCAAACGCCTTTTGCGACAAGGAGTTTCGCTGAACGCTGCCCGCTTCACCTTAGCCAGCGGGCTAGCTTTGTTTGTATGTCCGTTGCTACTCTGGCTGGCATTGGCCACTGCCTACTTCCCATCTCGGGCTGTCGCCTATCTGGGGTTTTGGCTTTGCGCGATCGCGGTGGCAACCTACACGTTAGCGCAGCGACCGGGTATTCCAGCACGGATGCGACCCCTAATTTCGTGGACAGCAGTAATTGCGATGGTCGTTTTCGCCATTTCCAACACAGCCATGTCGCAGAAAATTTGGACAGACCGTGCGCAACTTGCAGAGTCAGAACTGAAATTGGCAAGCCAAATTCTTGAAGATGTGCAAAGCCTTCCTTATTACGACGGCGGCGCGGTGAAGGTTATCGGTAGTTTACCTTCTGGTTACCGCTGGGGTGGTTCACTGGGGGTCAGTGTGTTCCATGGGAACAATTCGTACCATGGTATTTTTATGGGCGGGCTTGGCACACCATGGCGGGCTGAAGCGGTTGAAATCAGCCCGGTGGGTTGCCCGGCTTATCCGAGTCCAGGATCATTTTTTATTCACGAGGATGACGCCCATGTCTGCCTATCTCCGCAAATTGGGATTTTTCCCCTGCAAGATTGTATAGATTTAGGTTCAACCTCTGACGAACGGCTGTGCAGGTCCGGGGAAACGCTGATACGCGCGGTAGGTCAATGCGACGAGCCCGCCCTGCGCGAAACATACCTTTTGGTTGAGGACCCTCTGGGCGCAAGTGTAGTATTTGACTCGAGCCACACGATTCTACGTCTGAATGGACGCTGCTATCAGGCAGCCAAGAATCCTGGCATGTCAGTTCGAGAAGTAGTTGGCACAAGGTATCCATTTGGAACTGGCCCAGCCAAGGCCGAGAGGTATTACTACCCTATACCAAACCGGGCGATCCTGCTAAGTCCGTAGGTAACATGAACAGAAGCGGCGGCCGTCGCCCGGCGAACGAATTTGCCGCCGAATATGCTTCGGTGGATGTTAATATCAATGGCAGGGAACCGAGATGTCTGTAGAAGCCCGTTTTTCGTTAATGCGGCATAGAAGCTTGATCACGTTTGGGGTCATTGGGGTTTTGGCGTCAATCGTCGCGGTTGTCCCTGCTGTGACCTACGCACTAAGCCGAAATTGGGCGTTTTCCGAACTAAAAAATGCCAATCCGGCGGAAGCGGTGAGCCAAAGATGACCGACACTAAACCAGCAGCTCGGCCCGCTTCAGATGGCCCGGTCCTAAGCCTGATTGTGCCCATGTACAACGAAGCGGCCGTGATTCCGATCTTGCTAGAGCGATTGACGCAGGTCTTGACTTCTCTGGGTGAAAGCTACGAAATCGTGCTCGTGAATGACGGCAGCACGGACGAGACAGCCGAATTACTGGAGGTTGCTTGTGATGCGAACCCCAATCTCAGAGTTATTCATTTCTCACGGAATTTCGGCAAGGAGGTCGCGCTGACCGCGGGCCTCGACTACACTTCGGGACAGGCCGTGGTGCCGATGGACGCGGACTTGCAGGACCCACCTGAGCTGATCGAGACGCTGCTTGAACGATGGCGCGCTGGTTACGAAGTCGTGCACTGCCGTCGACGGGACCGCAACGCCGATTCTTGGATTAAACGGGTCACAGCCCACATGTTCTATGCATTGATGTCTCGGATTGCTGGAATCGACGTTCCTGCGAATTCCGGTGACTTCCGGCTTATGGACAGGCGTGTCGTTGTCGCATTGCGACAGCTGCGTGAGCGGAACCGGTTCATGAAGGGCCTCTTTGCCTGGGTTGGTTTCCGCCAAACATTTGTGGACTATGAACGGCCGGCCAGAGCCGCCGGCACCACTAAATTCCGCTACTGGCGTCTTTGGACTTTCGCTCTCGACGGAATCACGGGCCAAAGCACGGTTCCGTTGCGTGTAGCCGGTTATCTTGGGCTACTCAGTGCGATAGTGGCGATAATCTATGGGATTTATCTGATCCTGAGAACTTTGACCTCGGGGGTCGATGTGCCAGGCTATGCTTCGCTAATGGTTGCGGTGCTTTTGATGGGAGGAACCCAGTTGATCGTGCTAGGTATCATCGGCGAATATCTTGGGCGAGTTTTGGAGGAGTCAAAAAACCGGCCGCTTTATATCATTTCCGGCTGGCGCGGGTTTGGTCCCCTTGCAGACAAGGATCTTGAGAACGCCGGTGCAATAATCCCTCACTGAAGCGGCCAGAATGTCTCGATTGCCGGAGTAAAAACCCATCAGTGTTACGCTTTCGGTTTTCAGGGGGCGGGATGAATAACGTGGATTTGAAGGGTCGGGTACTTCATGCGGATTTAATTGATGGTAAAAGTAGTCGGGAAATGCAGCTAGATTGTTAGAGCGTTTGATACATAAGGCTGGCAATGTCTCATATGACGTCATTTCTAAAGTAGGCGTTTGCCTTGTTCTACTAGCCAGCCAAGATTTTGGGCGATTTTGATTCGAGAATTGTTTTTCATTAACGAGCAGTATGACCAAGCTAGTCTATGTGGGATTTTTCGTTTGGACAATGGAACACATAGCATGGGAATTTGACCCTCCTCATACAGTGAAACTCAAACTGAGCGCGCCCTTGAACCCTAGCTGTAGGGTTGGTCTACTCTATCGCCAGCGCAGCACGTCGTTGTGAGAATTCTGTGCGCACTCGCACCAAAGTTTCTTGCGACTCCGTGGAGGTCGCCACGATGGGCAACCGCACGGTCTCGGACATCCTGCCTGCGTTGGCCAAAAGGTGTTTGACTGGTGCCGGACTGTTTTCAATGAACATTGCTTCGGCGATCGGTCGCATGACCTCGTGAATATCTAAGGCGCGGGCGGTGTCGCCTTCAGCCCAAGCTTTGTGCAGTGCGACGCAGATTTCCGGATCGTAGTT
>JGI24724J26744_10002704_pt1 | contig 11665 bp, 10 predicted proteins | sample Cruoilmetagenom7_FD_26744 | JGI IMG/M metagenome (IMG submission 26744)
TGCCGATCATCATTTACAATATCCCGCCCCGTTCGGTTATCGACATGACGCCGGACACCATGGGCGAGCTGGCAAAACTGCCAAGGATTGTCGGCGTAAAGGATGCCACGGCAGACGTATCGCGCGTATCCTTGCAACGAATTACCTGCGGCAAGGATTTCATCCAGCTTTCGGGCGAGGACGCCTCGGCGCTCGGTTTCAATGCACATGGTGGCATTGGCGCAATTTCCGTCACGGCCAATGTTGCACCAAAACTATGCGCTGAATTTCAGGCGGCAACCCTTGCCGGCGATTATGCGAGCGCCCTGGAATACCAAGACCGGTTGATGCCCTTGCATGACGCAATCTTTCTTGAACCGGGGCTTGCCGGTGCGAAATACGGGATGTCATTGCTTGGGAAATGTGCGGAGGAAGTGCGCCTGCCAATGGTTGGAATAACCGATGGAACCAAAGCCGCTATTCGCGCGGCAATGGTCCATGCTGGCCTTATTAACTAGGGGATGGAACAGCCTCGCGCACAGATTTACCTTGTTTGCGGGTGCACCGGGGCAGGCAAATCAACCTATTCCGAACGATTGACACAGGATGTTGACGGTGTGCGTTTCTCGATCGACGAGTGGATGCAACAACTGCACAACGCCGACCAGCCAGATGAAATGTCGTTTGCTTGGTTTTATGAACGTGTTCAGCGCAATTGCAGCCAAATGCGGCGGGTCGCTGAACGCTTGGTTGAAATTGGCGTGCCTGCCATTTTCGATTGTGGACTGACCAATTCGCAAGAACGTGCAATCTTTGCCGATTGGGCCGAGGCACAGGGTTATGAATATGAACTGCACTTCATTGACGTTGACCCTGATACACGCTGGAAACGGGTGCAAAAGCGCAATGAAGAGCAGGCTGAAACCTATCAATTTGACGTCACAAGACCCATGTTCGACTTTATCGAAGATTTGTGGGAAGCCCCAACAAGCGACGAAATCAATCGAATGCACGTAAAGACAGTGACACCCTGATGGCCAAAAACACCGACCCCAATTACAAAGTGATCGCCGAAAACCGGCGTGCTCGGTACGACTATGCGATCGAGGACGATTTGGAATGCGGCATTCAGCTGTTGGGATCAGAGGTTAAATCCCTGCGCACCGGGCAATCCAATATCGCNGAAAGCTATGCCACNGTCGAGAATGGTGAATTGTGGTTGGTGAACAGCTATATTGCGCCCTACAATCCGGCCAAAACATGGGGTCACGAAGAGCGGCGCCGGCGCAAATTGCTGGTNTCNGCCAAGGAACTGTCCAAGCTGTGGCAAGCATCNTCTCGTCAGGGCATGACGCTGGTTCCGCTGGTTTTATATTTCAACCATCGCGGTATGGCGAAGCTGAAAATTGGCATCGCGAAGGGCAAGAAAACTCAGGACAAACGCGCCACCGAGCAAAAACGCGACTGGCAACGCCAGCAGGCGCGATTGTTGCGCAACAACGGGTAGTTCACCGCAAATTCCTGTATTGTTGCTGAAATGGCCTGGGCGGCTGGGCAACCGTTCTCATCCAAATTTGCCGACGGGCACTTGCCACTCTTTCCCAAGGCGGCTACGCAAATGGTGTAGTCCCCGGGGGTAAAAATGCCGCACAGCGATCCCGAAACGCTTGTATCAACTAACTGGCTGGCTGACCGGCTGGATGAGCCGCATTTACATATCCTTGATGCGTCCTGGTATTTGCCCAACATAGACCGCGATGGTCGCGCAGAGTTTTCTGACCAGCATATACCCGGCGCTCAGTTTTTCGATATCGACGAGATTGCTGACCTTGATTCGCCCCTGCCCCACATGGTCCCGCCCGTTGAAAAATTCGTTAGCCGTATTCGTGCGATGGGAATCGGGAACCGCGATCAGATAGTCGTTTATGACGGAGCAGGAATATTTTCCGCTGCCCGTGTCTGGTGGCTTTTTCGGCTGATGGGAAAATCCAACGTTGCCGTGCTGGATGGTGGCCTTGCCAAATGGCTGGACGAAGACCGCCCCGTAGTGACCACGCATTTGAAACCAACCGTCGGCCACCTTATTGCAAACCTTCAGCCCCATATGGTGCGTGATGCGGCGCAAGTTGCGCGCGCCTCCAATGACGGCACGCAACAAATCGTTGACGCGCGTTCACCAGCGCGGTTTCGCGGCGACGAACCTGAACCACGCGAAGGGCTAACAGCCGGGCACATACCCGGTTCGCGCAGTTTGTTTTTCAAAGATCTGCTCAACGAAAATTGCACAATGAAAACCAACGATGCCATGCGCGCCGTATTCGCATCGGCGGGTGTGGACCTGCAAAAACCCGTCATCACCACCTGCGGCTCGGGCGTCACAGCAGCGGTGCTTAGCCTCGCGCTCGAACGGCTCGGCCACCCTGACCACTCGCTTTACGATGGCTCGTGGTCGGAATGGGGTGCCTTTGACAAATCACAGATAGCAACCGGAGACACCTGATATGCTGCCCAATCTGAAACCACAGCCCGCTGATGCCATCCTTGCGCTGATGCAAGTGTTTCGCGACGACCCGCGAACCGACAAGATNGATCTGGGTGTTGGCGTCTACAAAAATGCGCTTGGCATTACGCCGGTGATGCGCGCCGTCAAGACGGCGGAAAAACAACTGTGGGAAGCCGAAACAACCAAGGCCTACACGGGCCTGATCGGTGATCCGGCCTATGGCACCGCCTTGCGGGATATGATCCTTGGCGACGCTGTGGACANCGCCCGCGTTGCCTTTGCCGCAACCCCCGGTGGCACCGGCGCGATCCGTCAGGCTGTCGATCTGATCAAAATGGCCTCTCCCGATGCAACGATCTGGCTGTCGTCCCCCACGTGGCCAAACCACCCGTCGATCATCAGCCATATGGGAATGAAAATGGCGCAGTATCGGTATTTTGACGCAGCCACGCGTGGTGTTGATATTGACGGAATGCTGGAAGACTTAAGTCGCGCAAAACCCGGCGACATCATCCTGCTTCATGGCTGTTGTCACAACCCGACCGGCGCCAACCCGACGCTGGACCAATGGAACGACATCGCCGCAAATCTGGAAAAAACCGGCGCGATCCCGATGATCGACCTTGCCTATCAGGGCTTTGGTGAAGGTCTGGAACAAGACGCGGCAGCCACCCGGCTGATCGCGTCGCGCTTTCCAGAGGTTTTGATTGCCGCGAGCTGTTCCAAGAACTTTGGCATCTATCGCGAACGAACCGGTCTGCTAATGGCCATATCACCCAACAGCGCCACGCAGCCCGTCACGCAAGGCACATTGGCCTACCTGAACCGGCAGAATTTCTCATTCCCGCCGGATCATGGTGCCCGGCTGGTTACAATGATCCTGAATGACCCGATCCTGAAAACCGACTGGCAGAATGAACTGGAAGACGTCCGTCTGGGTATGCTTTCAATCCGCGAACAACTGGCCCAAGAATTGCGCCAGCGCACCAATTCTGATCGCTTCGATTTCCTGGCCCAGCATCGCGGCATGTTCTCGCGCCTTGGCGCCACACCCGAGCAGGTCGAAACACTGCGCAACACGCACGGCATTTACATGATTGGCGACAGCCGGATGAATATCGCAGGGCTGAATACCGAAACGGTTCCAATTCTGGCCGAGGCTATTGTTTCAACCGGGATCTGACGCGCAAAGTTCCTGTAACAATGCAAAGCTCGCATAACCGTCAGCGGGCTGGTTGTTGTTATTTTGATACGTGCGGATCGCGGCGCTGGTTCGTGGGCCTAGCATGCCGTCCGGAACTTCGGACGTGCAGCCCATGCTGACCAAGTGTTCCTGCAACTCTTTGATTTGCGCCCGTGACAATGGCTTGTCGGATCGGGGCCAATTAACTTTGGTCATTTCGCGCGCGGCGGTGCAATCTGCCAGTTCGCAAACTGCCAACGCATAGGGCAGTGCGTTGTTGTAGCGCAAAACCGTTCGAAAGTTTTCAGACACCAGAAAGGCCGGCCCGCGCACGCCAGCAGGAACGATCAGTGTTGCGACGGTTTGGTCGGATAATCCAACTTGGCGAATTTTCTTCAGCCCTGCGTCGCGCCAATCGGCGATGGTCAATCCAACATCATCGCTCGCTAAAGCAAAATCAAAGCCGTCCGCCAGCGATACCTCGCCGCCCCAGCGCACCCCGTTCGTCCATCCCTTTGCAGCCAGATATGATGCGGTAGAGGCCAGCGCGTCGGTTGGGTCGTCAGACCAGATATCGCGCCGACCATCACCGTCAAAATCAATCGCAAAGTCCAGATAACTTGTGGGCATGAACTGCGTGTGGCCCATCGCGCCCGCCCAAGACCCAACAAGGTCCTGCGCAACAATATCGCCCGATTGCAGTATCGTCAGCGCGGCCAGCAATTGTTCCTCAAACAGGGCGCGCCGACGGCCATCAAAGGCAAGTGTTGCCAGTGCTTGGATCACCGGAAAATCGCCTTTCAAGCCGCCAAAATTGGTTTCCAATCCCCAGATCGAAACCAAGAATTCCTTCTCGACACCAAATTTCGCCTCGATAGACGACAGCAGTTCCAGATTGTCCTGCAAGGCTTGGCGCGCACCTTTGACACGCTGCGCCGAAACCGCGCGATCCAGATATTCCCAAATCGGCGTCACATGTTCCGGCTGGTTCCTGTCTTTTTCCAACACAGCAGGATTCAGTGATATTCCCTGAAACGCCCGATCCAGAACCGCATCCGAAATTCCTGCCCGTGCCGCCTTGGCGCGAAATTCATTGATCCAGATTGCGAAACCCTTCATCCGCTTAACCGGTCCGTTTACGGGTGACTTTCCGACTGGTCTTGCGCGATTTCTTGGCCGATTTTGCGCGCTTGCGCCCAACCGGTTTGCCGCGCCCACGCCCCGACCCACGCGGCACCGTCGCGCCTTCGACGCTGAGCAGCTCAAGCAGCAGGCCACCGGTCATTGCAACGGCCTCGGCCAAACGCACAGTCACACGTTGGCCAAGTCCAAAAACCACGCCGCTGTCAGACCCCGTCAATGTTTGTGCATCCGCATCAAAGTTGAAATATTCCCGCCCAATTGAACGAATAGGAATCAGCCCGTCCGCCCCGGTTTCATCCAGTTTAACGAACAGGCCAAACCGGGCGACACCGCTGATACGACCGGGAAATTCGTTACCGACGCGTTCCGACAGATACGCCGCCAAATAGCGATCCGTGGTGTCACGCTCTGCGGCCATCGAGCGGCGCTCGGTTTCGGAAATGTGAACTGCGGTTTGGTCAAGGCTGTCGACATCCTGCGGCGTCAAACCATCCTTGCCCCAACCGTGCGCAGCTATCAGCGCGCGGTGAACGATCAGGTCTGCATAACGCCGAATTGGCGATGTGAAATGCGCATAGGATTTCAACGCCAAACCAAAATGCCCAAAGTTTTCGGGGTTGTAATAGGCCTGCGTCATCGCCCGCAAAGTCGATATGTTAATCAACTCATCAAAGTCCGTGCCTTCAGCCTGCGACAACAGGTTNTTCAGATGTCGCGTCTGCAACACCTGCCCTTTGGCAAGCGTCAGGCCCGACGCCTGTGCGACTTCTCGCAGCGCTTTNAACCGTTCTGGCGAAGGTTCTTCGTGCACGCGAAACAGAAGCGCCTGTTTTTTACTTACCAGTTCTTCGGCCGCAGCAACGTTTGCAAGGATCATNAANTCNTCGACAAGNCGATGNGCNTCAAGCCGGTCACGGAACGCAACCGANGTAACCTTGCCCTCATCAGACAATTCGATGCGCCGCTCGGGCAGATCCAGATCCAATGGTTGGCGCGCGCCCCTTGCCTTGGTCGCGGCATAATAGGCGGCAAACAGCGGCTTGATAACGCTTTCAAGCAATGGCCCAGTTTTATCTGAAACCGCGCCGTCGTTTGCGTTCTGAACCTCGACGTAATTCAACGAAGCGACCGAGCGCATGAAGCCCCGTGTAAACCGATGGCCTATCTTTTCGCCAGCAGCGTTCAGCACCATACGAACCGCAAGACAGGGACGCTCGACACCCTCGTGCAGCGAACACAAATCACCTGACAACCTGTCCGGCAGCATCGGAACGACACGGTCGGGAAAATAGGTGGAATTGCCGCGCTTGCGCGCCTCGCCATCCAGTGCTGTTCCAGGTGTCACGTAATGGGCNACATCNGCGATCGCCACCCAGACGATATGGCCACCCTTATTGGCAGGATCATCATCGCCCTGCGCCCAGATTGCATCGTCGTGGTCGCGCGCATCAGCCGGGTCAATCGTGACCAGCTGCATATCGCGCAAATCCTCGCGGTTTCCCAGTTCAGCGGGAACGGCGCGATCAACCTGAGCAATGACATCATCGGGAAAACTGTCCGGTATGCCATGCTGATGGATCGCAATCAGAGACACCGCTTTTGGTGCTGATGGATTGCCCAGTCGGTTTACTATCCTTGCGGACGGCATCCCCATACGGCCCCGTGGGCCGGATTGTTCGGCTTCAACAAGTTCCCCATCGCGCGCGCCACCAGCGTCTTTGGATGCAACCCGCCATTCCTTGTCGGATCCTCTTTCAATCGGCGTGATCCGCCCACCTTCGGTGCCTTGCCGGAAAACACCCAACAGACGCTTTGGGTTCGTGCCAATCTGGCGGATCAAGCGGCCTTCATATTGATAGGCCTCGCCGGCGACTTCGGTCAGCCGTGCCAGAATGCGATCGCCTTGCCCCAATGCCGGGCCTTTGCCACGCTCAATTATCAGCACCCGTGGTGCCGGCGCATCAGCAGTCCATTCCACCGGGTCGGCAAACAGATCCCCGCTGCTGTCAGGTGAGGCGACCACCAACACGGACACAGGTGGCAACTTGTCAGGATCACGATAGGTCTTTTTGCGTTTTTCCAGATGACCGTCGGCTGCCAGTTCTTTCAGCACCCGTTTCAGGTCGATCCGATCAGCGCCCTTGACCCCGAACGCTCGTGAAATATCGCGTTTCGAGGTCTGGGTCGGGTTCTCGGAAATCCAGTTCAGGATTTCCTCTTTTGAAGGGATGCGTGTCATGATCACCGGCTAGCATGTTCGCCGGACCAAGTCGCCCGTAAAAATCGGGCGCTACAGGTCATCAACCGTATCGACGTCATTCAGAGTCTCGATCAAAGCAACGCGATGCCCGCCAGCGGTGTCGATACTGTCGGCAAGTGCATATTCGCTGGACCAGCGCACGCCGTAAAATAGGTTTGCCGGGCGCGGCCCGATGCGCCTTAAACCCACAGCCCAGTAACCCCCGTCTGTGGCCGGGCCGAACACGCAGTCGTTCCTGCCAAGGGCGCGGAACGCATGCGTTATATGGCGCGTGGTGATATCGGGGATATCGCCGCCAATAATTACAACTGGGCCCGGAGGCAAAGCATCAAATATCCGGTTCATTCGCGCCCCAAGGTCGCCCGCGCCCTGCGGTATGCGCGCCAAATGTTCAGGCCAGATACGGCTGTTCATCCCCTCAGTATCAGGTGAAACCGCAAGGATTGTTTGCCAGCCGGGGTGCTGAATCCGGGCCAACAGACGTTGTGTCTGGTGGCGAAACCACCACGCAGCACGCGTCATACCGATGCTTTTGCCTAGACGTGTCTTGACCCGGCCGGGACGTGGCTCTTTGACCATCACAACCAAACGGTTGCGAAACTTAGGCGAAATAGGCACGCAATATCCGGGCGTAGATGTCTTTCAACTGAACGATTTGGGCGACGTCCACGCGCTCATCAACCTGATGCATGGTTTTTCCGACCAACCCGAATTCAACGACCGGGCAGTGGTCTTTGACAAACCGTGCATCCGAAGTGCCGCCCGAAGTCGACAGTTCGGGCAAACGCCCGGTTTCCGCCTTCACTGCACTGGCCACCAAATCTGAAAGTGGTCCCGGCGGTGTAAAAAAGCTTTCACCCGACACGCGGGTCGTCATGGCGACCTCAACCCCGGATTCAGCCTGCACATTCGCCACCTCGCCCTGCAACCAGCGGATCAAATCCTGCGAGGTATGGGCGTCATTGAACCGGATATTGACCGTCGCCTTGCAGATCGCAGGAATTACGTTTGTCGCCGGATTGCCGGTGTCGAACGTCGTTACCGCCAATGTGCTGGCGTCAAAATGATCCGTTCCGGTGTCAAGCTCGTGGCTGGCAAGCCGGTCGACCAAACGCGCCAAGGCAGGCACCGGGTTTTTGGCGTGATGCGGATAGGCCGCGTGACCCTGAATGCCCTGTGCTGTCAAAAAGACATTCATCGAGCCCCGGCGCCCAATTTTAATCATATCACCCATTTCATCCGGGCAGGTCGGCTCGCCCACCAGACAGGCCGACATCGCTTCGCCCGCGTCGTCCATCCAGTCCAACAAGGCTGTGGTGCCGTCTGTTGCCACGCCTTCCTCATCGCCGGTAATGGCCAGAATGATCGCGCCATCGGGTGGCGTCGCCCGAACATAATCAATTGCCGCCGCAGCAAATGCCGCAACACCGGATTTCATATCCGTAGCGCCACGCCCAAACAGGAACCCGTCGCGAATTTCGGCCCCAAACGGGTCCATCGTCCATGCATTTTCATCACCGACCGGGACAACGTCTGTATGCCCGTTAAAACCAAAGGATCGCGGGTGCGCTTTGCTGCCCCATCTTGCAAACAGGTTGGATATTCCGCCCCGGTCAACCCGCGTGCAGGTAAACCCCGCGTCGGTCAGAATGTTTTCGAGGACAGCAAGTGCGCCGCCGTCGGCAGGCGTGACCGAAGGGCACCGCACAAGTGCAGCAGTCAGTTCGACGGGATCAGTCGATTCAGAAGTCATAAAACCCTCTTGCAGCAATGGCGTGCCAGCAGATGAATGAAGTCGCTATGTGGCGAAATGGCTACATCGCCACCGCTACACGGCGCAAGTGTTTTCAAAAGGTTAACACGACAACGACAATCCGCCATAATTGCAAAAAAATAAGTCCAGAGGCAGGGCAGGGGTAATCGCCCCAACACTAAATCGATCATCAAGCTGCTTGCGAGCGGTGGATCTGGTTGTTTGTGCACTGCCTGACAGAAGGCAGAACAGGCATGGGTTGGCAGTTTGTCACCGATTTTTCAGGCACAGGTCGTAGCGTAGACAGCGTTATTCCAACCCGCAGACCGGCGGTCGTTGAAAAAACCGGCGACAACACTACAGATGAATTGCTGGTTCAGGGATCGCTCGTCGTTGAATTTGAAATGCCGGCAGACGGCCAGGTACCGGCCCGATTGGTGCATTACGAAAACACCCAAGACTGGAATCGCCGTTTCACGATCTACCTGAACGCCGATCATTCGATTGCAGTGGAAATTCAACAAGGCCCTGCCCGCGTATATGCCAGGCTGTCTAATTGGGCGAATCTTCCTGTCGGTCCAACTCGCCTTACTTATTCGTGGGATGCGCCAGCAAGATCCGGTTTGCTAACGCTTGAGGCTTTGCAATCCGGGTCTATTCGCCAGACAATCGTCGATGCGCCCCTGCCATTGCCCCGAAGTGACCTTGAAATCATTGGCAAGGGCGGAACACTAACCGCAGATAGTCGTCTGTCGTTCATCGCAATTTCAGACAGCGTGGAACCNGTTGGTCCGGCCCCTTCCATTGCGGGCGACACGCTTGTTGAAACCAGNCAGGGCCCTCGCCCGATCGACCGCCTGCAACGTGGTGACGCGGTTCAGACCGCGCAGCATGGATTACAACCGGTTCGCTGGATCGTGAAACACGATCTCCCGGCATTCGGTTCCCACCGACCCGTGCGCCTTCGCGCACCATATTTGGGTCTAACACGCGATATTACATTGTCTCAGCATCACCATGTACGGATCGGTGGCACTGATGCAGAATACCTTTTTGGAGCAGAGTCTGTTTTAGTTGAAGCGCGCCATTTGCTCAGCCACCCTGCGGCGACACTGGTGCCACAAGAACAAACGCAAATGTATTATCAGCTACTGCTGGACCACCATGATTGCATTTGTTTGTGCGGCGCCTGGGCTGAAAGCCTTTTCGTCGGAGACCTGGGAACTTCGCCAGCCCTTTTGGACACGACCCACCTCAGCGGGCTGATACCGAGCGCGACACCACGCCATCGCAAATTGGATATTCCCATGCTGAAGTCTTTCGAAAGCAATACACTTTTGGACGCAATCAGCGCCTGAAACTGGCGATTGGCGTTTTTTCCTTTCTCGTGCAATATTCCAGCAAGAATTTGGGATGGAAAAATGAAACGCCTATTGATCCTGGCCACTTGTCTGGCCCTGATTGCGCCTGCAGCTATGGCACAAAGCCTTAAAATCGTAACCGTCTCCCGCCCTCCGTTTTCGATGGCGGAACAGGGGGTTGAAACAGGCTTTAGCATAGAGTTGTGGCGCAGCCTTGCCGCCGATCTTGGCCGCGAATTCACTATCGAACGTGTCGAAAGTTTTGGTGATATGCTCGATCAGGTCCGCAGTGGACAGGCCGACGCGGCAGTGGCAAATATCTCGATCACCGCGAGCCGTGAAACGGAAATGGATTTTTCCCAACCGATATTTGAAAGCGGCCTGCAAATCATGGTTCGGCAGAGCGATTCTGGCGATTTCTCAATTTTTAGAGCGATCTTTTCGCGCGACGTGATGACTGCAATCGCGCTGGCATTCGCACTGCTATTTAGTGGCGGAATGTTAATGTGGCGTTTCGAACGGAATGCGCAGGAGTATTTCGATCACTCAGCCAAACAGGCGATGTTTCCTTCTTTCTGGTGGGCCTTGAACCTGATGCTGAACGGAGGATTTGAAGAACGGATGCCCCGAACGCCATTGGGACGGCTGTTTGGTGTTCTATTGGTCATCTCATCCCTGTTTTTTGTATCGATCTTCGTGGCAAAAATTACAGCAGTTCTGACTGTCGAGGCGATTCAGAACAACGTAAACGTTGTTAGTGACCTTTACGGAAAACAAGTGGCTACTATCGAAGGATCCACATCCAGCACGTTTCTGGAAAACCGCGATATTCGTTACGTTGGCTTTGAAACACTGGATGAGTTGTTGGGCGAGTTTGAATCTGGAGCGATAGCAGCGGTTGTCTTCGATGCTCCGATACTAGCATATTATGCCAAAAACAGCCGCGGCAACGCGATCTTGGCCGGTCCGCCCTTCCAACGCGAAAACTATGGAATCGCGCTTCAATCCGGAAGCGACCTGGCGGAACAGTTAAATCAAAGCCTGCTGAAGCTGCGGGAAAATGGATCCTACGATACGCTGTATCGTCAATGGTTCGGCACCAGTCCGGACCGGTGATCAATCTAGCTGGCGAAGGCTTGCCCGATAACAACCGGCAGGTCTTGGGGAGTTGCGCATTGAAAATCGGCAAGATCGGTTTCCGCCGATGATCCGTATCCCCAAGTTACGCCAACACATCGCATCCCGACCGATCGCGCTGCTTTAATGTCGTGAATTCGGTCACCAATCATGATCGAGTCGCTGGCCTTAATTCCGGTTTCTTTTAGCGCGTAAGCCAGCAAGTCGCCCTTGTCGTTTCGGGTGCCGTCCAGTTCGGGTCCGAACTCATGTTCAAAGAATCGCGATAAGTCAAAATGGGCGGTGATTTTACGTGCATAGGCATGTGGTTTCGCGGTGGCGATGCTTGCCGTATGCCCCGCCTCTG
>JGI24724J26744_10002705_pt1 | contig 11663 bp, 10 predicted proteins | sample Cruoilmetagenom7_FD_26744 | JGI IMG/M metagenome (IMG submission 26744)
CACACATTGACAGTAAGGACAAGGGTCGACATTCATGTCCATATTGTGGTTTTAAATATCAATAAAAATAAATAAAAATTCTATTATTATTTTATATAACTTTACATTATTTTAGGATAAAATTTAGACCATAATTTAATATTAATATGTTTCGCAAAACATCAGTGAACTCAGAGGAATTTATCTTTTATATTGACCTTACGACAGATTTTTTGAAGAAAAAAAGCTTTATTAAGAGTATTAGTAGTTTTATTAAAGCCAAAGAAAAATTTAACACATTAACTTCATATGGTTTTTTGCTTTTTCAAAAAGACGATAACCCGATAACTGTCTATGACGAGAAAGATTTTGAGGTTATCTCTGATATTATAGGTGAAACATGGGAAACTAGAGAAACTGAGAAAAGTCTTTTTGAAAATGGTTTATTTGAGATCCTAGCTTACATCTTTAGAAAGAGTAGAGAAGCCAGAAAAAATTACAGGGTAATAATAGTTTCAGACACGCCCAGTTTATTATCAGAAGATTATCATGACGCTCTTTACGATCTTTTAATCAAAGCTAAGAAGTTTGACGCTTTTATTGATATAATTCGCGTAGGGGATCAGAAATTTTATACTGATGATGTAAAGCTAAAAGTAGTCTCGAGCGAAACACATGGAGGCGTGTTTTATTGCACAGAGGCAAAACTATTCTTAAATATTCTAAGTTCTTTAATTCAGAGTAAATCTGAATTTATTGTGGTACAACCTGAAGAAGACGATCAAATTTTCGAAGAAGATAAGATATTCTACGAAAAACTCGCTGTAGATTTAATATCTTTAGATTCTNAAGATGAGGAAAAGTGTGATATTTGCGAAAGAGAGCTTTGTCCCATNTGTGACGCTCATTCAGACGAGGTTCACAAATGTTTTAATTGTGACGCAAAATATCATGCTTGTTGTGCCGCGAATTATGCGATAGCTAACCCTATAGGATTCAATCATTTGTTCAGATGCGTTCAATGTGATACTTTATTAAAGTTAGACGAAGAATATGTAGAAATGATATATAGGGAAGAACACGAAGAAGAAGTTGAGGATGAATTAGCGCAATTAGAGATCGCGGAGGAGATTATTGAAGAAGGACATATTGAAGAAGAATACATTAAAGAAGAATTTTTTGAAGAGGTACAAATTGAAGAACAATTATTTGAGGAGGATGAAGAAGAATTAGTAATTGGAAAAGAGATATTTGGTACAGAAAAGCTTAGACCTCCGCCCAAATTAGTTAAACCTCCACCCATATTAGTTAAACCTCAACCCAATATGACCCCTACTAAAAAGGTTAGAGTTGGCGGGTATTTTGGGAGAGAAGTAACTATGAATAACGACGATTTAAATAATAATCTTATTCCACCTGCGACAGAAACAATTGTAAGTGATTCTGAAGGAACTACACAAGCGAAAGAAAAAATCTCAATATCATCGTTAAAACCCCCTAAAAGGGGCACAATTAAATTGTGTCAAATTTGCGGATTTACTCTAAGAGCTACTTCTGTTTGTCCTAAATGTGGATTTAAAAATTAATCAATTAATAGTATTAAAATTACTTATTGTAAGAACTAATTTGCCTGCTCTTGAAATTGATCTTAAAAAAATTCATAATAATGCTAAAATCTTAAAAAAAACATTTGATTCAAAAAATGTTTCCATTTTTGGGATTGCCAAAGGGGTGTTAGGAAACCCAGAAATTGCAAAAGTGATACAACAGGCGGGAATTGACTATCTAGGAGATTCCAGAATTGATAATATAATTAAAATGAGAGAAGCAGGCATAAATGCTAAATATGTATACATTAGAAATCCAACTCCTAATAAAATCCCTCTCATAATAAAGTATACAGATATTAGTTTGAATTCTGAATTGAATACGATAAAAAAGCTATCTGAAGAGGCTTTAAGACAAAGTAAAAAGCATGGGGTGCTCCTAATGGTTGAGATGGGGGACCTACGAGAAGGAATTATGCCAGACGATTTGGAAGATATCGTAAAAAAGATTATTCATTTGAGTGGAATTGAATTACTAGGTATTGGAACAAACCTAAAGTGTTTTGCAGGAATTATTCCTGATAAGGTGAACATGAAAGAATTTTCGGATATTGCAGCAAAAATACAAGATACACTAGGTTTAAAGCTCAAGTTTATATCAGGGGGCAATTCAGCTAATTATGATTGGTTAATGTCAGTAAAAGACACGGGTTTAATAAATAATTTAAGAATAGGCACTGCCATCTTATTAGGTTTGGGAGGGATTCATGAAACCCCGCTTAATGGATTAAATCAAGATGCATTTATATTTATTGCTGAAATTATAGAAATAAAAAGAAAACCATTTTATCCAAAAGGAACTATGACCCTCAACGCATTTGGAGAACCTTCTATTTTTAAAAGTAAGGATAAATTAAAAAAAAAAAAAGGTTTTCGGAATCAAGCGTTATTAAATGTGGGGAGACAGGATATACAAGAAACGGGGTTGGTTCCATTAGATTATGATATAGAAATTATGGGTGCTTCAAGTGATTATATTATAATTGATATAAAAGAAAATGATTTTAAATTAGGAGATAAACTAAGATTCAGCGTGAATTATGAAGCACTCCTTTGCGCAATGACCAGTCCTTTTATTTCAAAAATCTTTACTAAAGAATAAAAAAAAGATGATTCTTTATTTAATTAGTAGATTTTCTGTTTAGAATTTGGCCTGGATATTTTCTTTTGAATTTTCCATGATCAAAAACAAGTTTCCCACTAACAACTACATATTCTATTCCTTCTGACAACTTATTTGGTTCCATCATTGTAGCGCGATCAATAATTTCGTCAGGATCAAAAATAACAATATCTGCAACATTTCCTTCTTTTAAGATACCACGATCCTGTATTCCAAATCTTTTTGCGGGGAAGGATGTCATTTTTCTTATTGCTTCCTCTAAAGAAATGATTTTTTTTTCTCTTACATACCGTCCTAAAATTCTGGGGTATGTTCCATAAAATCGAGGATGTATTTTATTGTTTTTAGGGGAGACGACTTCTCCATCAGATATTATCATAACTAGCGGATGTCTAANAATTTCGACAATGTCATCCTCAAACATGCTTGTTAGAATAACATAAGTGGAAACACCATCAGATTGAATTATTTCACTAAGTGTGGTAATTATATCTTGTTGAGTTTCTTCAGCAATTCGAAATACAGACTTTTCTTTATACTTTGGGTTGCTTGAAGTTGCAAGAATTACATTATCCCAGTCTTCATTGTCAGAAGGAGCTAACATTGATGTACCATGCTTATAATAGTCTTTCAACTTTTCTTGGATATCTGGGTTTTTTAATTTTTCATGTGCATTTTCTAACCCATCAGAAAATAGCCAATCGGGAAATAATGCGTGCAGCATTACCATACAAAAAGTATATGGATGAACATCGCCTGTTACATCAATACCTTCTGAACGTGCACTTTCAATTAATTCCAATCTTTCACGAGTTTTTCCCCAATTTCTCTTTCCATCCATCTTAATGTGAGAAAGTTCTAATTTTACTTTTGTCCTTCTTGCTACATCAATAACCTCTTTTGTTGCTTCCATTCCTAAATCACCTTCATTTCTTATATGAACAGCGAAAATGCCATTATATTTGGAAACGATTTTACAAAATTCTATCAATTCTTCTGTTTTTGTACTTGACCCAGGCATATATTCCAAACCTGCAGAGAGACCGAAAGCTCCTGCTTCCATACTTTCTTCCATCAATATTTTCATTTGTTGAAGTTCTTGATCTGTTGGGTCTCTTTTTTTTAATCCCATAACGGCGACTCTAAGGGTTCCCTGTCCTACTAATGGAATTAAATTAATGGCTATGCGACTTCCACGCAAAAAATTAAGATAATCACCAAAACTCGTCCAAAGTTCTGTCAAATCGACATTTATATCCAAACCTACTAAAGAAAGTAAATCACTAACAGTTTCTTTATTTATTGGTGCAGCGGTGAACCCACAATTTCCAATAACCACTGTAGTTACTCCTTGACTTAAATAATTAAAGGCACTTTTATCTCTTATTACCGCTAAATCTGCGTGAGTATGCGCATCAATAAATCCCGGAGCCACTACATGTCCCTTAGCTTCGATTGTAGTAGATGCTGAATTTGAGATTTCTTTTTCTATCTTCACAATTTTGTTGTCTATAATGCCAATTTCTCCTTTATATCCTTGTTTGCCAGTCCCATCAACAATTTGACAATTTTTTATTATAACATCCATTTTATTATTAACACTTTAATTCTTTTAAAAAAATTTAATATAAAAAAAAATAAGATATAAAATTTAATACTTAAAGACCTAGTTCCTTTAGTTTATTCTTGTTGACTAAAGTTTTTTCTAAAGTTAAATCATACACTTTCCAAAAGATTAAGCCAGCTATAACTATAACAATTCCAGGTATCCAAGTCGCTGCTGCGATAATCCCCTGTTGAGCTAAAGATGTTTGAGTGGTACTTTCTGGATCGAAATTTGTTAAAATGTGCACTACTGCAAATATTATTGGTTGAAGAAGAATCCCTATTCGATCGAAAAACACAAATACACCCTGATACACTCCTTCTTGTCGTTTTTTATCAAGTATAGTCACTTCATCGATTAAATCTCCAAAAATTGGATATCTTATGAATGTGGTCCCTCCTGTAGTAAAACCTATAATAGAAATAGAAATCAATGCGCTTATTAAATCCCGAGCAAAAATAAAGGGAATAATTGAACAAATCGTAGCTATTAATGCAATTAATTGTAATTTTTTATTTCCAATTCTATGGCTTAGAAATAACCAAAAAGGCATAGATGCAAGCACCATTAAGAGCCATACTATCATAATAATTACATCTAATTGTATATCTCCAGGTACAACTAAGACAAAATTTACCCAATAATTAATGGAACCCATAATACATGCAGCAAAAGCTTGTGTTGAGATACTAACAATTGCTAAAGCAATAAAATTTTTTCTTTTTAAAGCACTTTTCAACGTTGCAAAGAATGGTTCTCTCTTAGCTTGTAAATTGCGTTCAATCATTTCCTTATCTTCGCGAATGGCAGGTATTCCCAATAAGAAGAAAATTAAACAAGGTACCATCAAGATCGTTGCGCTATCCAATAGGACGGTTGGTCTCCAACCACAATAAAACCAAAAGGTATTACAAATCCTAAAAATAGTCCAATGTTATATGTAATAATACTTATTCCCGAATTCTTTTTACGTTCTTTGTCTGAACGAAACTTTTCGGGGTATAAGGCTCTAACTAAACTTACAGAAGTATATCCGAATTCATGTATTGCTAAAATTATCAAAATCCAGATAAAGATAGGCCATGGGTTTGTTTGAGCGTTAACCGTTGGGGGTGTAAACAAAAGAATAAGTGAAAGCATTGTTGGAATGCTCATAATCATAATGAACGGAAAACGCCTACCGTATTTTCTTGTAAACTTATTAGGACGATCTGATAGATATCCTATAAGCGGGTCATTAAATGCATCCCATACTATAAATATGATTTGAGCTAAACTAATAAAAATAACCGGTAAAAGTATCTCTGTTTCATAAAACCAAAAAAATTGAGTGCTAAACATTCCGTAAGTAGCGGGTAGCATTATCATAGTCATGTTGAACGCAAAGTGAGTCCAAGTAGAATATTTTTTCTCTGAAATATCATCTCTATTATTTTCCATAAAGTTTTTCCTCTAACAATTATTTAAATNAAGTTCTNTATCTTATCAAATAAGATTAGAAACATCATCAAATTTTTTATTTTAATAAATAAATTTAGTTGGTGTAATATTTAACAGTTACTAAAGTATAATAGTAATTCTGGAGAATAAAGCTTAAAATCCAACATAATTAATATTAGGCTTTATTTATTTATTCAATGGCTAAGTTAGGATCAAATAATACTAAGATTAAACCATCAGTTTCCAAAATAAGCATGTTCTTTTCTGCAATTTGTATGGGAAATGTTGGATTAATTCTTTCTTTTTTATCTGGTTATCCTATTCACACTCTTGTTTTATTAAGAGGCATATTCGGAAATTTGTTCTTAACAATAACTATGATATTTATCAAATCATTTTCGCGTGAATTTTTAAAAGAATCATTTAGATTCCTCTGGAAACCTTTAATAATTAGTGGAATGGTATATCCATTGGTGATTTTCTTCTATTTCATGTGTATTACAATATCTGGTTATGCAATCGCAGCATTTTTATTGTACACTAATGGTTTATTTCTTCTCATACTTTTATTTCTTACTAAAGAAGAAAAAGTTTCCAAAATAAATGTATTTAGCGTGTTTTTAGCACTAATTGGAGTTTCGATAATTATGGAATTTTGGGATAATAGTTTGTTTTCACCCGGCATAATATCTGGCCTTCTTTCAGGTTTAACCTTATCTATACACATTTTTTATAGAAAGAAAATATATAATAAACGAGATAGACTAAACAATAAATTACAAGCGAAAGGTAATTTTGATATTTTTTTATCATGGTGGTCAACCCTCCTTTTAATTCTTGCTTTTCTCCCTTTTGGAGCAACAGATTTGCTGAAACTATCTTTAAATGACATTCTTTTTTGTGTATTATTAGGATTTATTCCTACGGCTCTAGCTTTTACATTATATAATGTTGGAATAAAAAACGATAAAGGTGGGAACATTGTTATGCTTCTATATTTTGAACCTGTTATGGCGATGGTAAATACAGCAATATTTCTTCAAAATTTATCAATTTTTACAATTATTGGAGGAATTTTAATTCTATTGGCAAATGTTATCGTATTAAATTATTCAAAATAATGAGATTATACTTAGAATAAGACTTTTTTTCTTTGTATTATTAAAATCATTATTGGGTTATTAAATTAAAAAATAATTTGAAATAATTTATGTTTAATAAAAATGAAAAAGATTTATATAGAATTAAAGAACTAGAGAGCACTAATTTAGCCACTGATGATATAAGGGAGACAGTGATCAAAACCAAGAAGGAGGTTGAAAGAGATAACAATATTTTAGCTAATTTTATTCATCAATGTTTTCAAAATTCCAAGATTAAATCGTTTGATATAGTTGGGGCAATTGGAGCGGGAAAAACTGCTCTTTTAGAAAAAATTGTAGAAATATTATCCCCTAAATTTAAAATCTTAGTAGTTTGTGGTGATATAACAACTAGAGTTGATGCAAATCGTATAGAACAACATAATGCTGAAACTATTCAAATTAATACAGGACGCGAATGTGCTTTAAATGCCTATCATATTCATCAAATTATTAAAAACAAGGATTTAGATAATTATGATATAGTTTTCATTGAAAATGTAGGAAATTTAATATGCCCATCAGAGTTTGTCTTAGGAACTGATAAAAGGATAATCGTAGTATCCATCACAGAGGGCGAATGGGTGGTTGAAAAGCATCCTATGCTATTTAAAATGTCAGATATTGCGATAATTAATAAGATCGATCTAAAAGAACGCTTAGGAACTAATGTTAAGAAAATGATCGCTGATGCTAAAAAAATTAACCCGGAAATAGAAGTTATTACAACAAGTGCGAAAACTGGGGAGAACATTGATAAATTAATGAAATTAATCGGTTTTTAAAGTTTTAAGTTTTAAAAGTGAAAAATATTAAAAGTAAGACTTTAGATGAGGGAATATGAAGGAAGAATTAAATAAGATTGAAGAAATTATTGGAAATCCTAACGAAATTAAAATATCAAACATTCAAGAATTAATGAAAACATTCTTTGTTAAATTAAAGAATCGGGTTGACATTTATATTGGAGATTATCCAACTTTTATTGAACCGGTTTATTTAGAAGACAACGTTAAAATTGGAGACGATGTTCTTTTAGGTCCAAACATATATGTCGGTGCCAATTCAGAAATCTCAGATTATGTTGAAATATCAAATACTATCATTTTCGATAATGTAAAAATTGGAGAGAACTTTAAATTGGAAAATTGTATCGTTGCTAAAAATAGCTCATTCAATTTTAAAAATCTTAACATGAAAAATAGCGTATTAATTGGATTTGCCAATTTAAAGAACGAATTACAGATTATTGGATTTTAAATAATATTATTTTTAATAAACTCTATTTTAATTATTACAATATAAATTGGTGTTGTTAAATGAAAGATAACGAGAAATATTTTAAAACTAATTTAAGAAGATGGAACGAATTAGTTGAGATTAATGCTAAATCCAAATTTTACGACTTAGATGGATTCAAATCGGGTAAATCGTCTCTTTTCCCAATCGAAAGAGAAGAGATAGGGAATGTGGACGGCAAAACGCTCTTACACCTGCAGTGTCATTTTGGAATGGACACCCTTTCTTTTGCACGAATGGGGGCAAAGGTTACTGGAGTAGATTTCTCCAAAAACGCTATTACTCTTGCACGAGAGTTAGGCGACGAATTGGATGTCCCTGCTAAGTTTATTAAGGCAAATATTTACGATATACCAGATGTATTACACGATAAATTTGATATCGTCTTTACATCTAATGGTGCTATTGGCTGGTTGCCGGATTTATATAAATGGGCAGAAATAATTGATTATTGTTTGAAGCCCGGTGGCACTTTTTATATTACTGAGAATCATCCTTTCGGTAATTTAATTGACGAAAAGTACCATGATGCTTTTCAAGTTGGCTACGATTATTTTAACGAAGGAAAACCTTATCTATTTGATGAAGATGATGGAGCCTATGTTGATCCTAATATTAAATTACAAAATTTTGAAACCTACGATTGGTTCCATCCAATGGGAGATGTTATTACTTCATTATTAAAAGTTAATTTTGAGTTAGAATTTCTGCATGAATTTCCATTTAGTTTTTTTCAGATTCATCCTGATATGAAACAAAGAGATGATAAATACTGGGAATTTCAAACTTTAAAGCATTCGGTTCCGATGATTTTTTCGATAAAAGCTCGTAAAAAAAAGACGAANTTGCNTCCATCAAGTAGCAAAACAATCTAGTTCAATGAAAAAAAAAAAGAAATTTAGTATAACCTAAGCTCCAATTAGCCAATTTGCCATCTTTTCGGGAAGAAAGAACCCGAAATAATATGCAAATGAACTTNTTATCAATAAAAGTCTTATTATAACAACAATAATNGGATTTGTCCAACTAATTGAATCAAATAATGCCCCTAAAGTAAAAAATATAAATGCTATTAATAAAAATCTCCCCTTCCATCTAATTTTAGGATCTTCAGACTTTATCGAGCTAATAGCAAAAATAATGCCCGTAACAAAGGCTAATAATATAGCAAATAGAGCAAATCCTAATGTAAGTGGGGTTCTTGAAATTATTCCCGGTGTTATTTCAACTCCTATTAAGTCAGGATTAATGAATAGTAAAATAAAAAGAAGAATTTCGTATGAAACGCTAATTACTCCTAATATTACTACAATTAATTTGTTCTTATTTTGAAGATTCAACGAACTGAAAGAATAAATCCAAAATAATATTGCTAAAGGTATGAAAAAATTAGCAAGAATCAAATAGGATAAATTACTAAGGCCAAAACCAAATAAACCTATAGTTAAAAAATTAAAGCTTGGCCACCACCAAGAAGCACTCAGGAAAATCCAAGTTAAACTAACGCTTACAAAAACTTTATTTTTGTATTTAAAATATTTTAATATTATTCTTATCCCAATTATTAGTGCGACTATAATAAATGCCAGACTTAGGCTTCCACGTAATAAATCAAGATAACTTAAATCTGTAAATGCCATTCTTAATCGTTCAATAATATGAGTTATATTTAATTTATATCAAGGTAATTTAAATTTTGTTAATTTGAATTTAAGAACAAATCTTAGTGACAATTTTTAAAAAAAGAAAAACCACTAAAGATAGAGCTAAATGGGAAACCAATGGGAAGGTGATTAGAGAAATATTTTTCAATATCAATATATTTCTAGATCTAAGAAAGAAAGTTTTAGTGAATTAAATATGAAACCACCAGTTGAACCCTTTAAAATTAAGGTTGTAGAACCTGTTAAAATTCCTTCCGAAAAAAGAAGAAAGGAAGCGATAAGAGAAGCGGGATTTAATACTTTTTTAGTATTATCTGACGATGTATTTATCGATTTGCTAACAGATTCTGGAACATCAGCAATGTCCGATAATCAATGGGCGGGTATGATGTTAGGAGATGAAGCATATGCTGGAAGCAGAAATTTTTATAATTTGGAAAAGGCAGTGCAAGATGTATTAGGATACAAATATTTAGTTCCCACTCATCAGGGCCGAGGCGCAGAACATTTAATGTATAGTAATTTGGTAAAACCAGGACAACTTGTTCCGCGAAATATGTATTTCACAACTTCAAAGGTTCACGTAGAACTTCCAGGGGGTAAAATGGTTGATGTAATAATTGACGAAGCCCACGATCCAGAAAATACTCATCCCTTCAAAGGGAATGTAGATTTCAAAAAACTTCAAAAATTCATCGACGATTATGGAGTAGATAAAATTGCTTTTGTTAATGTTGAAATGAATGTTAATATGGCAGGTGGTCAGCCCGTTTCTATGCAAAATTTAAGAGAATTAAGAAAATTTTGTAACGAATACAAATTGAAGATTATTTACGATGCGACCCGCTCAAGTGAAAACGCGTATTTTATTCGAGAAAGAGAGAAAGGGTATGAAAACACACCAATTATAGATATATTAAAAGAAATGATGGGCTATTCTGATGGATGCATTTATAGCTCAAAAAAAGATTGCTTAGTAAATATTGGTGGTTTTCTCGCAACACACGATAAAGAAATCTTTGAAGCTACACGAAGTATGGTTGTGGTTTACGAAGGGTTACATACATATGGGGGCATGGCAGGTAGGGATATGGAAGCTGTTGCAAGAGGCTTGAGAGAGGGTGCCCAATACGAATATTTAAAATATAGAATAAACCAAGTTCGCTATTTAGGAGAGCTTTTAATGGAAGCTAATGTACCTATCGTTAAACCCACAGGTGGTCATGCTGTTTTCTTGAACGCATTAGCGTTTTTACCACATCTACCCAGAGAGCAATGGCCTGCACAAACTTTATCTGCTGCCATATACGAAGATTCTGCTGTTAGAAGCATGGAAAGAGGAGCGATTTCGAAAGGAAGAAATTCAGAGACGGGCGAAAATATCTTTCCTAAATTGGAGTTAGTACGCCTTACTATTCCTCGACGAGTGTACACGAATACACACATGGAATACACCGCGGAATCAGTCATTCAATTATACAAGAAGCGTGATACAATCCCTGGTTTAAGAATGGTCTATGAACCGAAATACTTGCGATTTTTCCAAGCTAAATTTGAACAAATACCACTATAAATAAAAATTTATACTTTATTTAATACCATAGATTTCTATGATACCATGTTTTTTCAAATAAAGTTAGAATAAATAACTTTAGAAAAATTTATTTTGACAAATTTATATAACCGAATTAATTGGAAATTAAATAAGAGAATTTCATTTGGTAGGTAGTACTGAAATTTTTTGATTTTATAAGTTTTAAATAGTTAGGGCTTTTAATAAGAGAGGGAAAAATAATTTTTTAA
>JGI24724J26744_10002706_pt1 | contig 11653 bp, 7 predicted proteins | sample Cruoilmetagenom7_FD_26744 | JGI IMG/M metagenome (IMG submission 26744)
AGTATTTCAAAATATATATAAATAAGTTCTTCAACTATAAAGTTAAAAATTTAAATATAAAAAGATTAAAAAAAATTTTATAATAAATTGGTTTGTAAAAATGAAAATAATAAATAAAAAAACAAAAAAGGTAATTTCTGCAACATTGCTATTGATTTTTTCGATGAGTTCGATGTCAATGTTATTTCCATTAATTTCTGTTGATTCAGAGAATGTCAGTGGAGATAGTGAATTTGATGAGGAGATTAATCTTAAATCAACATTAAAAAATGCTGCTTTTGGTGAAGATCCTTGGTGGAGTGAATATTTTATATATAGAAAATTAATAAATATTACTAATCCTTATGCAGAAGATTTGGTAGACACTATTGTATCAATAACTTTCAATTATTCGGAGTATGTAAATGATGGAAGGATGAATAGTAGCTTAAAAGATGTTAGAATTATAGAAAATGGTGTTATCAGAAATTATATTATTCAATTAGAGTATCCAAATGCTACCTTAGCAACCGTCTGGTTTGAAACAAATCTTACTGCTTCAAGTGTAGAGGTAGATACATATATGTATTATGGGAATAATTCTGTAGAAATAGCAGCTTCATATTATAATAAAGATGATCGTTTTGGAACAAATTGGTGGAGATTAGATGAGAATATGCCAGGAGCTTATGAAGCTGAAGATTCAATTGCTGATGTTAATGGCAATTTCCAAAATAGTCCAACTTACATTACTGAAGGGAAAGTTGGAGGTGCTGTTAGCCTTGACAGAGCACAGTATGATCACATTGAGTTTGATGGATTTTCTTGTGGAGATACTTTTATTGTGGCTAGTTGGGTGAAAGGAGGCGGTTCTGGTCAAATGCCTTGGTCATTAGATAGAAGCAGCGGAACAGATCTGGATCCATATCATTCTGGACCTTATATTTATAATAATCGAGGTGATGGTACGGGTAATCCATTTTTAGATGAGGTATCTCAAAGAGTACCATATCCCGTTGATGGTCAATGGCACTATTACGTATGGGAAAATATCGGTGGAGGCTCTCCAACTTCAAAATTTTGGATTGATGGTGAATTGGCAGGAACTGCAAATTATAATAATCCTACATCGGCAAATAGAAGATTCCAGATATCAAGTTGGCCAATTAATGATGGATATCATTGGAACGGCCAGATTGATGATGTAAGGATTTTTCAATATGGTCTTTCAGCTTATGATGTACAGTCTATCTATAATTTAACAGTGATTCCTACAGAATTAAATGAAGAACAATTTAAAGGAATCACTGAAACTTTGGAAGTAATTGTGTATGATGTAGATGGAAGAATCGTTCCTAATGCGTATGTATCATTAGTTAATATGTCTATACCTGAAGTTGTAGCTACTGGAAAAACTGAGGACGATGGTTCTGTATTATTTAAAAAAATTCTTTCAGGCACCTATAATATTACTGTAAAATATAATGATACTAGTTCTGGAATGGAATATATTGCCTATAATAGCACAGAGGAGAATTTTGGAACACCTGATGATGATATGTATACTTTTACAAAACTTACACATAAAATTGATGTCCATGTTAATTTATGGACCATTGACTTTGAAATAGTTGATTGGGATAATAATCCATTAGGATATTCCTATGTTAACGTAAGTGACTCCCCAGAAGGAACAGTTATAGATAATATAAGACTTATTGATGGAAAAGGAACTTTTGTTTGGAAGAATCAATCTAAATATTATTACAACATTTCCTATGATAATGAAGATTATAGTAGTACTATTCCTATTCACTTGAATGAAAGTTATATATATAGAGATAATTATGACACATTTAATGAAAAGTATTACAGCCATCCAATTTTGGTGAATCAATCAAATGTAATGGATCCTTTAGGATCGGAATATCGGATTCTTGAATATATCTTCACAAATGGTTCAACTACAGAAGTTGGCAATAAAAAATTGCTAAAAGCTAATATTACAATAGAAAAAATGACGGACTTTCTCGATACCATAAAAATTTATTACTTAGATAAAGACGGTAATTGGGAGGATGATAATCTTATTTATTTCAATGATTCATATTCTGGTGGGCAAGAAGATTTTATCCAGATTAATATATTTGATCCGCCTAAAGAAAGCATTAATTTAATAAATGATAATTTCCAGGTTTATGGATTGTTCATTGATGTTCTGGGCTTTAATAGTACTACTCTTACTCAATGTAATGGTACAATTTTAGTAGAAACAATTGAAGGATGTAATATATATAATAAAACTTCAATGGCTAAATTACAGATTCGAGTTATTGATACAAGTGCTGAAATTGTACCCGTTCCGTCATGTGTTGTTAAAGTGAAGAATTCAACGGGATATTCAATTATAAACTTAACTACGGATAGTGAAGGTTATGCTCATGGACAGATAAATACTGAATCAGATTTCTGGTATTTAAGAAATCCAACAGAAAACTACACTTTTAGTTTAAACTTTTATGGTGGTACTGATAAACAATTTTTAGTAAATAAGACAAATCAATATGAGCCTTCAGGTTTTGTTAATCTTTACAATTATTCTTTAAGATTTAATACATCACTTGTATTTAAGCTTCAGATAAATATCGATGATTATCAATCAAAGTTTTCTGATTTTGTAGGAGATTCTGCTGTAATTTGGGGTAACTACATGACTTTTTCTGTGAATTATACGATTAAGGCAGGAGCTACAGCAAACTGGGAAGGTTTAGATGATCCTGATGAAATAACTTGTACTATTGGAGGTATTAAATCTTATTACATGTCTTTGGTCGCAGATGGTGTTTTTACAATAACAATAAATTCAAACGAGTTCTCATCTGGTTATAGTTATGAAAAATATTCGGTTGAAATAACAGGATATAAATTAGGATATGTTGATCCCGTCCCTATGTTTACTGAAATCACAATAAATTCAATACCAACAGGAATGAGTATACATGACTATACAACGCTTGATGAGTTATCAACTAATGAAGTTTCAGTATATTACAATGAACTAGTAAATATAACCTTAAAATACTATGTTGTGAGTACTAATAATTCTCTTATAGCAGAAACATTCACCTATAATTGGGATTATGGTTCTGGTTCTGTAAACCCAGATCCAATGAATTCTGGATACTATACAATGGAACTTGATACTTCAGTTGTAGTTGACATTGGTAAATATCATATTGAATTTACTGCTAGACGTAAGAACCATACCGAAATTGTTAATTTTGACTTCTTCATTAATATCTTAACAAGACCAACTAGGATGAAGAATTCAACTGGAATAGTGTATGTCTCTGAATCTATTTACATTTTTGAGGAACTTAATTTTACATTTGATTATACAGATGTTCTGAGTGATAATCCTATCTCAAATTTGGATGAAATGAGTTATATAATTCAAAAATTAGATGAAAATGGTGATCCAATCCCTGGAACTTCAGAATCAGGATCTTTAACAGTATCAATAAATAATGAATTTGTGTTAGATCTTGATACAGAATTACGAGAGGATGGAAAGTATTCTGTAATTGTAACACTTGACAAACAAAATTATGAATATAGAATTGCGATAATTTCTTTAACAATTATGGAGCGGGTAATAGATATTACGTGGCCTGAGATATTTATAAATTCTAAGACTGAAATTGATTCTGGAGCAACATTACAATTTACAATATCTCTTTCAGATCCCAATAATAATTCGGCTGCAATTATTGGAGCAAATGCTTATTTAACACTTGGAGATAATAATTATATCTTTACTGATAATGGCAATGGTTCCTATATAGTTAATATACCTACAATTTCTCAAACATTCTTTAAGACTGAAACATTTACAGCTAATTTAACAATTGAAAAGCAAAATTTTGAGACAGAAACCGCAATCATTACTATTGTAGTCAATATGCCTGAAATATTTCCTGGATTTCCAATGTTCTATTTCTTAATGATCGTGGGTGCTATAATTGCTGTTGTTGGAAGTTTAGTTACATATCGTCAAATTCTAAGGGCAAAAATTCCTAAATTTGTTAAGAAAGTAAGAGAAATGAGCAAGAACATAAAAGGAAGAAAAGATATTTCAGAATCGCTTTTATATCCATCTAAAGATGAATATATTGTTAAGAAATTTAGAGATAAATGGGAAATGCTTGGTTTATCGTTGGAAGACATCTTAGGAATTGGAACTAGGAAGGTAAAAAAAATGCCACAAAAGACTGAAATTGAAGGAGGTGGTACGTAATGCCTGTAGGATTAGTAGTTATGAAATGGGACGAACGAGTCGGTACCGAAATCTTAGCGAAATATCCCGAAGAAATTGCAATTACCGATAAAACACTAATGCAAGTGTACAGCACACACGAGTATAGCGGCGAATCAGGGATGATAAGTTTAATGGTCGGTTCTCTAAACATTGCGTCTTATTACACAGGACCCGAAAAAGGATATTACATACTCTTACTTTTAAATTTGGACGACGACCCCGATTCGTACGAAGGAGGGTTAGCTGACGCGTCAAGGATAATCTTGCAAAACCTTGAAGACAACGCGTATGTACAATTTGTTCCTTCTTTATTCAGGAGATTATCGGTGTATCCAACCTTAAACACCGAACAACGATTAGCAATGACATATCAGGACGAAATTAAGAGGATGATCATCAACCGACTAAGGGAAGAAGGTACGGTCTCAAAATCAGAGTTAATGGTTTGGCTTAAAGACAGATATAAGCAAGGATTTGTTGATTTAGAAGGCGTGTTAATTGAATTGATTAAAAGAGAAATCATAAAAGAAACTTCAGTAAAGGGAATGCCCTCTGAATTGATTTTTCTTACTAACGACATTTTGATGTTGCGAGTCCCTCCAGTTCAATTACTTAAAGANCCTGCTGATAAAGGGTTACCTTCTCAATTAGCTTCAGACTATAGAACTGAGACCAAAAAATACTTCCAAAACTATCGCCCATCCGAGCAAGACAACCTAAGAGTTATTGAAATTATCATTAATCCTCAAGTTTACGAGACGTTACGATTGTTGAGAACAGCAATTGTAACTAAGAACGACCTTGAGAAGCTAAAGAAGAAAGGCGTCGACGACATTGACGATGTTTTGAAATTACTGTGGGAAAATCAGATGATTCAGGTGTTCCAAGACGATAAAAATAACGAATATTACGCGTTAGTATCAGATTTTTACGTAGATAAGATATTTCCAAAGTACTTATTGAACGTCATTAAAGCTGAATACGAGAAGAAATCAAAAGCTGATCAAGTTTTATTAGAATATTTGACTGTTCTTGAAAATACATATCTGAACTTAAAATCAGCAGCAAAAACCAAAGAATAAATTTTTACTTTTCTTTTTAATTTTTACTTTTTTTAGTTATGGAGTGTTATTGAATTATTTATATCTTCTTATTACTGATCATATTTTAGTTTCCATTGCTAAATAAAAAATTTTTTCAATACTNATCAATTATTATTTTTGATGTAATTATGGAAAAAAGTTGCGAAAAATATTTAGAGATTCCGGAAGGAATAGGTTTAGATGGCATTGATTTAGAGAAATACATTATCGCAAGTTATATCATCAAGCGACCAAAAGGAATGAATGTGAATTATTTATCCCGATTTGCAGCAATAGAACAATCGACAGGAACTTGGGTTCGAGTACCAGCTGAAACTGCAGAAGTTAGAAAAAGTCACGTAGCTCGGGTATTAGGTGTCTATGAAATACCACATTACGAATATGTGATTCCAAAGGATGTTAAGGAGCGATTATATTTCGTTCAGATTGGTTTCCCAATAATAAATATTAAGGGAGATGGAATCCCAATGCTTCTTACTTCAGTTATTGGTAATATTAGTATTACACATGGACTGAAATTAGTTGATCTCGCGTTTCCAAAAGAATATTTAAAAGATTTCAAGGGTCCAAAATTTGGAATTGATGGGCTCAGAACACTATTGAAAGTGCCCGAAAGGCCAATGTTAAATAATATGGTAAAACCATGTACGGGACATACAGCTGAAGTCGCTGCGGACTTAGTATATCAAGCTGCAGTTGGAGGCTGTGATGTCGTAAAAGACGACGAGTTAATTTCAAACCCATCGTTTAACACTTTAGAAGACAGAATTAGCGCAGTTATGGAAAGTATCGATCGAGCGGATTCAGAAAAAGGAGAAAAGACGTTATATACAATAAATATCACTAGTAAATTTCCAGAAATGTTTGAATACGCTGATAAAATGATCGAAATGGGCGCAAACGCTTTAATGATAAATTATCTCACAGCTGGTTTCGAAGCATTAAGAGCTGTTGCCGAAGATCCCTCGATAAAAGTCCCAATCTTAGGACACATGGATTTTTCTGGCGCATATTTTGGTGGTCATTGGACAGGATTAACAAGCATGCTAACTCTTGCTAAATTTCCAAGAATGTGTGGAGCTGATACAGTTGTCGTTCCTGCACCGTATGGTAAGGCAGAGATTTTAGATGAAAGGTACGAACAAAATTTAAAAACTCTCAGATATCCGTTCCAACACATTAAACCTACTCTTCCAATGCCAAGTGGAGGAATCACTCAAGGAATGGTAGAAAAATGCATGAAGGAAGCAGGTACAGATATTTTAATTGGAAGCGGAGGCGGAATTCATAGTCATCCAGATGGTCCAACATCAGGTGCAAAAGCATTTAGGCAAGCGATTGATGCAGTAATGCAAGGGGTAAGTGTAAAGGAATACGCTAAAGAACACAAGGAATTGGGGATAGCCCTTGGTGTGTGGGGTACTGGAAAGACTGCTTTGATCGAATAAAATGTAACTTCTTTTTTCTTTTATTTTTTATTTTTCAAACTTTATTCTAAGTATCTTTTTAATAAAACTCTTATAGTTGGATTGAAATCTTCATTTTTTATAACATCCACAATAGAATTGCCATATAAATCTAAATACTGGAGATTTGGAAAATGTTTGAGGTATTTTAGATTCACCAAATCGCTAATTTTATTATTTGATAATATTAGATGAGTCAAATTTTTTAGTTTAATCAATCCTTCAATGTTTTTAATTTGATTATTTGAAAGATCCAATCTTTTTAAATGATAAAAATTATGTAAACCTGATATCTCAGAAATTTCCCGAATGTTATTTTTCCAACCCCATGGAGTGCCTTTAACTTCAAATTCAAGATAATCTGATAAATCTAATTCCTCAACCAGTAATGTATTAGGGTCCAGTTCAAAGTATACATTCGGAATTTTTTCTATTAGATTTTTTATAGTTAAATAGTTAATTAAAATTTCAGCTAGTTGTGTAGTGGTAAAATTTTTAATTCTATTTGTTTTGAGTAAAGATTTTAGAGATTTTTTATACTTTTTATTCTCAAAGCCTTTTTCAATACTCAAAAATTGAATCTCTTTAATATTTTTCACTTGTTCAATTAAAAAAAATTTAGATTCAGGAGAATTTATTTTTACTAAATATTGTATAACAGTAATTAAGCAATTATATGAAGTTTCGTGCTGAATCGCCCATTTAAATAGAGATAAGGCATTATTGAGATAATTTTTACCAATATAATTAGCAGAAGTATTCCTTATAATCTCACTTGAATCAGAAAGTAAAAGGTTTTCGAAGAAATTGAATAATTTCTCATCTTTTAAATTTATTTTACCCAATATATTAATAGAATCTGCTCTAATTATATCTTCCTCGTAGTTCTCAATGATATAAATCAATAAATTAGTGGCAGAAGGTTTATCTAAGAGTTTATTACAGTACTCTTCAAATATATTTTGAGGACTTAACTCCATTATGAGATAGTGTTAAATATAAAATGTTTGTATACTGATTTATTAACTAAAGATTTTCCAAAAATAAAAAATTTAAGTAAATTTATGTTCAGAAATTTGTTTAAACAAATCTTTTATTGTTGCTTTTAATCTATTGAAAGGTCTTAAATTTCCCGAAAAGGGCGTACTGATCCCATGGTACAAAATAGGTTCTATTTGGGCTTCTATATTTTCGATCTTCCTTAAATTTCCTTCAGATAAGGCAGAAAGAAAATAGTCATTTTGATATTTTTTAAAAGTTAAAAATCGATACTTTTGAAACCTCAGTTTAACAGCAATCCAGCGCGGATACGCACCAGTGTTTCCTAACGTATTCGCAGCAATTGCCTCGATTTTGGCAGTTAGTAACGATTCTTTCATTTCCATCTCTTCCTCTATATTCTCAAATTCTCCCGGTACTTTTATATTCAATTGACTTTTTTTATCAAGTAAGAGCGAAATTACACCAATCGACATTGATGACAATCCAATGTAATCAATTCTTATCCAATCCTCTAAATATGGAATTTCTTGGTCTGAAAATACATCCTGTAATTGTAAATATTCTTTTAAGATAAAAATAAGATGACCCTTAAACTTATTATCAATTTCAAATTTTTCTATTCTTGTTAAATTGTTAGCGTCTTTACCTCGTACTAGTTCTGAATAAAACTTCGCCATTTGTTCGAGAAACCACTTTCCCTTTTTATCGGGAAAAACGCCATAGATTAAATATATGATATTATTTTTTTCGAAGAATTGACATTTTACATCTTCGTTATTTTCGGATTTGAGGAGCATTTTGTCAAGTTCTCCACCTAAAATACTGGTAGCAATGAAATCTAAGTTATTTGATAATTCTAATAAATATTGTAATCTACCATTACTTGCAAATAAGGGTGTTCTCTCTACCGAGGTTATTCCACAGAATTTGATGTATTCTCCTTCTCCCTCTATTCCACTCTCTTTCAATATAATTTTCTCGTCTTCTAAAGAAAATTTAGTTGCTACTTGCTTTAATCTGACTTTACCTTTTAATTTTGAGGCAGCTGTTGCAGTTTTGGGTTTAAATTGTTGAGGGGGAAGCCTTTTCGACTCATTAATTTCGGAATTGTTATATTCAAACAAATTTGATAAGAATTTTTTACATCTGGGGCAGAGTTGATCTTCTGGATATGGTTTTACAATTATATAATCACAATTTTTGCACTTTAGGGTTTTACTGTTAACTCCTCTAAAAATGTTTTACCAACTCCGCCAAAAAAATTAGGATAGATAATAAAAACTAATAATTAATTATTGATGTTTGGAAATAAAAAATTTTGCAAATCTAAGTAAGTATTATAAATATTTCTCAGCAATAGTCTTAAATGCTTGTAAGAATTTATTATTTTCTTCTTCTGTTCCAATAGTTATTCTAAAATAGTTATAAAGGTCCGGCTTACTGAAGTGTCGTACTAATATTTTGATATCTTTTAAATCCCATAAAATTTTTAAAGTAGTTGATTTATCATCAAATTTAATAAAGATATAATTCGCATCTGAGGGTAGCACGCTGATGCCTGCATATTTATTAATTGTTTCTGACATTCTTTTTCTTTCTTTAATTATATTCTTATTTTGATCGTATACTTTATTTCTATGTCTTATACAAGATAATGCTGCGTGTTGCGCGATATAATTTGTATTATAAGGCAATTTAACTCTATTCATTTCTTTAACAATAGAAGCATCAGCTAAAGCGTATCCAATTCTTAAGGAAGCAAGTGAGAAAGCTTTTGAGAAAGATCTGCAAACAATTAAGTTTTTTACATTTTTCAGTAATGGCAAACATGTATATTCTGAGAAATCGGCGTAGGCTTCATCCACTACAACAATTCCAGGAAAATTTTGGCAAATTTTAAGAATAATATCATTACCAAATGACTTCCCGTTAGGATCGTTTGGTGAATTTATAAAAAGCAATTTTCCTTTTTGGTTATAAATCGTTTCTGGTATCCTAAAATTGTCATCTAATTTAATCTCAGTGATTTTTGCGCCATAAAGATTAGCTAAAACTTTATATAATTCAAAAGTGGGATAGAATATAGTAACTTCATCTCCAAAATTAACAAATACTTTGAAAATTATATCTATAATATCGTTGGAACCATTTCCTACAAAAACAGTATTTCTATTAGTTAATGTATCTTTATTTCTCAATAGTTGATTTAGAATCGCTTTACGAACCTCAAGAGCTAACGAATCAGGGTATTTTCGTAATAAATCTTTATTTTCTAAAGCTAATTTTAAATCATCTAGTATTTCTTGGATTGGGGGGAATGCGTTTTCAGTTGTATTTAATTTTACCCAACCGTCTCCTTCGGGTTGTTCTTCTGGTTCATATGCGCTATAATTTCGAAGATTTTCTCTAAATAACTTTTCTAATTCCATCTCGATTACCTTTTTTTAAAAATAGACTATTTGGTAGAAATTTCTTTATAATTTAATATTTTATATAACTATGTTATAACATTTATTTTTTGTCTTTTAACCCTCATTCACTAATTTTTTAGATGTTTAATGTCCTTCGAATTCAACTATTATAGTTAAATTTATCATTTTTTTCACTATTTATAAAAGTAAGTCAAAAAACTCAATTTTTAAATATATGGAAACTATTAATTTTATAATATTATTTATAGAAGATTGAGATTAAGTGATTTTTAAAATGCAATACGCTATTATGTTTCAAGTTTTAGAAGGTGGAGTAAGTGAGCCTATAGATTGGAATAAAGATAGTCTCACGGCTGAAAGCAATATTATCATCTTAGATGAGGGATCTTCCTCTCTTTTTTTATGGTATGGGGCAAAACAAGGGTTAGTTTCAAGAAGAACTGCCCTTAGACAAGCACAATCACTAAAAGGGCATGGATTTACTATCGGTAAAAGTATAGTTGGGAGAGATATTAGTGATTTAAAAGAAATTGATCAAAGGAAAATTGGTAGAGTTCCTGAAAACGATGAATTAAATGAGGAGCTTCAAACTTTATTAAATAAAGAGTATAAAGAATTAAATAATTTTATGGTAACCTTTGAATTAAAAGAAATTGTAGAACCCGTTGCAAAAGTAATACCTAAGCCTGAACCTGAGATTGTATCTAAACCCGAACCAATAATCGAGCAAGAAACGCCTAAAGTAGTAAAAAACGAAATGAAATTTGCTTCTGAATATGACATTAAGCCAGAACCTGTTTTAGAAAGCAAACCAATAGTAAAACCATCAATATCTACTACNAAAGATTCTACACTAGAACCCAAAGTTGCGCCTAAACCAGCGTTAAGTCTTTCCGTCCAAGCTAAAATAGGATTTGTGTTAATCGGAATTTTAGATCATTACGATGATATTTGGATTTCAATAAAAGAAGATAAGAGTTATTCCGTTGAGCACATGGATGGAAGGGTGTGTGAATTCTCAATTGTCGAAGGTAAGATTAAATTTTCAGTAGATTCTTTTTCAGGCATCTCTACAAAGATTAAAACTGAAATACAGCAGAAATTTGTCGAACTTTCAAAACTGATCTAATTCTTTTTTTTCTAATTTTTTATATATTGGAATTTAAATTTTAGGCTTTTTTCTTTAATATTATTATAAATAAGAATTTCTTCAGTGTCATATTTATTATTTTCTAACTAAATAATTTTGAAAAATTATGAAATTTAAAACATTAGCAGTTTTATTTTCTGATTTAGAAGCCACCCCAAAAAGGCTCGAAATGATCGATATCTTGTCAACATTTTTTGGAAATA
>JGI24724J26744_10002716_pt1 | contig 11628 bp, 11 predicted proteins | sample Cruoilmetagenom7_FD_26744 | JGI IMG/M metagenome (IMG submission 26744)
CCTGTCCTGGGGGTCGGCGTTCGCCAAGACCGCAACGATCCCTTTCCATTTTAATGGACATATCCAAACAGTCGACTCTGCGACGATGAGGGGAAATCGCCATTGGACCAATAACGATTTCCCGAACAGTCCTGAGACCGCACTCTGAACCACGTCTCTCTTCCATATCAGGATCAATGACTCCACTGATTTCGTCACGCATTTCACGATCAAAGGCCTCGCTTACCTGATGCATGAACGGAACCGGATAACAATTGAAATTGCCGGCTGTAGTTCCCATCATGTTTGTTAACAGCATGGGATGAGGGGCTTGCCGCCGAGCGCAGTGTGGGGCCGTTGGTGACTGAAGCAGTCGAGAAAAGCATGGAGGACTTCACCCCATTGCCGTTTGACTAATAAGGGTGCGCATAGACCCATTCTTCTTTGAGCGTGCAATGAAAATGTTCTGCTTGCCGTTCGTCTGGAGCCGGTAGGGCCGGGTCATGCAGTGCTTCACACCCAAAGCTGTGAGAGCCGTCGCGAACGCGGTCGGGCGGAGAAAAACCCAAGCTCGGTTGGACACGACCTCCTCAATCCTGGCAATACCCTGCACAGCAAAAAATGGCCGCATTCATTAAAAATGCCGCGCAGATCTCAGTTTTCTCGTTCTTGTGTAGTGCAACATACGCCAGGCGAAAATGATCATCGACCACGACATGCAAACACTCACAGTCCACTCTTCAGAGCTAGTGGGATGTCGCGGCACGACCACACTTGCACCAAGCCCCCACTAAGAGGGTTCTTGCTTTGTTTTTTCGNGTCAATATGAACGAGCTCGNCTAGTCGGGCACGTTCATAAGGGCGGATACAACGTTTTGACAAGCAATCGNAATCACGTAACCGGTTCTGGTTCTCGCGGACCAAAATCGCGTACATGGTTGAACGAGCCACCCCCAGGACAACACTGATCCGATGCAGTTCTCACCTTTACCGCCGTAGTCCCAGGACATACTGAACCTTGCAAGACCGGGTGCGATGTGGGCAGTGTTTCGGTCTTGAGGTGCGGTCTGGTGTGTGTCAGCTGCTCGACACCTGCATCCAGGTGAAGCCGTCTGAGGTCATCTCCGACTTTGAGGACTCCGGTCTGATCCAGCTGATCGTCAAGTTTGGCAAGGGCGTGATCGACAAGCTCTTGGCCGGGATCAAGAATGACCCAGAGGTAGTCGCCGGGAAAGCCGGCGCAGGGGTCGTTCCCCCGGACGGTTCCCGGAGTTTGCGCCAGGAAAGCTCCCGCTTCGCCGGGACGGGAAGCACGCGCAACCGCCAGAAGTCCGGGAACAGGGAGACTCCAACCGGCAAGAGGGACAAACCGGTCAAGGGCAAGGCGGTCACGAAGGGAAGACCACGCGAGGTGGCATCAGGAAACCAGTTGTTTCATGACAGTCCGCTCAATACGGATGATGGGGTGCAGCTCTGCGGCAATGGCTGTATAGGCGTCTGTTGCGGTCGTGCCATTGATAGTGCAACCGGCAACAAGAGCCTGCTGTTCTTCACGGAGAGCGGCGAGCGCCACGAAAATGTCCGGGCCGCTTCCCGCGTCGAGCAGTTCCGCTTGCTCGTCGAAGATCGCGCAATACCGGGCAAGATCCGGGTCGGCTGTGGCAGCAATACGCGCGATGTTTNCCCANTGTGAGGCCGCGACGCGAAGGTTCGCGGCGCATTCCCCCAAACTGCCGCGGCCGGTAAGGGCCGCGGCGGTGTCGAGAAAACCCGCGTAGAGTGGCCTGCCTGCGGCCGGAAAAGCAGAGTCCCGTTCTACCGATTCATAGAGCCGCGAGAGCGCAATGGCGGCACGGTGCCCCCCGGCAAAAAACCGGGGCCAGCCGCGAGAATTGCGGGTGTTCGTCAAAAGGCCTTGCCAGCGTTCAAGGCCGGCCGTGCCCACGTTCGACGCCCACTGGGGAACCGGAGGTGTGTCGTACCCGCGAGCCCCGGCCTGCACGGCCTCGGTGATGGCAGCAGGCCAATCGTGCCCGGGGTCGATTCCGCTGATGCTGATCATCCGATGCTTGGCAGACCGCAGGGCGCCGCGGGCCGTGTCGAGGCTGGCCCGCGGGCAGGCGAGCGGCTCGGGGCTGATGTCGTCAATCCATACGTCCGGTCCTGCCATGCCGATGACGCGCACCACATGTGGCCACATGCCGGCCTCGCCGGCGGGGCCTCCCGTATGGGGCAGCGCACCGGCACCTAGGCTGCAAAGAACCGGGTTTTGCTCGTCGAGGTGTTTGTCAAGCTGCTTGGCCGCCTTGGCTGCGCCGCTTGTGATCTGCACTTCGACAGTTGTACCGGTCCGCTCGAAGAGATCCGTAAAGAAGGCGTCGGGGGTGGAGCGGTTGCGCACAGCGAGAGTCATGGTCGGTGTGCCCTCGTATTCAAATACCCCGTAAAGGAAACCGATCCCGCCTGCGAGACCAAACACCATTGCCTCGCTGACGTGGTAGTCCCCCGGGAGCCTCACGCCCGCGTCGACGAGCAGGTTCCGTACCGGCGAGATGTCGGGCTGCTGTCCGCCTATATGACGCACGGTTGGGAACACTCCCGGGCGGTCCGATGCTGACAGACTGGTGCCGGCGAGAACGTGTGCCCGTGCGAGGCGGTAACCTTCGCCGGTTTTTTTCATGCGCTCATGGACGAGGCGCGTGAAAGCGTGTTCCTGGGGCATTTTTTCTCCTGACAGGCCCTCGTATTTTTCCGGGNGGAGCCTTTGGGGGGAGCCTCCGGAGGAAGAAAAGAGGCACGGGCGCGCCACCATGCGACAATAGCGTTTTTTTTGTGGAGGAGGTTGTCCGGGCCTTTCCCGGGAAATTGACAGTTGCACGCAGGGGGCTTTGCCCGGATGCTTTCCTGCTGCCGGTCCCAGGTGCCAGTTGGGCTTGGCCTGTCAGTTTGGGACTGTTGCTTCGATGAGGAACAGGGGAGTTGGGGTTGGGCTTATCCTGCATTCCACGAGGCCGGCGTGGGCGATGACGGCTTCCCATTCTGTCGCGGAGCGTTCCCGGCCTGTGATCATGGCGAGCATGGTGAGGTCGGCCATTGCCGTCATGAAGGGAACCTTGTCCGACGGCATGACAAGTTCAAGAATCCTCAAGCGGGCGCCAGGGGCAGCTGCGGCCTTGATCTGCCGGAGGATCCNCACACATTCTTCATCGTTCCAGTCGTGCAAGATGGAAGACAAGAAATAGGTGTCGGCCCCGGCAGGGACCGATTCGAAGAAGTTTCCCCCGCGGATTTCGACGCGGCTGTCGACCCCGTGCGCGGCGAGGACGTCGCTCGCTTGCTGCACAACGTGGGGAAGGTCGAACAAGATGCCCTGTATCGAGGGTTCGCGCTCCGGGATCAATGCGAGTATGGTGCCGTCGGCGCCCCCAATGTCGACGAGGGTGTTGACGCCACTCCAGTCCAAGCTGTTGATTGCGTTCCGCCGCAGGCTGCCAGTGATGTTTGCCATGGCCGCGCTGAACTGGGCGACCTGCTCGGGTTGGGAGGCAAGCCATTCCCAGAATGGCATGCCGTAGTGGTGCGCGGCGGCGGGTTCCCCCGTTTTGGCGGTATGGAGCAGATCACCGAAGGGACCGTAGTGCGTTTCCATGAACATGAGGGTCATGTCGCGGAGGGAGGAAGCTGCACTACTCGTCAGGGTTGTCCCGAGCGGTGTGAGCGCGAACGTGCCCGGTGGGTTTTCTTCCATGACTTCTGCGCTTGAGAGGGTGCGCAAAATCCGGTAGAGCGAGTTCTCGTGGGTGCTGGCTGCCGCCGCGATTTCCGCGACCGGCCGGGGCCCTTCGGTCAACATGTCGGGAACTTCCAGCTTGGTGGCAACATACAGCGCCTGGGAGAGCTGGAATCCCCGTAGCATTTCCATCATCTTGACGTGAGGAGGGAGGGTGTCTGCGCTGATTTTTCTCTCTTCTGCCGGGAGATGTCCTGGTGCCGGGGTGTTTTCGGGCCGGAGCTTTTCGTGCCGGGCGAGGGCCGCAAGGGCACGCTGGAAGGGAGATTTTCGTTGCCGGGTTTTTTGTCGCCTGGAAGGCACGGGTGTCTGTTCNCTGGCGTATCCGCTTGCTCAGGCCTGTGACCGATCACTGCCGGTGAGTGCCGTGCCGATGCTTTTTGCCCAGTTGTTGATCTCGTCCCACTCCCGGAAGTCGCCATCCTCCGCCCATTCCCGGCTCGCGGGCAAGGTCGCGAGTAAGCGATGGGCAAGTCCCAGCTTCTTGCGATGCAACGCTCCGAAAAACAGTTTGTGCTCGCGCGCTCCGGTTTGCTGCTTAATCCGATGAATGACGCGCGGTTCGGCTGCGGCAAGACGCTTGGTCCGGTCCGGGTCACTGGCCGGTATGCCCAGAGGCCCGCTGCTGAACAGCCAGACAGCGTTTGTGGCTGCCAGGGCTTTTTTGTTTCTCTCGGTAAAATTGATGGCTTCGCGCCGCCACTTGCCAAAGTAAATCGCGCTCCCAATGATACACCCGTCATAGNCTGCGAGGTCGGTGGCATTTCCGGCAGGTCTTGGCATGGCGTCAAGGCCGTGTGCGGTCAAGACCTCGGCGATTCGTTCTGCGATTTCCCTGGTTGCCCCATANCGGCTTGCGTACACCACGAGAAGCTTCATGTTTCTTTTCCCCTGCTGCTTGTGTGGCTTGCTACCTGGAGAAATGGCCTTTGCTGCGTGCCGTCCTTGCATCGGGATGCTCCTTTGCTGTTGCTCCGATGCCGTGTTCGTGTGTGGCTCGCTCAAGGCCATCCGGATGCTGGGATGGTCCCGCCGCCGGCGTGTGTGAACCTGATCCGCACCTTTTGTATGGTGGCAATCGAGAAGGGCCTGTGCCGGAGGACACTACAGTTTTATCATGGATTCGGTGAGGAAGGAACAGATCTGTCTGTCAGACCGCCAAAGGGTGGGTATGGTAGCGACGCGCCGTGTTGTGGCTGTTTTCGGCATACTGGCGGGGTTCGCTGGTATCGAGCATGGGGTTGGGGAGATCCTTCAGGGCTGGGAATCTCCGGATGGTGTGATGATCCGCTCCTGGCCTGATACCGCGGCATTTGAGGTTCTCGATGGCGAGCCTGCGATGACTCTCTTGCCGAATCTGGCAATGAGCGGAATGGCGAGCATTCTCGTTGCAACCGCTGTCAGCGTGTGGGCGTGCAGATGCGTGGGGCGACCCCATGCCGGACAGGTACTGATCGGACTTTCCCTACTGCTTTTGCTGGTTGGGGGCGGCTTCGGGCCGCCTGTGATCGGGGTCCTGGTCGGGATCAGCATTCTGCCGGCCCGGAAAGGGCTGCACAAGGAACCGGGGCCTTTTCTGCGGGGCTTTGCCCGCCTGTGGCCTTGGTTTCTGGGTGCAGCCCTTTGGGGATATTTGTCGTTGTTTCCCGGCACGGTACTGCTCAGCCGGCCGGCAGGTTTTGAAAGCCCGGTTTTGACTTCGGTTCTGAGTCTTTTTGCCTTTGCAGCGCTTCTCCTTGCACTTTTCGCGGCACGCATGTATGACCGTACTAGTTCCCTGTGGTGACTGGCCTCGTTTTTCTGGCCGATTTCCTCCGACTTTTCCCCCTATGAGAAAACGGCGGGGAATGTGACACTGACTATGCGAAGGGGCGGGAAGGGTGTTCCGTGGAGGGATGCTTGAGCGCACACGCGAGGGGCGAGGAAGAGGCGTGAACGGGCGGAAGCTGGGAAACGGCCTACAAGAGGTTCATCAATATGGGTATTTTGTTGCTTTACGCGAGCATGCATGGTTCCACGAAGGGCATCGCGGAACGTGTTGCCTCCAGGCTTGGGGAGCGGGGATTCGAGGTTGANCTAGGGGCGGTTCCTGAAGAGAGGGACGGGAACGCCGGCGACGCGGGGATGGCGGCAAAAATCGAGAGCGCGGACGCGGTTGTTGTGGGAAGCGCCATGCAGAACAGGTTATGGCTTCCGGAAGCAGCGGTTCTTGTGGACCGTCATGCCCGCCTGCTGGCCGCCCGTCCTGTCTGGCTGTTTACGGTCANCTCGATAGGGGAGGAAGGAAGCTGTTTTTCACCCCGGGTGACCGCAGTCTGGAGAAGGATGCTTCGGGAGACGGAACAGATCGCGGATTTCAGGGAGAACATTGTCTTTCGCGATCACCATCATTTTACGGGNGCAATCAGTGAGGAGACAGTACGGAAAGAATGGTCCCGTTTCGGGCGTCTGTTTTTTTGGATTATGCGCGGCAGGTATGGCGATCATCGCGAGTGGGATGCCATCGACGCATGGGCGGGCACCATAGCGGACGAGTTGGGGGCGTCGTTGTAGTTCCCATCATGGTTGTTCAGAGCATGTAATGGGAGATTTGCCGCCGAGTACGGTGGGGGGTNGTTACTGATCGGAGAAGCGAGGAAAAGTATGAAGGGTTGAGCGTTCCTTGTCGGTTGGCCAGGAGAGACGCGTGCCGGCCTATTTCTTTGAGCCTGGCGCCCCTGGCAGAAAGGAAAACGTGAGGGAGCGCCGGCGGTTCCAGGGCGGGATTGGGACCGGTTAGTTGTCTGCTGTTTTGNTTTGTCGGCGGTTTTGCTTCACTCGCTGTCGCTGGTGACAAGGACCGGGATCGCTCCGAACTGACCGGAGTCGGTTTCCGGGCCGGTATCCCCGCGCACGAGCAAGGTGACAATGTCGCCGGGGGAAGCAGCGGAGAGGTCGAGTGCCGTCGTGAAAGGGGATGCTTCTTTGTAGGCTTCCACTTGGACAGTCACCCGGTCGAGCTGGGCTTTGATGTCGCCCGCGATGAAGGCCGTCACATAGACGGTGCCTTCAAATCCCTGACCGACACCCTCGATTTGGAGCGGACCGGGAGGCACCTTTGCCGAACTTTCGGGAGAGGTGATCGCCGCCTTGTCGTTCATTACCCCGAGGATGAACCAGCCATTGTCGGGGCCGAGCTGGCGCAGAAGAAGAAGGCCGCGGGGAATGCGGGAGGTGCCGTCTTCGCCGGGCCAGAAAACTTCCATCTCGCCGCTGCGGCTGTCACCTTGCTGGAACTCGCCAAGGATGAGCGGCAGGCCAAGCACGGTGCGGACGAAGTCTTCGGCGGCTGCTTCGGGTGTTGCAAACAGGACACCGGCTGCAGGCCAGATCGCGGGCTGTTGTATGCCGGGAGCTTCTGTCGTGGTGCTGGTGTCTGCGATGGTCGTTGTGCTTGCGCTTGTACTGGTGTCTGCGGGGTCGTCGGTATCGTCGTCGCCGCACGCGGAGAGAAAAAGTGTGAGGATCACAGCGGCAAGAAGGGGCTTGGGAGGGTGCCCTTTGATGTGTGATCGCCGCATGGGGATGCCTGGCATGTTGCTGCTCTGCGGGACGGGGACGTCGAGGCGTTTTTTGTAGGTCCGCTGCTGGCGAATTGGACGTGACCATTTGCCGGAGAGGTGGCTAATGGGGGTAGGGATAGCATGAGGCGGCCCGGTGATTTTTTCGCTGTTGGTTTCTGAGATGGTCTCGCTCATTTTGTATTTCCTTTTCGGCACGAGATTTTGTTTCACGCGGGGTTTTGTTTGGTTCCCTTTGGGGAAGTCCGGGTGTCTCACCCTGGTCTGATTATTGCCTTGTTGAGGACGGAGTTTTTTCNATTGTGCCGTCAGACTATTTTCATTTGTTTNCTTGAAAGAAATCACTTTGAGCATTTTATTATGGTTTGACAGAATGGGGAATAGTCAGCTGGGTTCCTTTCCGGTCTTCTTCCGGGGGGCGGGTATGTTGTCCTCTCCCTTGGAAACTGTGGGGACAGGTTGCTGCCGCGGCGACCATTCCGATGTTTTTTCTTCTTGTGATTGTTCGAGTTAGCGGGCAGGCTTAATTCAGCCCGTAATGAGAACCGGGATTGCTCCGAAGTCGCCCGGGTCGGTGTCGAGTCTGGTGTCGCCGCGCGCGAGTAAGCTGGCTACATCACCGAGGGAGGTGCCGGTCAGGTCGAGTGTGACGGTGAAGGGTTCGGGAGTTTCAAATGGGCCCCCCTGTGTGATTTTCTGGTCGATTAGGGTTTCGGCATCGCCTACGAGAAAGACCGTTATGACTATGGTCGCTTCAAATGTCAGATTGGGATTCTCGATGCGGAGCGGAGCGGAGGGTGCTAGAAAGTGCCGGGCCTGGAAGTTGGTGGGTTCAGACGCAACGCGCAACCGAGAATGCCAAATCCGGCGTGTCCACTAGGGATTCTATCCGGTGTTGTGATTTTGCGCTTTGGTGGGGGGCTTCTTGAGTTACATGCGGCAATGCTTATACTACGTATTTACGAGGTATAGTTCCGCTTTTGTGTTCTCATTTTGCATGGGAAGAGATGTGTAGTTGGTAGCCCTAGTCTTCTTCTTAGGTATCCCAGTTGAGTGATTTTAAGACTTTGACTTGTTCATCTTTGCTTAAGTCGGCGCATCTGACGATGAGTACTTGTTTGTTGACCATTTTGACAGTGAATATGGCGTCTGGAGGGGGGGTATCGTAGCCGACTTGAAAAATTGCGGGGGTTATGTATTGGTGTGCACTGTCAATTATTGGGCTGTTTTCCCAGGATCCGAACCACCAGTCAAAAATATCGATCGCTTCGGGGGGAGCAGGATATTGTGCAATGGCTATAGATCTTACCGACTCCGGATCTTTGCTGGTGTAAGAGGTTACTTTGACTGTACCGCGGACTGGCATTGGAATAGCGCCCATACCATGTAATGGACCATGCGGCATTGTAATCATAGTTTCCCAGGACTGTAATGGAGTTACTGTTGTGTCTTTGTCCTGGCCGAGAAGAGTACAGAGTTGGTCAAGCGTGATGTCGCGGGAAAAGAGAAGAGTAGCGGAGTCGTTCGTTTGTAGTTGACAGCTTTTGATGCCGGATGGGCCGGTTCCTCCGGGTTCTGGGATTGAAGTCGCGTGATGAGTCGTTGGCGGGTGGGCGGTCGTGTTTTTCATGAGTGCGGCAAGGTTGCCGGTATTGGGGTCGCGGATGAGGGTGAAATTGTAGTCTGGGACCTGGGCGAATTCATGGGCGAAGGGGCCGCTTTCGAAGTCGCGGGGCCCTATGATACTGGTGTTAAAGTGAAGGTCGGAGGGGAGGTCGAGTTGTTTTTTTTCGGGTTGTGAAGTGTGTTGGGTAGACGGAATGTTTGTAGTGTCGGCAGGATTACAGGAAACGGACAAGAGTGCCAGTCCAAGTAATAATGCGATGCTTCGTCTACCCAACATAGATGCTCCCAGGCGTCCTTGTTTAGCTATGCTTCCAGGCGTCCTTGTTTAGCGTTTATTTCCAGGCAGCGCGGGTTTTGTTTGCTCTAGAATCTGTCGACATGCGGGTTGTACTACACGTGTGACTTTGATCGAAGTACACTTTGTGCGTCCCATCTCGGTATGACACCAGTTTTGTGTAAAGAGTGACATCTGGACATGACGCTTGTGCATTGAATGTTGCCTGGATTTTTGCTTCAGCCCGCTGGGATGGGGCGGTGTCATATGAAGTGATTTTTGGCGCTCCCCTTCTATTCCAACCTCCTCCGGTTGATGAAGTGAACCAGTAGTCGTAGGTGAACCGTGTGTTTTTGCCGTCCCACTGGCGTTCGTGCCCGTAGCGGAGTCTCGCCAGTTTCATTCCCGCAAGGTTGTGTACTGTCTGTGAGGAATGGATAACGTTCCATTCGATGGCAGCGGCTTGTAGTGGCTTGTCTTCTTGCGCTGCTGCAGCCGGTGATGTTGATGCCGCTAGTCCTATCAGGAGGGCGGCGGTACCGGTTGCTGCAAGGCGGCGTAGGTTGTGTCTCATGGCATCGTTTCCTTGTTTGACTGAGCGTGGACGTTGCAGTCCTGATCCTTCACTGGCGCGGCCTGAATGTTGTTGATGTACGGGTGGCGAAATCCTGAGTTACTTGTATTTGTAGAGGCAGTACTCATATGAGGTGTTGTCTTGGCTGGGGTGGATTGTCCGTGTTTGGGGGATTGCCTTGGGTGGCGTGTTGTGCTCTTGTTGTGCCGGACAACCGTGCTATGATGGGAGGGAAGTCGCTTCGAGGTGATGGCTGGAAGACCCTTTTCACACCGAAGAGGGTCTTCCAGCATGTTTTTTGCAAGGCGTGCGGGTCGGTATGTTGTGAGGTGTGTTGTGCGGTTACTTCCAGGCAGCCCGAATTGTGTCTACTTTCTTATCTGTCACGATGCGGACTCCGGGGCACATTTGGCTCTGGGTGAAACTTACCCCGGCATCTCCATTGGGCTTTGACGTGAAGTGCGTGTAAAGGGTGAAGTCTTGTTGATTGGGCAGGGCGTTGCACCAGGCGAAGTCGGTATGGAAAGAGGCTTTAGCGGATGTCCTGACAATATTCTTTGATGGGGTGGTGTCGTGGCGGACAAGTTTCGTGCCCCTAGGGTGATTCCAGCTTGGATCGGTCGACGAGGTCATCCAATAGTTGTGAGTGAACGATGTCTGTATACCATTCCAGATACGTTCATGTCCGTATCGAAATCTTGCAACTTTAATGAATACGACGTCGGAGACGGTTTGTGATCCATGGATAACGTCTACACGGATGGGCGGTGCTTGCAGTGATTCGTTTTCTTGTGCTATAGCCGTTGGCGCGTTCAACCCTGCCGCAAGGACAGCAAGGACGGCGGCACCGGTTGCGGTAAGACGGCGTAAGTTGTGTGGCATTGAGGCTTTCATTGAGGCTTTCCTTGTTCCGCCGGGTGTGGAAATGTCCGGCTGGTCCTTCGTGGGAGCGGCTTGGAGGATGCTGTCGGGCTGAGGCTGAGAACGGTGCAAGCTTGAACTACTTGTACTTGTACAAACAGTACTGGCGTGAATCATAGTTGCATATGAGGCTGTTTCCAAGTGTTCTGTGTGGTTTTGTGCTTTTTTTGACAGGGGCGGTGGGGGTTTTTAAGAGTTGTGGTATGTCCATGGATCCCATTCCCTGCGGTTTTATGGGTTTTCTCTCACTGCAGGCGCAGCAACAATAAAGATGAAAAATAGTCATGCAAAAGCGCTTGCGTGGTAGCGAGATCAATATCGCCTGTCTTCTTCCGGCTCCCGGGGGCGGTATTATCCACAATTGGTGTGCGAATTGCGGTTTTTTGCGCTGTAATGGTCTAAGAGTAGACTAGCGGCCTTCTCCGCCCCCGGAAGCGGCACGGCTGTCCCATAGAGGGGACGCCGGGTCCATCTGACGCTTCCCCCCTGTTCCGCGGAGCCGGGCTGGAAGTTCTGCACAAGGCCGTGTATTGGTGCCGTGACTTCCTTGTCCTGCCCGCGGGTAGGGTACTTCCTCTTGAGGCGGTCAAGTGTCGAGGCGAGATCGCGTAAGATGAGCTTCAGCGCGCGCCGCATCTCCGAGCACGTCAATGACTTTGTATACCACCCCAAAAGACCCAGGCTGCCCGACCCTTTTTCGACCACATACTTGGAGGTGCGATGGGTCCCCGGGGGGAGCCTTGTGCCATTGGCCCGCGTTCTGGCGTGGAAATCCGGAGTGCGAAATCCTTCGCTTTCTTCCCAGTCCCCATACCGTAAAAGGCGCGATCGTGGCCTGCTCACAGCCCGCAACTTGCCGGCCAGCTTTTTGTGACAGTCCGTGCTGCCCGAGCGTTTTCTCTTG
>JGI24724J26744_10002720_pt1 | contig 11618 bp, 14 predicted proteins | sample Cruoilmetagenom7_FD_26744 | JGI IMG/M metagenome (IMG submission 26744)
TTAAAAACGGCTTGAACCCCGACGATCCAAGTTCATTCTTGTTTCTGTACGAAGGGAATGTCTGGACATCCTCAAGCGCCGTCTTTGCTTTGGCAAAACTGCTCAAAGGTTGGCCAACACTCGTGCGGCTGTTTTGGATACTCCCGCGCCCTCTGACAAATTGGGTCTATAAAATTTTCGCCCGTAACCGCTATAACTGGTTCGGGAAAAGCGATGTCTGTATGATACCTACGCCCGAAATGAAGGCGCGGTTGTTGGATATGCCGCAATGAGACCTTCTTCTGGGAAAACTGTTCTCATCATTGGTGGTTATGGCCAGTTTGGTGGGCGGTTAGCGCGGCGATTATCCGGTATTTCTGATATTACGGTTCTGGTGGCGGGGCGCACGTTACCAAAGGCAGAAGCTTTGTGTCGGGAACATGGTGGTAATTTACGCCCCGTATATTTTGATAGTCGCGGCGATTTGGAAGCACAGCTAGATGCTGTGTCTCCGTGGTTAGTGATAGATGCGGCGGGACCGTTTCAAAGTGTGTTCGGGCACGATTATGCTTTGCCCAAAGCCTGTATCAAATGCGCCGTACATTATATTGATTTGTCGGATAGCGGTGTATTCACTCAAGGCATTGCGGCGTTAGATAAAGATGCTAAGCATGCGGGGGTCGCCATTATTAGCGGTGCTAGTTCCGTTCCGGCATTGTCATCTGCGGTGGTGGACGCGGCCAAGTCCCGCTTTGCGCACATAACCTCAATTGAAGGCGGTATCTCGCCAGGCGGTAAAATCAATATCGGCCTGTCGGTGACCCAAGCCGTGCTGTCTTATTTGGGTAAGCCGCTTAAAATGTTTACAGCGGTGCGTGGGGGTGCGAGCTTGGCTATGGGCGGGTGCATGCACATGATATCTCATTGAAGGGCGAAAAAACATTACGCCGTAAATTTGGTTTGTGTGATGCGCCTGACCTGCTTTTGTTTCCTGATCATTATAAAGGCGTGGAGACGGTACGGTTTTACGGATCGCAAGAGTTATGGCTCATCCATATCAATATACGTATCTTAGCGTGGCTGCAAAAACGCGGTATTGTCCGAAACTTACAAAATTATGGGCGGGCTTTCAGTTGGATTGGGACTGCGCTGGGCAATTTTGCCAGTGAGCGCGGCGGCATGTATATGCGCATTTTGGGTGCTGATACAGATGATAACCTTATCAGCCAGCAATGGAACCTGATTGCGGAAGACGGAGACGGCCCGTACATCCCGACTTTGGCGGCTGAAATATTGACGCGGCGTTGGTTGGCGGCTGATCCTGAAGCTGGAGCTCGCGCCGCTGTCAGTGAGATTGCGCTGCATGAATTTGAGTATGCGTTTTCCAACCTGTCCATAAAATCAGAATTTGCAGACATCATAGCAGAACCATATTTATACCAACGGGTGCTTGGTGAGGGCTTTGATAAATTACCCAAGGCCGTCCGTTTAGGCCATGAGGTTAGTAATACAAAGATAATGCACGGGCGGGTCGACGTGGTACGCGGTAAAAACCCATTGTCGCAATTGGCCGCGAGTATTATCGGGTTTGCTAAAACAGGTGCCGACAGACCGATCACTATCCGTATGGATGTTAAGAACGGGCAAGAAACATGGACGCGGACAATAGGCGAAAAATCGTTTTGCTCTACTTTATCCAAAGGACATAGCCCAAATGAGATATTTGAACGCTTCGGCCCGATAAAGTTCAAAATGAAGTTCCGCTTAGAAGACGACAAATTACATTATGATATTGTTTCGGCCACGATGTTTGGTCTGCCATATCCTAAATTTCTACTGCCGCAATCTATCACGCATGAGCGCGCGGAAAACGGTAAATTTATTTTTGATGTGGAAATTCGCTTGCCTCTATTAGGCAGGCTAATTGCTTATAAAGGTTGGCTCCAATAACATGAACGCAATATAAATTTCTGGCTCAGAAAGGGTTCAGACGACATTTCATATAAAGCAATCCTACACAGACAATGAAGTCTGGGAACCCCGATAGGCAATTTCGCCGCCCGGATCCAAACACAGGAGTTTGACATGAAAATGCTCACAACCTTACGTGCCGCCACTCTCGCGACCCTCGCAGGTGCGGCTATTTCTCTTCCCGCTCTAGCTCAGGCTGCAGACTATAATAGTAATTATTATGATCCCGGTCAGAAATGCCGTTCCCAAGAAAATGATGCCCAAGTCATTGGCGGTCTTCTCGGTGCCGTTGTCGGCGGTGTCGCTGGCTCACAGGTATCAGGCAATGGTGCCCGCACAGAAGGTTCCGTTATCGGTGCCGTACTGGGTGGTATAGCCGGAGCCGCTATTGGTGATGAAAGTGTTGATTGCGACAAAAACCGTCGTGTCCGTTACACCAACACTACATATAGTGGTCAGACTTACGGTCGGACTGCTCCGATTGTCTACGGCGGCACAGTAACCACGCACCGTGTGGCTCAGCCGACGCGCAGGGTTCGTCACAACAACGGTTATCGCAACAATGGCTATAACGGTGTTAACTACACCCGGATTAATGAACTTCGCGCGCAGTTAAATGATGTACGGTTTCGTTTACAGGAATTGCGTGAAAAAGATCGTCGTCTAGAGCGCAGACTACGTCGTGAATATCGCCCGCGTCTCGCCCAGAAACACCAATGGGTGAATAAGGAAATCAACCGCTTGCAGCGTAAAAAAATGCGATTGAAAAAGCGTTTGCGTAACCAAAGACGTGCTTACTAAGTTTTAAATGATTATCTAAAGAACGGGCTCGACATTGTCGGGCCCGTTTTTGTTTGCCTCATTATCTGTCTAACCAACTAAGGGATAAGTGGCTTCCTCAATATAGGTGTTGGGGCCGTTCTTATGCTTTTGAGTGGAGTAGAGGGCGAATTGGTCAACTAGAAACGGTTTGGTGGTGAAGCGCACATAACGGCGTAGATATCTTTCGAAATCATCTTTGGCAATGTCGCGGCGCAAATAGGCCAAGCTTAGATGTGGTCTGAAATTCCTGCTTTCCATTTCAATATCACTTCGCCGTGCTGCACTACGCACATGGTCATGTAAATTGGACAATGCCTGATTTTTTTTGACCCCAAGCCAAAGCGTATGTGGTCGGCTAGAGCCAAAGTAATCAACACCTGCAAAGCTGATGTCAAATCCAAAGCCGGGTGCGCGGGCTAATTCACGGTCTAGGATTTCAGCATATTCATCACTAAGTTCCCCGAAATAACCTACGGTAATATGTAGATTATCACGCGGCGCCCAGTTGATGCCTTCAACACCCTTTTGCAAAGGCGCGACGGCGTCCAGAATATCTTCGGGTGGTTTTATGGCTGCGAAATAAGAGGGCATTGTTTTATGTGTTGGCTTGTATTGTGGTTGTAGATAAAATTAAGGGCAGGGCGATCTGTATTTAACATGAAACTTGTGTGCGGCTTTATTCATTTCGTCGCTCCACTCAAGATCGAAGGCATCAATGTTTTCGGCCAATTGTTCCAAATTGGTTGCGCCAATAATGGTCGCCGTTGTAAACGGGCGACTATCTACAAATTTCAGCGCAAATTGTGCAGAGCTGATGCCGAACTCTCGGGCAAGGTCTTCACATTCTGCAATGGCTTGTGCCGCCGCACCGCCTTCATAACGCTCCATGCGTCCAAACAGAGTTTTACGTGCACCAGCGGGTTCTGCACCGTCTCTGTATTTACCACTTAAGAAGCCTTGGGCGAGGGGAGAATATGCCAACAGGCCTATATCTTCCCGCATGGCAATTTCAGCCAGATCATAATCAAAGCGGCGGCTGACCATTGAATACACATTTTGGATGGAAGCCATACGGGGCCAGCCGTGTTTTTCAGATAAGGCCAGATAGCGCATTGTTCCCCATGCGCTTTCATTTGACAGACCGAGATGGCGAATATTGCCTTTTTCTACGTGGCGCGCGAGGGCTTCGAGCGTGTCTTCAAACGGAATCATCTCGTCTATACCAAAATCATGGAAGGAGTGAAACCCGAACACTTCGCGCGGCCTGTCCGGCCAATGTAATTGATACAAATCTATATAGTCCGTTTGCAGTGATTTTAGGGATCGCTCTACGGCAAAGTCAATATCGGCTTTGGTGTGGCGCGGTGGCTTGCCGTCTGGGCGAAACCAGTTGGCGCCGTCCATGCGGCCCACGACTTTTGTAGCGATAACCAGTTTATCCCGGTCACTCCGGCCTTTGAGCCATGTCCCGATATATTTTTCGGTGAGGCCGCGTGTATCTGGTTTGGGCGGGATCGGGTAAAGCTCTGCCGTATCAATAAAATTGACCCCGCGAGAGACGGCATAGTCAAGTTGAGTATGACCTTCTGATTCGGTGTTTTGCTCTCCGTAAGTCATGGTTCCGAGGCATATCCGCGAAACTTTAGTGTCTGTTTGGCCGAGATTTGAAAATTTCATCTAATATACCTTCTATGTATTCTTGTTAATTTAGGTTGGATTTTTGCCCAAAACACCTATATAGTATGAATATGAACTTCGCGCAGGTATGCGCAAGCATTAATTGGCCAGTCTTTTACCAGACGTTTATAATGGCCTCATTATGGAGACTAAAATGAACCAATTTTCAAATGATTCAGTAGCCCGCGGCGGCGAAATGGATCTGGGTCTGCGCAACTTTATGCTCGGCACTTATAAATATATGGTCATGGCTATGGCTGTGTCGGGTTTTGTTGCCTATCTGTTTGGCACCAAAGTATTATTGACCGCGGCCGGTGGATTATCCGACATTGGCCGGATGCTCTATAGCCCCGGCGCAGCTATTGGCCTGACTATCGGTATTGTGGTTTTGTTTGGTGCAGTTGGCAGTAAGCTGCACACCATGAGCGTAAGCGCCGTTAAGGTGTTTTTGTTCAGTTTTGCCGCTATTATGGGGGTTTGGCTGTCGTCTATTGCAGTTCTTGTTGACCCGATGATTTCCGTCAAAATATTCTTTATGGCGGCCACGGCTTTCTTAGGTGTTAGTCTTGTTGGATATACGATCAAGAAAGATTTGGGTGGGATTGCTAAATTTTGTATCATGGTTTTTGTTGGCTTTGTTGCCATCAATATTCTTGGTATGTTTGTTCCTGCTTTAGCTATGGTAGGTTCAGCAGGCTTTCTCTTTAACTTGGTCGGCCTTGTCGCCATTTGTGGTATCACTGCATGGGAAACCCAGTCATTGAAGCGTATGTATTACGCGACTGCGGGCAATGCAGAGCTTGCAGAGAAAATGTCCGTCTACGGCGCGGCCTCATTGCTGTTGTCATTTATCAACATTTTCTCGATCTTAATGAGTATGTTTGGTAGCGATTAAAGTATTGCAAATTAAAAGTGTAGAAAGCCCTGCCGCGCGGTAGGGCTTTTTTCTTTGCGCCAACATTAAAAAAATGTTAGGAAAGGTGCGTTGCTAACGAGCCAAAGAGCTCGAAGCAGTTAAACGTAGTGGGCGAAAGCCCATAACACAAAACTCTTTAAGGGGGAAATTTATGTCTATTGCACGTATTATTTGGGTTGTTGGCCTGTTGGCTGCCATCGTATTATCATTTGTCGACTTGGCACAGGCTGGTATGGTCTTGGCTATTCTTGGCTTGGTTGCTGGCTACTTTGCTGACCACGAACACCGTCTCGGGTTGATCGTTGCTGCTATCTTTTTAGCAGGCGGAGCATCAGCTTGGGGTTCAATTCCTGCTGTTGGCCAAACTTTGACTGACATCTTCACAAACTATTCAGCAGTACTAAGTGCTGGCGCATTAATGGCTGTCTGCAAGACAACTGTAGAACGCGTACTTTTGGGTAAAGGCACAGATAGCTAACAGATGCATAATCTGTAAGCTAAAAGCTTATACCAACTATAAACCCGCCAGCCTTTAGGTTGGCGGGTTTTTTCATGACTAAATATTATCAAATCATATTTAAGCTAAAGGCTCTTAAAGCGGGCTTTGTCAAACACGCGCAGGACGGTTTTTAAATCGTGACCGCGTTTCAGGATCAGCCCACCGGGTGCAACCACGCTGAACTGACCTTGTTTGCCGCGTAAATCTGGTCGCTTGTTTATTTGATAAAGCGGCGTTTGTGTCGCCTGCCTAAAAATAGAAAACACGGCTCGTTCCGGTAGCATATCAATGGCATAATCTTTCCAATGACCATGTGTCACCATCTGACCGTAAATATTAAGAATGGCACCAAGCTCTTGACGGTTAAAAGCAACGGGTTCGAGGTTTTTGCGGGCTGATTTAGCATTACGGCGGGGTATGGGGATAATTTTTGCGCTCATAAATACAGAATACCTAAAGCGGATTTAATGTAAAGTCGCAGTTTTGGTAACTATTAGGTAACTGAATGCACCTATTTTGAATTTATGAAAAAATTAACCATACTCCTGTCGGCCAGCGTTTTCGCGCTTATGACAACCGGCTGCACCACGGCTATGACTGCAGGTGTGAAGAAGGGCGATGAACGCAATTTTGCCCGTTCTCTTAATGATGTAACTGCAACGCGGGCCATTGCTGCGCGTATGAGCAGGGTCGAGGGCTACCAACTTGCGGGTGTCGATATTGAGGTCGCCGAAGGGATTGCCGTGCTTTCAGGCAATGTACCGCGCGAAGAAGACCGGCTAGAGGCTGAGCGTATTGCATGGTCGGGCCCTACGGTCATACAAGTCGGCAATGAAATTTTGATCAAACAAAAGCAGGGCATGGTGCGCAACACCAAAGACGGCGTGCTTAATAATTCCGTCCGGGCACGCTTGATTGCTACCAAGGCTGTTAAAGCTCGTAATTATAGTGTCGAAGTTAATGACGGGGTTGTCTATTTGCTCGGCGTCGCCCGTACACCCGAAGAATTGGCGCTTGCTGCACAAATCGCAAGTACGACCAAGGGGACGCTGGAAGTGGTTTCCTATGTGCGTGTTGCTGGAGACGATTCCCGTCTGACGGCGACTGGCCCCGGATTTAACGGCGAGCCAAGTTTGTCGGCGGGGGTGCAAAATTATGAACCGCTTACTCAGGCCCCTGTATATCAAGGCGCAGAATTGCCAAGCCTACCAACAGAGCCGTCCACTTTATTAGACGATGATGCGCTTGAAAGCGGGGAACCTTATTACCGTGATTTGGTGACAGGTGAGCGCATTACGCTGCCTGAAGGTGTGACACCAATTCCTTATGTGCCAAAAAATGGTGCGCCTGCGCCCGGTACATACAATATTGACCCGCTAACAGGCGATATGGTGCCTGCCAATTACGAGGCAGAGTAGTCTTCACGTACTGGGCTAATTTAGCTCCGCTTTCCTACTTTCGGTAAATCTTTGAAATTACCCGAGCGTTTTTGTGCGCGCGCTTGCATGGCTTCCATCATTTCTGTGGGGTTGAGGAAGCTTGCATTCCAAGTCGCGATTTGGTCGAGAGCGTCTTCAGTATTATGGTCACGGCCATAGGTGATGGATTTCTTACAGCCCATGACGGCAAGAGGTGATTTACTTGCAATCATTTTTGCGGTGCCCATGACGCCAGTTAGCATTTCACCTTGGTCTTTATACACCGTGTTGACGAGGCCGTGGCTTTTGGCTTCTGCCGCATCCATTTTACGGCCCGTATAAGCCAGCTCTCTGGCAATGCCCTCTGGGAGATGATTGAGAATGCGCGGGAATGTGCCGACGTCAGCCGTCATGCCCACGTCAATTTCCGTAATGGTGAAAAATGCATCTTCGGTGCAATAACGCATATCCGCCGCCGTAATCATGTCAACACCCGCACCGTAACACCCACCTTGCACTGCAATCAGAACCGGAATGCGGCACTGCTCTAGGCTCGTGAATGTGTCTTGCAGGTATTTGACTTTGTCCAGAAAAGCCGCCCCGTAAGTGGGATGCGTTTTATCAAGCCCCCCTGCAACACCGCCTGCCAACATGGAGATATCTATACCTGCACAAAATATCGGACCAGTGGATGAAATAACAATGACGCGGGCTTTGGCGTCCTGGTCGATATCGCGTACTGCCCTCGGCAATTCAGCCCAAAAGTCTGCTGCCAATGCATTGCGCTTGTCTGGTCGGTTCAGGGTGATGTGTGCGATTTGGTCTTCAATGCTTAGGTCGAAACTTTGATAAGTCATAATATCCTCTATAACGTGAATAAATTGCCTTGAGACGGATCAGCTTGTCCGTCCAAGAAATCATTATAACATTCTAACAGGGCTGTCGCGCCCTCCCTTTTGGAAATTGTCAGCCAAGTTTGCGCGCTATCACAAAACGGTATCCAGCTTGCAGCTAGATTTTTAGCAAAACCTGCTCCGCCCCAGTCTTCAACACGTTTTTTAGCTTGGTCAGGTGCGAAAAACATGGCGGGTGGAGCGCCTTTCTTGACTTTGGGCGGCGGCGCACCTTGCCAATGGGATTTCCCGACCATGCAGTTGTAGACGAGGTTATCACCAAAGTGATCATAGATACCGGCATTGACTTCACCGTTGCCGGCCATGTCGATAATAGCAGTTTTCTTGCTGGCATCGAGGTTTGAGATGTTGTCATAATTCTCGACCAGATCGTAAAACCCTGTGCTTGCAGTGAATTTCATATTTCCGCTTGATGTCAAACCAATGACTTGGGCAGCATTTCTGTTCTTTAAACAAAATGCAGTTCCAAGAGCCGTTTTTGACGAGGCACTCAGGAGGATAACCTGTTCTGCGCCGAAGAAATCATTGTCGTCAAAAAAATCATCTATCAAAAATGATGTGGTGAACAAAGGGCGTAACACGGGTTGAATATTGTCAAGGGCAGGAACAAAAGACGGATCGTTCGCGGTGAGGGTATAGTTATTGTAAACAGGGTGCAGGGGCACGCGATGATCTGCACCATCTTGGAACCCTAGGGGTGTTAATTTTGTGGGCTTAATATCCATACTCTTTGCAATAGGGAAGAAGCCGTAAATCCGCGCTCCAATTTTAATGCTATCGCATTTGCTCTCGGTCACTGTCCCGTAACCCCAAACAGGCATTCTTCCCATTTTACTGGCCGTGTCCTGTGCATCAATGCCGTAAGCTTCGGGGTTAAAAAATTTCCAATAGCCGATTAAATCGCCTGTTACCATATAGGTGATATTGTTGGCGGTCAGAGCAAATGGGCCTATGTCGACACGGATATGGTCGTTCGCGAGATTGCCCTCGGGCATGTCTACTAATTTAGTGTCACGAAAATCACCACGGTTCACAAGCAATGTCTGGTTCATCCTAATAGCCTTTCATAACTTTGGTCGGCAGGCGGTCAAACACTTCATCGGGAACAAAGAAATCTCCGGCTAGTGGTCCGTCATATCCCGGTGCATATTTCGCAAAATCGGTAACACCTTCGCCGCGCAGTAGTTCTTCGTCGATGATAAAGTTACCCGTAAATTCTGCAGGGTCCTTGCACATCATGATATGGGCTGAATCGGATAAAATATCTGTTGTGCGGCTCATCTTGGCCATCTGGTCACCGCCGAGCACATTGCGCACAGCCGCCGTATCAATGGCGGTCAGTGGCCACAGGGAATTGACGCCAATGCCAAATGNTTTGAATTCTTCCGCCATCCCTAGGGTACACATAGACATGCCGTATTTAGCCATAGTATAGGCCGTGTGGTTTTTGAACCATTTAGATGACATATCGAGGGGCGGTGACAGATTGATAATGTGGGCATGCTTTGAATTTTTCAAATACGGTAGGCAAAGCTTGGACATTAAAAATGTACCGCGTGCGTTAACCTGGTTCATTAAATCATAGCGCTTCATGCTGGTGGCNTCGGTGCCCGTTAGGGAAATCGCACTGGCATTGTTGACGCAAATATCCAGACCACCAAATGTATCGACGGTTTTATCAATCGCCGCCTGCACCATGTCTTCGCTGCGCACATCACAAATCAGGGGTAGGGCTTTACCGCCGGCCGCTTCGATTTCTTCAGCAGCCGTGTAAATGGTACCGGGGAGTTTCGCATGTGGTTCTGCCGTCTTAGCGGCGATAGCTACATTGGCACCGTCCCGCGCCGCGCGCAGTGCAATAGCCAATCCGATACCGCGCGAACCACCCGACATGAATATGGTTTTACCTTTTAGATTTTTTATATCTGCCATTTGCCTATCCTCGTTATTGTGTTTATGTTGGGACTATAACCACTATGCACATAATTGCATAATAAAAATTTGAGCCAAAAATGGGGCCAAGAGAATGGGGAAAGCATGACGAGTTTAATATGGCATTAGCCGAAGCAATACTTGTCTGCCTGACGGACCGCCCTATGAGCGGCTATGATCTGGCCAAGACTTTTGATGCCAGTATCGGATTTTTCTGGCGAGCCTCGCACCAACAGGTGTACCGCGAGCTAGCGCGGCTACGTGAAAAAGGCTTGGTTGATAGCCGAGAAATTGAGCAAAGCGGCCGCCCGAACCGTATCATTCACACGATTACCAAGGCGGGTGAAGATGTTGTTCATGCCTGGTCACTAAAGCCGTGCCGTATGCCGTCGGTAAAGGACGAGCTATTGGTCAAGCTTTACGCTCTGGATAATGTGGATATTCCTGTGTTGCGTGAGCAGCTGGATATCCGCCTTGATCAGCACCGTGCTAAATTAGCAGCCTATTTTCGGATCAAAGAAAAATTTTATGATGGACAAAACTTGAACCGTGCCCAAAAAGGCAAATTGGTAGCGCTGACCATGGGCATTAGTAACGAAAGTCAAATGGTTAAAACGCTCGGTGAGGCTATAACAATGTTAGGAGAGATTGATGAGTGACACTAAGAAAAATTCCCCCAAGGAAAATCCCCCTAAGAACAACCCCCCAAAGAATCCCCCAAAAAACCCTATGATAAAATGGTTCATTGTTCATGTTGTTGTGATCGCAGCTTTGGTAGGCGGTTTTTTCGCACTGACCAAAATGCCAAAAGGCGATGCGGACGATGTGGTCGATAACAGCACAATTGTTTATCTTGCTCGCCATGCTGAAAAAATCACGGGAGAGGATGCAGGTCGTGATCCGGTTTTGACAACCGAAGGTGAGACCCGTGCCAAAACATTGGCCGATATCCTGAGCAAAGAAAATATCACCAAAATTTATTCCAGCAATTATATTCGTACCCGTGAAACGGCCGCCCCAACTTCGGAAATATCCGGTGTAGAAATAGAGATTTATGACCCGCGTGATTTACCTGCTNTGGCANCATTGATCAAAGAAACCAAAGGTCACATTTTGGTTGTCGGTCACTCTAATACTGTGCCTGAAACTGTAAATGCACTGGGTGGTGTCGGCGGCGCGCCCATATTCGAGAAGGCCGAATATGACCGTCTATATGTTGTGACCATATTAGAGGACGGTACCGTGCAAACGGATTTACGAAGTTACGGCGTACCGTATGTGGCGGCACCTTCCGAAGAATAGCCATATCTCATAAGGGCAATGTGATTGCCTAAGGTCTTTGATGTGAAACGCTTTGAACGCCTAAATTCAGCATAGATTTATCAATCCTGTCATTTATCACTTTAACATGAGAGGGTGATAGGTCTATGAGGGTTTCTATGAATACGGGTTGGAAATTTTGGGTAGATCGGGGTGGTACTTTTACCGAC
>JGI24724J26744_10002721_pt1 | contig 11617 bp, 7 predicted proteins | sample Cruoilmetagenom7_FD_26744 | JGI IMG/M metagenome (IMG submission 26744)
GTGGTCTGGTGCAAAAACACATAAACCTGCGCCGAAAGGCTCTCCCATAGGCGGTTGGTCATGGATTGCGCCTTGCTGCCCGAGACACCACCAGACGCGCCCGCCCCCAGCGCCATGGCACTGACGGTTTCCTCGACGGCTTCGAGCACATCAGCGACGCGAATATCCTCGGCCTGACGGGCAAGCCGATACCCGCCACCCGGCCCGCGCACCGATTCGACCAACCCGGCACGGCGCAATTTCACGAATAACTGTTCAAGATAGGCCTGTGAAACGTCCTGCCGGCGGGCGATTTCTGCCAAAGACACATGCTTGCCGCCGGAATTCTGCACCAACAGGGCCAAATCGACCATCGCGACCATCGCATAGCGTCCTTTGGTCGACAGTTTCATCGCACTCACCCCCGCCCCGAACGTTTTGAGACGCATAAACATTGACGTTTCGTGCGGGCTTGCATAACTGCTAATCCGCCCATACCGAGTCTGCACCCAGTTCTGGGGCAGAAATTAGAACCGTTCTAGATAAGCCGACTTCTTTTGTCAACATAAGGAAGCACGGCTTTGGAACCCGCCCGAACGCGCAGAAGGTCCCCGGATGCCCGAAGTGATTTTTGCCGGCCCCGATGGTCGCCTCGAAGGCCGCTATCACCCGCAACCCAACCGCGATGCGCCGATTGCCGTCGTATTGCATCCCCATCCGCAGTTTGGCGGAACGATGAACAACAAGGTTGTCTACAACCTGCACTATGCCTTTCACGAGATGGGCTTTTCGGTGCTACGGTTCAACTTTCGCGGCGTCGGCCGCAGCCAAGGTGAATATGACCAAGGCGTCGGGGAACTCAGCGATGCCGCCGCGGCGCTGGATTACCTGCAGTCCATGAACCAGAACAGCCGCCATTGCTGGGTCGCCGGATTCAGCTTTGGCGCTTGGATCGGGATGCAGTTGCTGATGCGTCGTCCCGATATCACGGGGTTTGTCTCGGTCGCGCCACCCGCGAACATGTATGACTTCAGCTTCCTTGCGCCCTGCCCGGCGTCAGGTCTGATCATCAACGGCACCGCCGATCGTGTGGCACCGCCCAAAGATGTCTCGAACCTTGTGTCCAAGTTGCACGAGCAAAAGGGCATCACCATCACCCATACCGAGGTCGAAGGCTCTGACCACTTCTTCCGCGATGAAGAGGAATATATGCAGCCGATGCTCGGTCATGTGAAAACCTATGTTTCGCGTCGCCTGACCGAGTCGACCCGCTGATATCAAACACACACGCCTGAATTGTGCAAAAATTGCCACAAATCAGGCGTGTGGCGTGAAAAAACCCCTGTTTTGTCAACAATCTTGACCATCCTTGCCCGGTTTTCGCCCTGATCCTCGCCGATCAACGATCCTGAAGCGATCCATATTGGCGCTAAATCAAGGATGTCTCGTTAGCGCGAGAACGATAGGAGCAGGATAATGAGAACCACGCGTTCAATGACGTTCGATCACGGAACTAGCAGCCTTAGCGGTTGGTTGCCCACAGCCATAAGCAAGGACATGTTGCCCATGAGTGCCACGCAGTTGCGCGAGTCGATCCTCAAGCATCTTGAGTTTACCCAAGGCAAGGATCTGGCCAATGCGAGCGTGTTTGACATGCGCATGGCCCTGACAATGGCGATCCGTGATCGCGTGATCGAGCCATGGTTCCGCGCCACCCGCGCGACCTATGCTGCGCAATCCAAGCGCGTCTATTACCTCTCGATGGAATTCCTGATTGGCCGTTTGCTGGAAGACGCCGTGATGAACATCGGCCTGACGGAATCGGCCCATGAGGCTGTCACCGGGCTGGGGTTCGACTTTCATACCGTCCTAAACGACGAGCCAGATGCCGCGCTTGGCAATGGTGGTCTGGGCGTCTCGCCGCGTGTTTCCTCGACTCCATGTCGACATTGGGCTGCCCGGCTTACGGCTATGGCATCCGCTATGAGCACGGCCTGTTTCGTCAAAGCTTTGGCCCCGATGGCCGTCAGGTCGAAACAGCCGAAGACTGGCTGCGTCAAAGCCACGGCTGGGAGTTTGAACGCCCCGAAGCGTCCTTCCGCATCGGATTCGGCGGTGACGTGACCGAGGATGGCCGCTCGGCGGTCTGGACCCCTGAAAACGCCGTTCTGGCCAAAGCCTATGATACGCCGGTGATCGGCTGGCAGGGCAAATGGGCCAACACGCTGCGCCTTTGGGGCGCCGAAGCAACCGACGCCTTTGACCTTGATGCCTTCAACAAAGGCGACTTTGCCGGTGCCGCCGCCCCAGAGGCTTTGGCCCGCACCATCAGCCGCGTCTGTACCCCGACGACACCACCGAACAGGGCAAGGAGCTGCGCCTCAAGCAGGAATTCTTCTTCACCGCCGCCTCGCTGCGCGACATCCTGCGCCGGTTCTCGTCGGAGTGCGACGACCTCACCGCGTTGCCGACCCGCGTCGCGATCCAGATGAACGACACGCACCCTGCAATTGCCGGCCCTGAGTTGGTCCGGATGCTGCATGACGAACGCGGTATGGCCTTTGAAGAAGCCGTCAGCACCGCGCGTGCCTGCCTTGGCTACACCAACCACACCCTGCTGCCCGAGGCATTGGAGCGTTGGTCGGAATCCCTGATGGGCCGCGTCCTGCCACGCCACATGCAGCTGATCGAGCGGATCGACGATCTGCACGCCCGCCAGAACCCGACCCGTAAATCGACCATCCTCGAGGATGGCGAAGTCAAGATGGGCGAGTTGTCGTTCATCATGGCCAAAAAGGTAAACGGCGTCTCGGCGCTGCACACCGACCTGGTGAAATCCACGGTCTTTGCGGATCTGCATGAACTGCACCCTGATCGCATCATCAACCAGACCAACGGCATTACCCCGCGCCGCTGGCTCAAAGGGTCGAACCCGCGCCTTTCGACGCTGATCACCGACACGATCGGCTCGGGCTGGGAGGATAACCTTGAGCGTCTGTCAGAGCTGGAACCCGCAATTGAAACCCGCACCTTCCGCGATGCATTTGCCGACGTCAAAGCCAGCAACAAGGCCGATCTGGCCGAGTGGATCGGGTCGGAAATCGGCGTCAATATCAACCCGGCGGCAATGTTCGACGTACAGGTCAAGCGCTTTCACGAGTACAAGCGCCAGCACCTGAACATTCTGGAAACCATCGCCCTGTGGCAGGAAATCCGCGCCAATCCGACTGCGAACTGGGCCCCTCGGGTCAAGATTTTCGGCGGCAAGGCAGCGCCCGGCTATGTCATGGCCAAGGAAATCATCCACCTTATCAACAACGTGGCCCGCGTCATTAATGCCGACAAGGTCACCCGTGATCTGCTGACGGTGGTGTATCCGCCCAACTACAACGTGACGATGGCTGAACGCCTGATCCCGGCCTCTGACCTGAGCGAGCAAATCTCGACGGCGGGCAAGGAAGCCTCGGGCACCGGCAACATGAAGTTCAGCCTGAACGGTGCGCTAACCGTCGGCACATTGGACGGCGCGAACGTCGAAATCCGCGAGTTGGTCGGGCCGGAGAACTTCTTCCTCTTTGGCATGACCGCCGATGAAGTCGTCGAGGTGCGCAAGAACCCGGACCATATGGCCGATGCGATTGCCAAAAGCAGCCGCCTGACGGGTGCCATCGAGCAAATCGAAAACGGTGTGTTCTCGCATGGGGACAAGACAACCTACGAGGCCCTGATCAATAACCTGCGCACGCATGATTACTTCACCGTCTGCGCCGATTTCGACAGCTACTGGGATGCCCAGCGTCAGGTTGATGCTGCTTGGGGTGATCAGGATCACTGGACCCGCATGGCCGCGTTAAATACCGCCCGCAGCGGGTGGCTCAGCAGCGACCGGACGATCAAGAGCTATATGAGCGAGATCTGGGACATCAAACCCATGATCTAAGCGCTGATAGGGTTTCCATTCCTTATTGCCTTTCGCTCGGGACTACGCCAAAAAAACGGCCATGACCCGAGCGAAAACACAACCCGACTTCACCGTGACCCAAAACGACATGGACGCCATTCTGAGCGGCCATGTCGTTGACCCTTTTTCAGTCTTCGGTCCCAGGCATCGGGGCCAAACCGGGCATCTCGTTGCCTTTGACCCGAATGCAACCGCCATGACCGCCGTCACGACCAAGGGTGATATCGCTCTGGATGCCTTGGGCAACGGCGTTTTTGCCGGCGATATCGGACGGCTGCGCAAGTACCAGTTGCGCGGAACCGACGGTCAGCGCGACTGGCTTTGCCAGGACCCCTACTGCTTTGGCCCGGTGCTGGGTGAATTAGACATCTATTTGATTGGCGAGGGAACGCACCGTCGTCTGTGGCAAGCCCTGGGTGCCCATGCGATGACCCATCAGGGCGCCGAGGGTGTGCATTTTGCGGTTTGGGCGCCGAACGCGCGGCGCGTCTCGGTTGTTGGCGAATTCAATGCCTGGGATGGCCGCCGTGCGCCGATGCGCAACCGTGGTGCCGGCGTCTGGGAGATATTCCTGCCCGGTGTGACGCAGGGCGAGGCCTACAAATACGAGATCCTGCCGCAAAACGGCGCCCCGCTGATCAAGGCCGATCCGATGGCTTTCGGGGCAGAACTCCCGCCGAAACAAGCCTCGGTTGTCCGCCCNCTGACCGGCTACGGCTGGCAAGATACCGCATGGATGAACGGTCGCGCAGCCCAAAACAACCGCCACGCGCCAATCTCGGTTTACGAGGCCCATCTGGGCAGCTGGCGGTATCGCGGCGGGCGCTCTATGACATATCGCGAGGCTGCCATCGAGCTGGTCGATTATGCGCATGACATGGGCTTTACGCATATCGAATTGATGCCGCTGACCGAATACCCGTTCGGCGGGTCGTGGGGGTACCAACCGACCGGCCTTTATGCGCCCACTTCGCGCCACGGCACACCGGATGATTTCCGCGCGTTTGTCGATGCCGCACATGCCAAAGGCCTCGGCGTCTTGATGGATTGGGTGCCCGCGCATTTCCCCTCAGACGCGCATGGCCTGGCGCAATTCGACGGCACCGCTGTATGAACACGCCGACCCGCGGGAAGGGTTCCACCCGGATTGGAACACCCTGATCTATAATTTCGGCCGCAACGAAGTGCGTAACTTCCTGTCGGCGAACGCGGTTTACTGGCTGCGCGAATTCCATCTCGACGGGCTGCGCGTCGATGCCGTCGCCTCGATGCTCTACCGCGATTATTCGCGCGCGGCGGGCGAATGGGTTCCCAACCACGAAGGCGGCCGCGAAAACTTCGAGGCGATCGATTTCCTCAAGGATATGAACACCCAAGCCTATGGCGATGGCCCCGACGGCCTGATGACCGTGGCCGAAGAAAGCACCGCATGGCCCGGGGTGACGACCCCCGTGAATGCCGGCGGTCTGGGCTTTGGATTCAAATGGAACATGGGGTGGATGAACGACACCCTGCGTTTCATGGAAAAGGACCCGATCCATCGCCGCAATCACCATGATCTGCTGACCTTCGGCTTGGCATACGGGTTCTCGGAAAACTATGTGCTGCCGATCAGCCACGACGAGGTGGTCCACGGCAAGGGCAGCATGCTGCAAAAAATGCCCGGCGACCACGCCGCGAAACTGGCCAACCTGCGGGCATACTACGGCTTTATGTGGGGCCATCCCGGCAAAAAGCTGTTGTTCATGGGCTGCGAATTCGGTCAGGGGCATGAATGGGACCACGACGCCGAACTTGACTGGGGCGTATTGAATGTCCCCGGACATGCCGGGCTGCAACGACTGGTGCGCGACCTGAATACGTTGCTGCGGGCGACCCCGGCACTGCATGCGCGTGACGCCGACGCAGAGGCCTTTACCTGGATCGATCAACAAGCCCGCGCCGAAAGCGTGCTGTCATGGCTCAGGCTTGGCAATGACGGCCAGCCACCGGTTGCTGTGATCTCGAACTTTACTCCGGTCGAGCGCCGTTGGCGCCTGGGGTTACCGCATGGCGGCACTTGGCACGAGGCGCTGAATTCTGACGCGGATATCTACGGTGGCGGCAACCGCGGTAACTTGGGCGCGGTGATCGCCGACAACACCGCACAAAGCGGCCAGCCCTTCAGCGCCGAGATTGTCTTACCCCCCCTATCCACGCTATTCTTCGTCCCGGAGGAATCCCAATGACCACGCCGACCAACCGCCTCAGCAACCGCGCGATGGCCTTCATTCTGGCGGGTGGGCGAGGATCGCGACTGCGAGAGCTGACCGACAACCGTGCCAAACCCGCCGTCTACTTTGGCGGCAAGGCGCGGATCATTGATTTTGCCCTGTCGAACGCCTTGAACTCGGGTATCCGCAAAATGGCTGTTGCGACGCAGTACAAAGCGCACTCGCTGATCCGTCATTGCCAGCGCGGCTGGAACTTCTTTCGCGCAGAACGCAACGAATACCTCGATATTCTGCCCGCTTCGCAGCGTGTCTCTGAAACCGGCTGGTACCAGGGTACCGCCGATGCCGTGTTCCAGAATATCGACATCATCGACAGCTATGATATTGATTACGTTGTAATCCTTGCTGGTGACCATATCTACAAAATGGACTACGAGGTCATGCTGCGCGAGCATGTCGAGAATAATGCCGACGTCACCGTTGGCTGCCTGACCGTTGACCGTGCCGAGGCTTCGGCCTTTGGCGTGATGCGAGTCGACCACTCGGGGCGTATCACCGACTTTGTTGAAAAGCCGGACAACCCGCCAACCATGCCCGATGATCCAACCAAGTCTTTGGCGTCGATGGGCATCTATGTGTTCCGCTGGAAGTTCTTGCGGCAACTGTTGATGGATGACGCCAACGACACGTCATCAAGCCGTGATTTCGGCGGGGATATCATTCCAACCGTGGTCAACAACGGCAAGGCGATGGCCCATAAGTTCGAAGACAGCTGCGTACGCCATGTTCCGGACGCCGCTGCGTATTGGCGCGATGTCGGCACCGTGGACGCTTTCTGGAAGGCGAACATCGACCTGACAGATTTCGACCCCGAACTGGACCTTTGGCAACGCGAATGGCCGATCTGGACCTATTCCGAAAGCGTGCCACCAGCAAAATTCATCCACAACGAAGAGTCTCGGCGTGGCGTTGCCTTGTCGTCGCTGATCTCTGGTGGCTGTATTATTTCCGGAACTGAGGTGCGAAACTCGCTGTTGTTCACCGGCGTACACTCCAATTCCTATTCGACACTGGACCGCGCCGTGGTCTTGCCGCATGTGAATATCAGCCGTCATGCGCAACTTTCGAACGTGGTGATTGATAGCGGTGTGACCATCCCCGAGGGTCTGGTCGTCGGCGAAGATCCCGAGGAAGACAAAAAGTGGTTCCGCGTCAGCGAAGGCGGCGTGACTTTGATCACCAAGGCGATGCTCATGCGACGCGCGGAGACCCTGTGACGGTGGCGGCACCTCAGGGGCGTGCGATCCTTGCGGTAGCGTCCGAATGCGCGCCCTTGGTCAAAACCGGCGGCTTGGCTGATGTGGTCGGGGCTCTACCCGCCGCTTTGCAGACCCAAGGCTGGGCAATCCGCACGCTGATCCCCGGCTACCGTACAGTTCTGGCGGCGGCGAAACGCCCGAAAACTGTGCTGACACTGCCCGATCTCTTGGGCACCAAAGCACGGATTCTGGCGGTCAAAGTCGCTGGCCTCGATCTGTTGATCCTCGATGCGCCGGACTTGTTTGACCGTGACGGCTCGCCCTATCTGGATGCCACCGGCGATGACTGGCCGGACAATGATCTGCGCTTTGCCGCATTGTGCAAAGCAGCGGCCCTGATTGCTGCCGATGGTGTGCAAGGCTGGGTGCCCGATCTGCTCCATTTGCATGACTGGCAAGCTGGATTGACGCCGGTTTACATGGCCGAAGCAGGCGCAGAACAACCCACATTACTGACCATCCATAACATCGCCTTCCATGGCCTAACGCCCTATAATCGGTTGAAAAAATTAGACCTTCCGATGTCAGGCTTTACGCTGGACGGGTTTGAATACTACAGCCACATCTCGGCGCTCAAGGCGGGGCTGACGCAGGCCACCGCTCTGACCACTGTCAGCCCCACCTATGCCCATGAGCTGATGACGCCGGAGTTCGGCATGGGTCTGGAGGGCGTTCTGAAAGCACGGGCGCATAAATTGACCGGCGTTCTGAACGGGATTGACACCCAGACATGGGATCCGGTCAAGGATCCCGCGATCAAACGCTTTTCCGCCCCGGGTGGCAAAGCCGCCAACCTGCGCGCCCTGCGGGCCGAGTTCGGTCTGGTCAAATCTGATGGGCCGCTGTGTGCTGTCGTATCGCGCCTGACCGATCAAAAAGGGCTGGATCTGCTGTTACAGGCCTTGCCCGTGTTGCTTGAGCGCGGCGGCCAGATCGCGTTGCTCGGCTCTGGCGACCGCACCCTCGAGAACGCATGGCTCAATGCCGCCGCCGCCCATCCTGGGCACGTCGGCGTGCGCATCGGCTATGACGAGGCCCTGTCTCATCGCATATACGCCGGTGCCGATGCCGTGCTGGTGCCATCGCGCTTCGAGCCCTGCGGGCTCACGCAACTCTATGCCTTGCGCTATGGCGCTTTGCCCGTGGTTGCCCGCACTGGCGGCCTGGCCGATACCGTAATTCACGCCAATGCCGCCGCAATTGCCGCCGGCTGCGCCACGGGCCTTGCCCATAGCGCGAATTCCGTGGCCGCACTGGAAAATGCACTGACCGAACTCTGCACCCTTTGGCGACACAAGCCAACTTACGCGCGCTTGCAACGCAACGCCATGAAACATCCGGTCGGCTGGGAGGCCAGCGCACCGCTTTACGCGGCACTCTATGCCGGGCTGGTTGACACCTGCGAGGACCTTTCATGAATATCACGATGGAGCGCGGGCGGCATCACCGCATCGGCGCGACTTTTGACGGCGACGGCGTCAACTTCGCCATTTTCTCGGAACACGCAACGGCCGTGGAGCTGTGCCTGTTCTCGCCCGACGGGATGCGCGAAACGCACCGTATGTTCCTGCCCGAGCGTACCGGCTGGGTCTGGCATGGCCGCGTTCCGGGACTGTGCCCCGGCCAGCTATACGGCTACCGCGTGCATGGCCCCTACGAGCCAGAAGATGGGCACCGCTTTAACCCCAACAAACTGGTCCTCGACCCCTACGCCAAGCGCATCACCGGCCATCCAAAATGGTCGGACGCTTTGTTTGGCTACAACACCGGTGCCAAAACGTTGGACCTGACCTATAGCACCCGCGATTCCGCGCGGTTCATGCCCAAATGCGTCGTCGAGGATACCAGCTTTTATTGGGGCAACGACCGCCCGCCCGCCTTTACCGCCAACGAGTCGATCATCTATGAGGCGCATGTCAAAAGCCTGACGCACAAGATGGATTGCCCGAACCCCGGAACCTTCCTTGGCATGGCCTCGGACGCGGCGATCGACCATATGGTCGACCTCGGGATCACGGCAGTCGAACTGCTGCCGGTGCAATCCTTTCTGACCGACCGTTGGCTGGTGGAAAAGAAGCTGACGAATTACTGGGGCTATCAGACGCTGGGTTTCTTTGCGCCGGAACCCAAATACATGGCCCACGGCCAGATCAACGAATTCCAGCATATGGTCGCCCGCCTGCATACCGCAGGGATCGAGGTGATCCTTGATGTGGTGTATAACCACACCTGCGAGGGCAGCGAGCTTGGGCCGACCCTGTCGTTCAAAGGCATTGATAACAAAAGCTATTACCGCCTAGCCCCCTATCCGCGCCACTACATCAATGACACCGGCTGCGGCAACACGCTGAACCTGGATCACCCGATGGTCTTGCGCATGGTGATGGACAGCCTGCGCTATTGGGTCGAGGTCATGCATGTTGACGGCTTCCGCTTTGATCTGGCGTCGACACTGGCCCGCGACGACGACGGCTTCCAATCGAATGCCGCGTTCTTTTCCGCCATTCGCCAGGATCCTGTCTTGAGCCGTGTAAAGCTGATTGCTGAGCCGTGGGACATCGGCCCCGGCGGCTACCAGCTGGGCGCATTCCCGCATCCGTTCATGGAATGGAACGACAAATACCGCGACGGTGTGCGACGGTTCTGGCGTCGTGACCACCGCCCGGCCCCCGAATTGGCGGCGCGGATCACTGGATCGGCCATTCAGTTCGACCACTCGGGACGCGGGGCGACCAGCAGCATCAACTTCATCAGCGCCCACGACGGGTTCAACCTGATGGATATGGTCAGCTACGCGCAAAAGAATAACATCGCCAATGGCGAGGGCAACCGCGACGGGCATTCCGAGAATTACTCGGATAACATGGGCGTTGATGGCCCCACCGATGACGTGCAGGTCAATGAAATGCGCGGCCTGCGCCGGCGCAACATGATGGCCACATTGCTGCTCAGTCAGGGTACGCCGATGATCCTGTCCGGTGACGAGATCGGGCATACACAACAGGGCAATAACAATGCCTATTGTCAGGACAGCGACATCTCGTGGCTCGATTGGGCCAAGGCTGACACCGATATGCTGGCCTTTACCAAACGTCTGATTGCGTTCCGTAAAAACCACCCGATCCTGCGGCAAAAGCTGTTCTTGCACTCTAAGGCGCGCACCTCGGACGGCAAATCCGATGTGCTGTGGTGGCATCCCGAGGGCCGTCGCATGACCGCCAATGATTGGGAGGATCCGGCGCTCAGTTTCGTCTGCGTGGAAATGCGCACGGCCAGTGGTACACCCGCCTATGCCGACCTCGAATATGCGCTGTTTCTGGTCTTCAATGCCGGTGGCACCCAAGAGATCACCCTGCCGCCCGCACCCGAAGGCCAAATCTGGTCGCGCCGCATCAACACCTATGCCCCCGACGCGCCGAACGAACGCATGGCCTTTGGCAAAATGTCGGTGCCCGCGCATTCCGTGTCTGCCTTGGTTCTGGAAGACGATCAATGACGCAACTCGACGAGCTTTGCCGCCGCGTGGGTTTGACTTGGGTCTACCGCGACGGTGCGGGCGTGATGCAGGAAGCGCCCGAGGANAGTCGCCGTGCGGTGCTGGCGGCCNTGGGCCATGGNAACCCCCACGCGGCNCTGCCCGCCCATTTGCGCCAATCCACCAGCCTNGCGGTCACCGCAGGACANCCCAAGGATTGGGGCGCGGGCCCGTGGGTTTTGACAACTGAGGCCGGTGAGGAAATCCGTGGCGAAGGGCCTCTGCCCGCCCTGCCCGTAGGTTACCACCGCATCGCGCATAATGGCTGGACGGTGTATCTGTTAGCCGCCCCCGATCGCCTGCCCCCCCCTCCACGCCGCTGGGGGGTAACCCTGCCGCTGTTTTCCCTGTGGGAGGGCACGCAATCGGGCTTTGGTACCTATGCACAACTGGGCGACCTTGCCAGCGGCCTCGCCACCAAAGGGGCCGCGTTTGTCGGCATCAACCCGATCCATGCGGGCTTTCCGGCTGATACGGGCAACTATAGCCCCTATGCCCCGTCGCACCGGCGGCGTTTGAATACGCTGCACATTGAGACCGGCCACCCAATGCCCGAAACCGGCGATTTGATCGACTATACCGCGTCGATCCGCGCCAAACGCGCCGCGCT
>JGI24724J26744_10002722_pt1 | contig 11611 bp, 10 predicted proteins | sample Cruoilmetagenom7_FD_26744 | JGI IMG/M metagenome (IMG submission 26744)
TTACGATGCCCAAAGGAATGAGTTTGGCAATATGGTAGAGAAGGGGATCATCGATCCACTTAAGGTTGTTAGAACTGCACTGGAGAATGCGGCGAGCGTTGCCGTTATGATACTGACCACCGAGTCATTGGTCACCGATATTCCGGAGAAAGAAAAGGCAATGCCGCCTATGCCGCCGGAGTACTAATCGAGTCGGGCTAGAGCTGGAGAAGCTGTTCGATATGCTCGCCATCACCTGAGGGCCCAACCACAGCCAGGTTAAGCTTTTCAGTGACCAGAAGCTCTCCAGCCAGCCGCTCAAGCTCACTAGCTTGAATGGAGTCGATTGCAGCTGTTACCTCATCCAGGCTGAGGACTTGTCCCAAAAGTAATTCCTGAGCCCCGAGCCAATTAGCCACACTCGGGGGCTCTTCCATGCGTAGCAGCAAGCGCCCTTTACACAACTCCTTAGCCTTAGATAACTCGGCATCGGGGATGGGGGCCGCTTTAAGCCGGCTTAGCTCCTCAACAATGGCTTCGACGGTAGTGAATAAATTCTTAGGGGCAACCGCAGCATAAATAGATAGTGAGCCTGAATCAAGAAACTGATTGACCGAGCTATGAATAGCGTAGGTGAGCGCTCGCTTTTCGCGGATTTCCGTATAAAGACGGCTNCTCATGCCTCCTCCGAGGACAACATTTAGTAAGCTAAGGGCAAAGCGATCGGGATGGCCAAGTGATAACCCGCGCACCGCAAGATACAGATGAGCTTCCTCAGTATCCCGCACCTCAACACAAAGCTGTGGCGACTCTTGGTGGTCATCGGCTGGATACCATGGCCGAGGCATACCGCGATGCAAGTCAGCAAAGGTCTCCTCAACTTTGGCAACTGCTTCCTCAGGCGTGATATTGCCACTAATGCTGATTACTATGTTATTGGCCAGATATTGATGGCTAAAGTAATTTAGTATATCTTGCCGGGTCAGGCCAGCTACTGTCTCTCTACTTCCCGCCACATCGCGCCCTAAAGGTTGATTTGGCCACAGAAGCTCGTCAATGAGCATGCCAGCTCGATGCTGAGGGGAATCCATACTCAGGTTGATTTCCTCAATAATTACCTGGCGCTCCTTGTCTATATCTTGAGAGTCAAATCTAGAATGGCAGAGCATATCAGCCAGGACATCCAGGGCTAGAAAGAAGTGCAGGCAGGCAACTCGACACCAATATAGCGTCAATTCTTTATCTGTACCTCCATTGAGTACCCCACCAACTGCTTCAATAGCCACGGAGATCTCTTTAGCTGTCCTTCGCCGCTCGGTACCTTTAAAGCAAAGATGTTCAATGAAATGGGAAATCCCAGACTCAGCGGCGGTTTCATAGCGTGAACCAGTGCCAATAAACATGCTCAAGCATATCGAGCGGCTGTGAGGCATGGGGCTAACAAGAACCCGTAGGCCATTACTTAAGGTAACCTTTTGATAAGTAGTATCTCCATCCATAGCTTATATTCTAAGACGGTCTTTCTCTGGCGTCAATTTGAGCCGATGGTAGCGTCAATCCTCAAAATTGAGACTCAGCCTGCCAAGAGACACCAAGGCGGGGATTGCCCATGCTGAATCTGGCTGGAAAAACGATGCTGCACCAGAGAGGTAAGGGGAAGCTACAATAAGGGCGTGGAGTCAAGCTGACATTGGCTAAATGGACAGTGAAAACTAGGCTTTGATTTGATATTTAGCTTTGCCCTCCTCATAAAGGTCACCACCGTAAATATCGTTTATCACTGTGGCTGGGAAGTCTTCCACCTCTAAGCGGAGAAGTGCCTCAGCCCCCAGCTCCTCATAGGCTATCACCTCCGCCTTCGTGATGCTCTTGGAAATGAGAGCCCCAGCACCGCCTACCGCAGCGAGATATACTGCTTCGCATTTCTTCATGGCATCTTTCACTGCTGCTGAGCGCATACCCTTACCTATCATCCCTTTTAATCCTTCAGCTATCAAACGAGGTGAGTAACTATCCATGCGGCCGCTAGTAGTGGGTCCAGCAGACCCAATCACTTGCCCTGGCCTAGCTGGAGAAGGGCCCATGTAATATATTGTCTGCCCCTTAATATCGAATGGCAGAGGCTTCCCCTGATCCAAGGCTTCAACCATTCTCTTGTGAGCAGCATCGCGGCCAACATACATAACGCCAGTGAGTAAAACGCTGTCCCCCGCTTTGAGGTCTTTCAAAGCTTCCTCAGTTAATGGAAGTATAACTTTTTTAGCCATAATTATTCTCCTCTGCTTAGACCTTCAATCCCTTCAGGATCTCTGTGGCAATAATACTCCTCTGGAGTTCCAAGGCAAGCTCGGTAGCACTTGTGGCTATAGCATGGCGGCACAGCCTTTCTATAGGTAGCCCTGCCCCGTACCCTGGTCCATTGAAGATGTGAGCCGCTCTGTCAGCGACGCTATGAATCATTTCTGTAGCGAATAGTTTCACCATAGCCGCTTCACAGCGTATTGGCTCCTCCTGGTCTGCTTTCCAAGCAGCTTCATAAACCATAAGTCTAGCGGCGTGAATACTTATGGCCATATCAGCTAACGCTGCTTGTATACTAGGTCGTCCGGAAATAAGCTGCCCAAATGACTGCCAAGATTGAGCTTGGGTGGTTGATTCCTGGAGCAATCTCTGAGCTACGCCTATGCATCTGGCACCTCTGATGATACGTCTCGGGGGAAGCCATCTTTTACCTAAATGGAAAGCCTTGCCCTCTTCTCCTAATATATTTTCTGCTGGCACTTGGCAATGATCAAAGACCAAGAAAATGGGTTCTCTCACCTGAGCTTGCCACCCGGCCTTTTCTTCACCACCGGTCACCGCAAATCCTGGAGTACCTTTATCTACCAAGAAGCAAGTTACCCCTTCTCTTGGCCCCTTCTCGGGGTCGGTGGTGGTGAAAACCACAGCAAAGTAGTCTTTGCCTGCTTTGGAAAGGGAGACCTTCTTACCGCTGAGCACATAATGACTGTTTGCCTTTCCTGCTCTCATTTCTATACCGGCAAGGTCCTTCTCTGGCTCCATTAGCGCCAGGTAGGCATGCTTTTGCCTCTGAAGCAGCGGGAGCAAGTATCTTTCCTTTTGTTTCTCATTGCAATCAAAAAGGATAGGGCTGACATCACCAAAATTGAAGGGGACGATTGTCTGAGCCAGTTCTTCCTCAACCAGGCAATTGCCTAAAGTGCCCAAACCAACGCCACCAAGCTCCTCTGGTACGCTCACCCCCCATAACCCCATACTTTTGACCATCTCAATTAGTTTTTCTTCCCTCTCAGAAGGAAGACATGTCCTGGCATCGCTCATGTCAGCTGCTCGCCCCAAAATCTGCCTCTCCAGGGGTATCAGTTGACCCTTGACAAAATCCCGAACTTGAGTCTGAACCATTCTCAATTCTTCAGGTAGGCTGAAATCCATTTTAATACCCCTCTGGTAGGGATGGCACTGCTCACTGCCGACAAGTCAAACTGGGCTGATAACTTCCTCCACAAATAGATCTAAATCGAGCTCGTCTTCATCCCCTATTCGTTGCTCGAGTCTGGACATAACTTCTATCATACGGCGATTGACAATATAATGCTTGATGGTAGTATCTACTTGGGGACAAACCAAAACACAAGCATCACACCGATCGCAGTCCTCACCGACTACACTTTCCAGTGCCATCGACGTCCGTTGCTCTGTCTTCTCACGGCGAGAGGGCTCACGAGCTAGTATGGGACAGATATCTATACAATTTCCACAGCCTATACACTCTTTATGCCCGGCAAGGTCTTCAGTTATATTCAAAGCGTGAGCGGGATTAAACCCACTGGAAAGGAGGCGACACCGAGCTACTGGTGGGCTATGAATGTTCAAGATCTCATTTAGAATGCCTTCGATCTCTTTGACATCCCTTTGAATACGAAGCGGCATATATTGTCCCCCCAGGTTTTTAGGCTATTTTTATCTGACCAACAGCTAATGCTTGTCTACCATAATCTGGCAGGTAATCAGGCATGTGACTGGCGTAATCGGGTAGAAGCAATGGTGAAATCGCCCTTGATCCCGCAATCCCAGCCCGCTCAAGCTCCCGCTGCCATTGGCGCACATGGTCTAGCCTGAGAGAGCCTGGTTTTACTTCCTTAACATACTGAGCTGCTGCTCTACCTGCTCTCCTGCCAAAAACGAATATGTCCAATGTTGAGTTGCCGATGAGCCTATTCCTACCGTGGACTCCCCCCTCACATTCGCCAGCAGCAAACAATCCTGGTACAGTAGTAGCTCCTTCAGGATTGATCCTAATCCCTCCATTTTGGTAATGCAGTGTAGGGTAGGCCAATATTGGTTCGGTGATTATATCAATATTGTAGCGCCCAAACTGGCGAACCATAGCAGGGAGTTCCCGGCCGATAGTACCTGATCCACGGATAATATCAATCATCGGTGAATCTAGCCACACACCAACTTCCCCTGTTGGGGTCTTTATCCCTATACCCCGTCTACATTCCTGAATAATAGCTGCGGCCACCACATCTCGCGGGTCTAAAGGCATGATGAATTGCTCTCCATCAGCATTGACCAACTGAGCCCCCAGAGTTCTAATCTTCTCCGTAACCAATTGCCCCAGTATCTGCACCGGATAGGCTGCACCCGTGGGATGATATTGCATCGTATCCATGAAGATTAGCTCAGCGCCCACCCGATAAGCTAATACCAGCCCATCAGCAGTAGCCCCATAATGGTTAGTGGTGGGAAAGGCCTGAATGTGCAACCGCCCCATGCCACCAGTGGCTATGACCACCGCTTTGGCTCGCACCAGGCTCAATTCATTGGTCTCTAGGTTTACTAGTATTGCTCCAGCTACCTGCCCTTTATCATCCATCAATAGCTCTATTACCGGTGAGAATTCCAAATAATTTATTTGCCGGTTCCTGATCTCATCACGCAGGACACGCATTTCCTCCAGACCAGTATAATCTCGGGCTGAATGCAACCTCAGCCTTGAGGCACCACCACCGGATAGTTCATGGATTGAACCATCTGGATTCTTATCCCACATGACACCGAGTGACTCCAGCCAATTTATCACACCAGGGGCATCTCTTACTAACACCTCTACCAACTCAGGCACATTGGTGAAGCCCCCCCCACCCATCGTATCCAGGTAATGAATAGCTGGAGAATCGTTGGGCCTATCGGCTGCCTGTGTTCCTGCTTGAGCTCCCACAGTGTTAGCATCGCCCAGGCGAAGCTTGGTTACCAGTAAGACATCAGCTCCATTTTCCTGGGCTAGAAGCGCTGCTGATGCTCCAGCCCCCCCGCAACCAATTACCAGTATATCCACATCATAATCAATTCTTAAGAGGTCAATTTTATCGGGGTCGATGCGGCTATTTCCCTCCAGCACATCAGCCATCTCGTTGGGTGTGCGACTACCTTTGTTTGGTCCTACTAGTAACTTGCGCATCCCTTCCTCAATAAAGTCAGGGTGAAATTTCTGTAACAAAGGCGCTTTTTCCTCAAGGGTAATGCGAGGAAATGTCTCCTTTAACCGCCTCTGCCTAGTAGCCTCTACTTTACGGATGCTTTCTTCCATATAACCAGGATATGGCATTTTAATTGCCCTCCACCGCATAGTTTTAGTAAGCGGGTTCTATTTCACGCCCTGCATACCGACGCTTTAGCTCGCTCTGCTCCATCTTTCTTAATTCTTCTATCTCGGCATCAAATTTACCTGCCTCTATCTCGGCTATCCTGTCCTCTAAGTGCTTGGAGGGAGGAGCAAGATAACGACCATACAAGCGCCGAGATAGTAAAGCTATATTGTAAGGCACCAGCCCTTGCGGACACCGAGCAGCACACAAACCGCACATCACACAATCGAATGACTTAATAGCTACCTCTCGGATATCACCTCTTAGGGCATCGGACATGAACCACATCACTTCAATGTCCTGGGGACAGGTTTTAGTGCAATTATTACAGCCAAAACACTTAACCAGATCAGGGTAAAGCTTCAACACCTGCTCTCCATTTGCCTCCACCTCCTCCAAATTATAAAGAGCCTTGGCAGCGGGGAAGAATGGAATCTGCACCAAATACATATCTTGCTCAATGGTTTTCTGACAGGCAAGATCATATCTTAGTTGAGGATCGTTTTTAAAGTTGTAAACAGTGGCGCAGGCACCACAAAATCCAGCACGGCAGCCACAACCGCGAATCATCCTGTAGCCACAATATTCAAGGGCTGTCAAGATGGTGAGTCCCTCGGGAACCTGATATCGACTGCCCATAATGTAAATATCAATCATTCGAGCTTCAGCCATTTTTGCCCCCACCTACAAGATTACTTCCTTATGCCGAGCAGCGTGGCATTGGAGATTAACTGCCACCGGCAGGCTAGCAATATGGGCAGGAAAAACCTCAGCATGAACTGCAAGCGCAGTGATCCTGCCACCGTATCCCATCGGCCCGATGCCTAGGTTGTTAACTCGCCGTAAGATTTCTTTTTCCAAATCAGCAACCTCAGCATCTGGGTTCGGCTCGCCCAGTTTCCGCAATAACGCTTTTTTAGCTATCAATAAAGTTCGTTCTGCTGTTCCCCCTACCCCCACACCAACAATAAGTGGGGGGCACGGATTACTACCAGCCTCGTCGACGGCATTTACCACAAAATCAATAACCCCCTGGCGACCACGTGCTGGAGGCAACACAGCAAATCTGGTCATGTTTTCGCTGCCGCCTCCTTTAGGCATTACGATAATTTTGAGCTTATCGCCGGGAACGATATCGGCGTGAATAATTGCCGGGGTGTTATCTTTAGTATTTACTCTGGCCGAATAAGGCTGACGCACCATCGATTTGCGCAAATAACCTTTATCGTAACCTTGGCGTACTCCTTCATTCACTGCGGTGTAAAAGTCACCACCGGTTATGTGAACCTCTTGCCCTAGCTCAAGAAAGATGACTGCGGCACCACAATCCTGGCATATAGGAATTAGTTCCCGAGCTGAGATGTCTGCGTTTTCTAGTATTCCATCTAGCACCTGGCGCGCCACAGGGGATTCTTCTCCCTCTCGTGCTTGCTTGAGAAAAGCAAGCACATCTTCAGGAAGATGGATGCTTGCCTCTTGGAACAAATTGGATATAGCTTCCGTTACCTGTTGACAATCAATAACTCTCATAATAGCCAGCTCCTTTTGTCCCCATTAGCTCATAACTCTAAATCGCTGGGTAGCTAATCGAGTAACTTAATCTATTAGATTTCCCCCTGCCCTTGGAAATTCTAGCACCTGGATGAGCTGGGCGTCAATAGCATATAGTTCCTGCCTTAAAGATGACCCAATGCTTTGGGGGATGGTTACCGATTCCTCCCCAGTACAGTTTTGTGGCAAGATTTTCCTCAAGCGATATAGTAAAATAACAAAGTAAGTAACATGCCCACCCCGATTAGGCACCAATATCTCGAGATTAAGCAAAGATACCCTGAGGCTATTGTCCTGTTTCGCTTAGGGGATTTTTATGAGGCATTCGATGAGGACGCTAAGATCGCCTCTAAAGAGCTGGAGATTGTCCTTACTTCCCGAGAGATGGGCAAAGGACACCGCTTTCCTATGGCAGGCATCCCCTGTCATGCCCTCAGTAGTTACTTGGCTAAACTGGTCAATCATGGCTATAAGGTAGCTATCTGTGAACAACTGGGTGACCCTGATGCTGCCATCGGGCTAGTGCCCCGCGAGGTAGTTCGGGTGGTAACTCCAGGCACTGTGATTGAGCCCAGCCTCCTCGAAGGGAAGACAAACAATTACCTGGCCAGCGTGGTTGTGGATCAACAGGAGGCTGGAGTAGCTTATGTTGACATAACCACCAGCGAGTTTGCCACTACCCAGCTTCCCGCTCACCGTCTCCCTGCTGAACTGGAGCGGCTACGGCCATCAGAGGTTCTCTTCCCCCACAGTGCCCCTTCTCCTAGCTGGACACTGCCCTCCCCGCTTACCCGCCTTGACGANTGCCACTTTGAGTTAGAGTGGGCTTACCAAGCCTTGTGCCAACATTTTGAAACAAGTTCGCTGGACGGTTATGGCTGCGCTCACCTCCCTTTGGCTATCCGGGCTGCTGGCTCAATCATCCATTATCTTGGGGAGACTCAGAAAGGGGCGCTGGCGCAGCTCACTCGACTGACTACCTATTCTACAGACTCTCACCTGCTTGTCGATGCCCAGACACAACACAACTTGGAGCTCTTTCAAGGTAGCCGCTCGGGAACCACTTCTGGCTCCCTCCTCTCAGTCATCGATCTAACCAAGACAGCAATGGGGGGGAGGCTGCTTAGGAAATGGCTGGGGCAACCTCTGCTGGACATAAAGGAATTGACTTACCGGCAGGAGGCTATAGAGTGGTTGGCTACCAATGCCCTTGCTCGGCGTAAAATTATCTCCCTTCTCACTCAGGTAGCTGATATAGAACGTTTGCAGAGTCGCATAAGCGGTGGACTGGCTACCCCCAAGGAGCTAGTTGCCCTGCAACATAGTCTGGAGGTAATTCCACAAATAAAAGCTCTTCTTTCGGGAGCGGAAATTTTGGAACAGCTTCGGGCAAAACTTGAGCCTGGCGATGAGGTATGCTATTTAATTCTTGAGGCTATTGTTGCCGAATCAGCCAGTCTAGGTGAGGGGGAGGTGATAAAATCGGGATTTTCTCCCCAACTGGATCAGCTTCGCCTTGCTGCGGCAAATGCTAAGCAATATTTAGCCAACCTAGAGCAGGAAGAGAGAGCCCGCACCGGGGTCAAGTCGCTCAAAGTAGGTTACAACAAGGTCTTCGGCTATTATATCGAGGTGAGCCAAGCCAATTTGAGCCAGGTACCACCCAGCTACATCCGCAAGCAAACGCTATTAGGAGCGGAGAGATTCTTCACCCCGGAGCTAAAGGAGTATGAGTCCCTTATCCTTAATGCTCGAGATAGTATTGCTGAGCTTGAAGCTAGCCTATTTCGCCAAGTATGCCAGCAGATAAGCTTTGCTCGGGAGCAGCTCCAAACCACATCCTACGCCTTGGCTCAGCTTGATGCCTTCTCCGCCCTGGCTGAGGTAGCAATGCGCTATAGCTATATCCGCCCCGAGCTTACTGAGGATGAGGCTATATTCATCACCGCAGGGCGCCATCCGGTTGTGGAGCGAAGCCTCAGTGAGGGAAGCTTTGTCCCTAATAATACCTACCTGGCCAACAAGGATACCCAGCTTATCATTCTTACCGGCCCTAATATGTCGGGAAAGTCAACCTATCTTAGGCAAGTAGCCCTTATCGTGCTCCTGGCGCAGATCGGTAGCTTTGTCCCCGCAGAGCAAGCCTCAATTGGCCTGGTTGATCGCATCTTCACCAGGATCGGGGCTCAAGAGGATATTGCTGCCGGGCAATCTACCTTTATGGTGGAAATGATAGAGACCGCCAACATTATTAACAATGCTACGCCGCGCTCTTTGCTCATTCTCGATGAGATTGGTCGAGGCACCTCAACTTATGATGGGCTCTCGGTAGCTTGGGCAGTAGCTGAATACATTCATAACCACCCTAAATTAGGAGCAAAGACCCTGTTTGCTACCCATTATCACGAGTTAGTAGAGCTAGCCAGCCTCTTACCACGGGTAAGGAACTTCAATGTAGCGGTAAGTGAGGAGAGGGGCAAGGTCATTTTCCTGCGCAAGATCATCCCTGGCTCAACCAAGAAAAGCTATGGCATCCATGTGGCGCAACTAGCTGGCTTACCTAAGTCGGTGGTACATCGTGCCCAGGAAGTGCTAAGTCAGCTTGAGGCGAACCAGCTTGGCGGGCAAAGAAGGTCTCGCCGCAAAGATTCCCAGGTGACGGCGCAGCAGCTCCCCCTCTTTGGGCCGAAGCCCCCAGTAGTAGATGAGCTAATCGAACTAGATATTGACTCCCTGACTCCCCTTGAGGCGATCACCAAGCTCTATGAGCTCAAGCAAAAAACCCAAGAAACCTGGCAGCCTCAATAATGGAGAGGGGGCGCAAAAGATTTAAGCTGAAAGCGAGGCGGAGCGATGTCTAAGATAATTTTCCAGTGTCTGAGCGTTCCTTACTGCAAAGGCTTCAGCATCGTTGTTAAAGTAAATATAAACTGCATCTAGGTCTTGGGCAAGAGAAGTAATTCTCTCGGCCCATTGGGCTAGCTCTTCATCAGAATAGCAGCTCCAATATAAGCCGCTGCTCCCATGGAAGCGGAGGTAAGCGAAAGAAGCGGTGGCCACCACAGGGGTAGTTAAGCCGGGCATATCAAAGACACATAGGCCGGCATTATGGCGGCGCAGGATATGGAATACCTCAGCATCAAGCCAGGACTGGTGACGGAATTCGAATACGTGACTCGGGCCTTGAGGCAGTAGGCAAAGAAACTCCTCCAATAGTTTATCATCACGTTTCAACTGAGGGGGTAGCTGGTAGAGGAGGGGGCCTAGTTTCTCCTCTAAGAGGCAAGCCCGGAGCAAGAAATTCTTCAATGCTTCCTCAACATTGCGGAGTTTCTTTATATGGGTAATAAATCGACTCACTTTCACCGCGAAGGTGAAACCAGAAGGTGAAGAATTATGCCATGCGGTAAAAGCATTCTCCGAGGGGAGGCGGTAGAAGGTGTTGTTGAGTTCCACCGTGGTGAAATGCTGAGCATAGAACTCGAGCCACTTTGTTTTGCTCAATCCTTTAGGATAGAATCTCTCCTGCCAATGGTCATAATGCCACCCGCTAGTTCCGATGAAGTAACTGGCTACCACTGTCCGATTCACTTAATGCGCCTTTATCATCCGACCCATTTCTCTCTCGGCTTCCCGTCGGGCAAGAGTTTGGCGCTTATCATAAATCTTCTTGCCCCTTGCCAATCCTAGCTCCACTTTAGCTATGCCCTCTTTAAGGTATAGCTTAAGGGGCACTAAAGTAAAACCTCTTTCCGCCACCTTGGCGGTGAGCTTATTGATTTGTCCCCGATGTAGCAGCAGCTTTCGTGGCCGCATTGGTTCATGATTATAACGATTACCTTGTTCATAATGAGCAATATGGGCACCTAATAGCCATAACTCCCCGTTCTGGGGCCTGGCAAAAGAATGGTGCAGATTTACCTTGCCAGCTCGAATTGACTTGATCTCAGTGCCACTGAGGACAATGCCAGCCTCGATAGTTTCTTCAATATTATAATCGTGAAATGCCCTACGGTTAACAGCAATAGTCTTTAGTGTTGCCATCTTAGCTTAAACTGGGAGGTGCGAAAGGCTTGTCGTCAAACTGTCTTACCCTGTGAGTGTTCAGCTATCAGTACTTAGCATTCAGCTTTTTCAATTGACAAGGTCACCCAATCCGCTCAAATCCCTCTTTAGAAAAGGGGGACTAGGGGGATTTGCTGAAAGCTGACGGCTGAACGCTTACCTTTTTAGCTTAACCTATTGTACCATAGGTTGAAACGAAGGTAAAACAAGATAGTTTATTTATCTCGAAAATAGATTCCCCATGTGTCATTGCGACCCTGAGCGAAGCGAAGGGGAAGCAATGACACTCTCATTATCCCGAGATTGCTTCGGGGCCTTGCCCCTCGCAACGACATACCTATTTT
>JGI24724J26744_10002730_pt1 | contig 11600 bp, 7 predicted proteins | sample Cruoilmetagenom7_FD_26744 | JGI IMG/M metagenome (IMG submission 26744)
GCGATGATCGGCAAGGTATACGGATCCCACTCAAACAGCTTGTCGCCGCGCGTGACGTCCTGACCATCGGTCACATGCAGTTTCGCGCCGTATGCCAGCTTGTGTGCAACACGCTCGATGCCATGCTCGTCGATAATCGCGATCTGCATGGAGCGACCCAGAACCACCTTCTCGCCCGAGGCATTTTCCAGAACCGACGTATTGCGGAACTCGATCTTGCCTTCCTGGCCCGATTCCTGGAACGACTGGCTGCCACCCTGTGCAATGCCGCCGATGTGGAACGTCCGCATCGTCAGCTGCGTACCCGGCTCACCGATCGACTGTGCGGCGATGATGCCGACCGCTTCGCCTTTGTTGACAACCGTACCGCGTGCAAGGTCGCGACCATAACACTTGGTACAGATGCCGTCTTCGGCTTCGCAGGTCAGCGGGCTGCGGATCTTGACGCTGGCAACACCCGANGCCTCGATGGCATCGGCGTCACGCTCGTCAATCACGACATTATACGCGACCACAACCTCGCCGGTGGCGGGGTGTATGATGTCCTCGGCTGCGGTGCGACCCAGAACACGCTCGGACAGGCTGGCAACCACTTCACCATCATTGATCGCCGCTTTCGCGGTGATGAAATTATCGGTGCCGCAATCGTCAGAGCGCACGATGCAATCNTGCGCCACGTCCACCAGACGNCGGGTCAGATAGCCCGAGTTCGCCGTCTTGAGCGCGGTATCGGCCAGACCCTTACGGGCACCGTGCGTCGAGTTGAAGTACTCGAGAACGGTCAGACCTTCTTTAAAGTTCGAGATAATCGGCGTCTCGATGATCTCGCCGTTCGGCTTGGCCATCAGACCACGCATCCCGCCCAGCTGCTTCATCTGGGCAGGCGAACCACGCGCGCCCGAGTGCGACATCATGTAGACCGAGTTCGGCTCTTGCTCGCGACCTTCGTCGTCGAAACGTACAGCCGAAATCTCGCCCATCATCTCGCTTGCAACCGCGTCCGAACACTTCGACCAGGCATCAACGACCTTGTTGTACTTCTCACCCTGGGTGATCAGACCATCAAGATACTGCTGCTCGAACTCCTTAACGTGGTCGCGGGTGTCGTTGACCAGCGTCCATTTGGTTTCAGGGATCAGCATGTCGTCTTTACCGAACGAAATACCGGCCTTGAATGCCTCGCGAAAGCCGAGACCCATGATCTGGTCACAGAAGATCACCGATTCCTTCTGACCGCAGTAGCGGTAGACGGTGTCGATGACTTTTTGCACGTCTTTCTTGCGCAGCAGACAGTTCACCAGTTCGAACGGTGCTTTGGCGTTGCGTGGCAGCATCGACCCCAAGCGCATACGGCCCGGCGTGGTTTCAAACCGCTTGACGACTTCGTTNCCGTCTTCGTCGATTTGCANGACACGGCCCTGNACTTTGGCGTGCAAATGCACCTCGCCTGCGGCCAGCGCGTGCTCCACTTCCTCGATGTCGGAGAAGACCATGCCTTCGCCCTTCATCTTTTCGCGCTGCATGGTCACATAGTAGAGACCCAACACCATATCCTGCGACGGAACGATGATCGGTGCGCCGTTGGCGGGCGACAGAACGTTGTTCGTCGACATCATCAACACGCGGGCTTCCAGCTGTGCTTCCAGCGAGAGAGGCACGTGAACCGCCATTTGGTCGCCGTCAAAGTCAGCGTTGAACGCCGAGCAGACCAGCGGGTGCAGCTGGATGGCTTTACCCTCGATCAGGATCGGTTCGAACGCCTGGATGCCAAGACGGTGCAAGGTCGGAGCGCGGTTCAACAGAACCGGGTGCTCGCGAATTACCTCGTCAAGGATGTCCCAAACCTCGGGACGCTCTTTTTCGACCAGCTTCTTGGCTTGTTTGACCGTCGAGGACAGGCCCTTGGCCTCAAGCCGCGAATAGATGAACGGCTTGAACAGCTCCAGCGCCATCTTTTTCGGCAGACCACATTGGTGCAGCTTGAGTTCCGGACCGGTCACAATGACCGAACGACCCGAGAAGTCGACGCGCTTACCCAAAAGGTTCTGACGGAAGCGGCCCTGCTTGCCCTTGAGCATGTCGGACAGCGACTTCAGCGGACGCTTGTTGTTGCCGGTGATGACACGACCACGGCGACCGTTGTCGAACAGCGCATCCACCGATTCCTGCAACATGCGCTTCTCGTTCCGCACGATGATATCGGGCGCGCGCAGTTCGATCAGACGCTTGAGGCGGTTGTTACGGTTGATGACGCGGCGATACAGATCGTTCAGGTCCGAGGTTGCGAAACGGCCACCATCGAGCGGCACCAGCGGGCGCAGCTCGGGCGGGATCACGGGCAGAACGGTCAGGATCATCCACTCCGGGCGGTTGCCGGACTCGAGGAATGCCTCGACGACCTTCAAACGCTTGATGATCTTTTTGGGCTTCAGCTCGCCGGTGGCTTCCTTGAGGTCGTCGCGCAGCTTGTCAGCTTCGGCCTGCAGGTCGATGGCGGCCAGCATTTCGCGGATCGCCTCGGCGCCGATACCGGCGGTGAAGGCGTCTGTACCATAGAGGTCCTGCGCATCGAGGTACTCTTCCTCGGTCAGCAACTGGGCATAGCCAAGCTCGGTCAGACCGGGCTCGATCACGACGTAGTTCTCGAAATACAGAATGCGCTCAAGGTCGCGCAGGGTCATGTCCAGCATCAGGCCGATGCGCGATGGCAGCGACTTGAGGAACCAGATGTGCGCAACGGGGCTTGCCAGCTCGATGTGGCCCATCCGCTCGCGGCGGACCTTTTGCAGCGTGACTTCGACACCGCATTTCTCGCAGACAACGCCGCGATATTTCATGCGTTTGTATTTGCCGCAGAGGCATTCGTAATCTTTGATCGGGCCAAAGATCCGGGCGCAGAACAGGCCGTCGCGCTCGGGCTTGAAGGTCCGGTAGTTGATCGTTTCAGGCTTTTTGATCTCGCCAAACGACCAGCTGAGGATACGCTCGGGCGACGCCAGCGAGACCTTGATCTCGTCGAATTGCTTTGGCGCACCCAGCGGGTTGAACGGGTTGGTGGTCAGTTCCTGGTTCATACTACATTCCTTGAAATGGCGTCGGGGGATGGGGCGGACGGTGCGTGGAAACCACGCACCCTACGACTGTTGCGTAGGGTGCGTGCTGGCACGCACCGTTATCCCTCTTCCTCCGAGTCCAGGAGTTCCATGTTGAGGCCGAGGCCGCGGACTTCCTTCACCAGCACGTTGAAGGATTCGGGCACGCCGGCCTCGAAATTGTCCTCGCCCTTGACGATCGACTCATAGACCTTGGTCCGGCCTGCCACGTCATCCGACTTGACCGTCAACATCTCTTGCAGGGTATAGGCGGCGCCGTATGCCTCAAGGGCCCAGACCTCCATTTCCCCGAGACGCTGACCACCGAACTGTGCCTTACCGCCCAGCGGTTGCTGGGTGACCAGACTGTACGGACCGGTCGAGCGCGCGTGCAGCTTGTCGTCGACAAGGTGGTGCAGCTTGAGCATGTACTTGACGCCAACGGTGACCGAGCGGGCGAATTGCTCGCCCGAGCGACCGTCGAACACCACCGACTGACCGGATTCATTGAACCCGGCACGCCGCAGCGCGTCGTTGACATCGGCCTCTTTGGCACCGTTGAACACCGGCGTCCCGATCGGCACACCTTTGGTCACTGTCGATGCAGCCTCGACAAGGCCTTCGTCGTCCATATCACCGAATGCATCGTCATAGACCTGGTCGCCATACCCCAGACGCATCGTGTCGCGGACCGGTGTCATGTCACCGTTGCGGCGATACTCTTGCAGGGCTTCGTCGATCTGGATGCCCAGACCACGCAGCGCCCAACCCATGTGCGTTTCCAGGATCTGACCGACGTTCATACGCGACGGCACACCCAGCGGGTTCAGCACAAGGTCAACGGTCGTGCCATCCGCAAGGAATGGCATGTCCTCTTCGGGCACCACTTTGGAGACAACACCTTTGTTGCCGTGACGACCGGCCATCTTGTCGCCCGGCTGCAGCTTGCGCTTAACAGCCAGGAAGACTTTGACCATCTTCATCACGCCCGGTGGCAAATCGTCGCCGCGACGGACTTTTTCGACCTTGTCATCGAACCGCAGCGTCAGCTGACGCTTTTGCTGCTCATAGAGAGCATTCAGCGCCTCGACCTCTTGCGCCTCGGATTCCTCCTCCAGCGCAAGCTGCCACCACTGACCACGCGACAGTTGCCCGTCGAGCATATCCTCGGTGATTACGGTGTTCGGCCGCACGCCTTTGGGGCCTTTCACGGCAGTCTTGCCGAGGATCAGGGTCCGCAGACGCGAGTAGATGTTGCGGTCAAGGATCGCCATTTCGTCATCGCGGTCGCGCGACAGGCTCTCNATTTCCTCACGCTCGATCTGCAGGGCGCGTTCGTCNTTGTCGACGCCGTGACGGTTGAACACCCGNACTTCGACGACCGTNCCATAGGCACCCGGCGGCAGACGCATCGAGGTGTCNCGCACGTCCGAGGCTTTCTCGCCAAAGATCGCCCGCAACAGCTTTTCTTCCGGTGTCATCGGGCTTTCGCCCTTGGGCGTGATCTTGCCGACAAGAATGTCGCCCGCCTGAACTTCGGCGCCGATGTACACGATGCCAGCCTCGTCGAGGTTGCGCAGGGCTTCCTCGCCGACGTTGGGGATGTCGCGCGTGATCTCTTCTGGACCCAGTTTCGTATCGCGAGCGGCGACTTCGTATTCCTCGATGTGGATCGAGGTATAGACGTCATCCTTGAGGATCCGCTCGGAGATCAAAATCGAGTCTTCGTAGTTGTAACCGTTCCACGGCATGAACGCCGCGACGATGTTACGACCCACGGCCAATTCGCCCATATCCGTCGACGGGCCGTCAGCAATGACTTCGTCACGCACAACGGTTTCGCCGACTTTNACCAGTGGACGCTGGTTGATGCAGGACGACTGGTTCGAGCGTTTGAACTTGCGCAGACGGTAGATGTCGACGCCCGGCTCACCGGGTTCCAGCATCTCGGTCGCGCGCACAACGATACGCTGCGCGTCCACTTGCTCAACGATACCGGCACGGCGCGCCATGATCGACGCCCCCGAGTCGCGGGCAACGATACCCTCGATGCCGGTGCCGACCAGTGGCGCATCNCTTTGCAGCAACGGCACGGCCTGACGCATCATGTTCGAGCCCATCAGAGCGCGGTTGGCGTCGTCGTTTTCAAGGAACGGGATCAACGAGGCTGCAACCGAGACCAGCTGTTTCGGCGAAACGTCGATCATGTCGATCACTTCGCGNGGGTTCAGCATGAAGTCGCCACCCTTGCGGGTCGAGACCAGCTCGTTGATGAACTCGCCGTTTTCATCGAGCGTGGCGTTGGCCTGCGCGATGACGTGGCGCTGTTCCTCGGTGGCCGAGAGGTATTCAACCTCGTCGGTCACTTTGCCGTCGATAACCTTGCGATACGGGGTCTCGATGAAGCCGTATTTGTTCACGCGGGCATAGGTGGCCAGCGAGTTGATCAGACCGATGTTCTGACCCTCAGGCGTTTCAATCGGACACATCCGGCCATAGTGGGTCGGGTGAACGTCGCGCACCTCAAAGCCGGCACGTTCGCGGGTCAGACCGCCAGGGCCAAGCGCCGAAAGGCGACGCTTGTGCGTTACCTCGGACAGCGGGTTGGTTTGGTCCATGAACTGCGACAGCTGGCTGGAGCCGAAGAATTCCCGGACCGCAGCGGCGGCTGGCTTGGCGTTGATCAGATCCTGAGGCATGACGGTGTCAATATCGACCGACGACATACGCTCGCGGATCGCACGCTCCATGCGCAACAGGCCCAGACGGTACTGGTTCTCCATCAATTCGCCGACCGAACGCACACGGCGGTTGCCGAGGTGGTCAATGTCGTCGATTTCGCCACGACCGTCGCGCAGTTCGACCAACGCACGGATACATTCGATGATGTCATCCTTGCGCAGGGTGCGCTGGGTGTCGGGCGCATCGAGCACCAGACGCATGTTCATCTTCACTCGACCAACGGCCGACAGATCATAGCGCTCGCTATCAAAGAACAGCGTGTCGAACAGGGCCGACGCCGCATCTACGGTGGGTGGCTCACCCGGACGCATGACGCGGTAGATATCCATGAGCGCCTGATCGCGGTTCATGTTCTTGTCAGCGGCCAGCGTGTTGCGGATGTAGGGGCCGATATTGGCGTTGTCGATGTCCAGCACCGAAAACTCGGTGATGTCCTGATCCAGCAACGTCTTGAGCGAGCCGCCTTTGACTTCGCCTTCTTTATCCAGTTCCCAGGTCAACTCGTCGCCGGCTTCGATCCAGATCTCGCCGGTTTCCTCGTTGATCATGTCCTCAGCCGCGAAACGACCCAACACATGCTCGAACGGGACCAGAAGATCGGTGATGCTGCCGTCGTCGATCCACTTTTTGACCAAACGAGGCGTGGCTTTTTCGCCGGCCTCAAGAATGACCTCACCGGTGCCGGCGTCCACCAGATCCATCGTCGGACGGGTGCCGCGAACGCGCTCGGGGAAGAACTTGGTGACCCAACCACGGTTCTTCTCGAGACGGTACGAAACCTTGTTATAATAGGCCGAGACAATGTCTTCCTGATCCATGCCCAGTGCATAGAGCAGCGTTGTCACCGGCAGTTTGCGGCGACGGTCGATGCGTGCGAACACCAGATCCTTAGGATCGAATTCAAAGTCCAACCAGCTACCGCGATAGGGGATAATGCGGCACTGGAACAACAGTTTGCCCGACGAGTGGGTTTTGCCCTTGTCGTGATCAAAGAATACGCCCGGCGAACGGTGCATCTGGCTGACGACCACGCGCTCGGTGCCATTCACGATGAACGTGCCGACTGGCGTCATCAAAGGCATGTCGCCCATGAACACTTCTTGCTCTTTGATGTCCTTGACCGACTTGGCACCGGTATCAGGGTCGATATCAAACACGATCAGGCGCAGCGTCACCTTGAGCGGAGCCGAGAACGTCATGTCACGGCTCTGACACTCGTCGATGTCATACTTTGGCTTTTCCAGATCGTATTTCACGAACTCCAGAACGGCAGTTTCGTTGAAATCCTTGATCGGGAAGACCGACTGGAATGTCCCCATCAGGCCTTCGCCGTCCAGCGGAGTGGGGCTGTCGCCCGAACGCAGGAACAAGTCGTAGGACGACTTCTGAACCTCGATCAGGTTGGGCATTTCCAGAACTTCACGGATCTTGCCAAACATCCGGCGGATGCGCTTTTGGCCAACATAGGACTGAGCCATGCAGGTATAACCTTTCAATCTTTCGCGGACACTCCAGCCGTTGGGCCTCGGCGGCAGTGACCTATGCGAAACAGAAGCTGGACCCCATTCCTGCCGACCGTCCCACCGGTCAGCTCCCGAGCCCAAGCTGCTTCTGGAGGACGGTCCGGCCACAAAGGGATACGAACCGCCCACCAAAAACAGCGCAGGCCGGGCCCGGCATTGCCGGACCCAGCCAATTTTTCAGGTCAGGGTGCCTTGCACCCCGTCCGATTACTTCAGTTCAACCTTGGCGCCAGCTGCTTCCAGCTTCGCTTTGATTTCTTCTGCTTCGGCTTTAGGAGCCTGCTCTTTAACAGCTTTGCCGCCAGCTTCGACCAGATCCTTGGCTTCTTTCAGGCCAAGACCGGTGATGCCGCGAACTTCTTTGATCACGTTGATCTTGTTCGGGCCAGCTTCCAGAAGAACGACGTCGAATTCGGTCTTCTCTTCGGCAGCGCCAGCGTCGCCACCAGCAGGACCAGCCATCATTACAGCGCCGCCAGCTGCGGGCTCGATGCCATACTCGTCCTTGAGGATGGTTTTCAGTTCTTGGGCTTCCAACAGGGTCAGGTTGACGATGCTTTCGGCGAGTGCTTTTAGATCAGCCATTTTGGTGTCCATTCATTCAGTCAAGGGTGTGTTCCGGCAAGGGGCATCATGCCCACATGCGGTCCTTCAATTGCTCAAGCGGTTTCCCGCTCCTCCAAAGTGGAGAGGATGCTTGCGATGTTCGAAGCAGGCGCGCCAATAGCACCAGCGATGTTNGAAGCAGGGGCGCCGATGCAGCCNACGATCGAAGCAATAAGCTCCTCACGCGACGGCATTTGTGCCACGGCCTTAACACCAGCCTGGTCCAGAGCGGTCTCACCCATTGCACCGCCAAGAATTTCCAACTTTTTGTTGGTCTTGGCGTAGCTGTCGATCACCTTCGCCGCAGCGACGGGATCTTCGGAATAGGCAAGAACGGTCATACCCGTCAGAAGGCCAGCAATGCTTGCGCAGGGCTTTCCCTCAAGGGCGATCTTGGCGAGCTTGTTCTTGGTAACGCGTACGGACCCACCAACTTCACGCATTTGCGCGCGCAGGTCCTGCATCTCGGCAACCGTAAGGCCCGCGTAGTGTGAAACCACAACTACGCCAGAGCTTTCAAAGATCTGGCCGAGTTCGTCGACCAAATTTTCTTTTTGTGCTCTATCCACAGGTTTACTCCAAGTATGGGGGTTGCCCCCCGGCTCATTTGTGCCCCGGTGAACCGGGACGTTCGGGTCCGAAAGGAGCCGAGGCCAATACCGCCCGAGGAAAGTTCCCCGACCAAATTTGTCTCGTTCCCATCTCAGGCAGGAATTACGTCATCGGGTCGAAACCATCAGACACCCACCGTCTCGGACAGGACAGGGCGCGTGCGCCCCGCCAACCCGACCCCAANGGATCGGGTATTCTGTGGGCTTATTGCCCGCTTGCAGAGTCCAGATCAAGGCTGACGCCAGGACCCATCGTCGACGAAATCGAAATCTTGCGCATATAGGTGCCTTTGGCGCCCGTTGGCTTGGCTTTCATCACGGCGTCAATCATGGCGCGGACGTTTTGCGCCAAAGCTTCAGCACTGAACGAGGCTTTGCCAACACCTGCGTGGATCACGCCGGCTTTCTCGACCTTGAACTGGACCTCGCCGCCCTTGGCATTCGCCACGGCCGTTGCGACGTCCATCGTTACCGTGCCGACCTTTGGGTTCGGCATCAGGTTACGGGGACCAAGGATCTTACCAAGACGACCAACGATCGGCATCATGTCAGGGGTTGCGATGCAACGATCAAAGTTGATCTCGCCGCCCTGAATAGCCTGCATCANGTCTTCTTCGCCAACGATGTCTGCACCGGCTTCGCGGGCTTCATCAGCCTTTGCNCCACGGGCAAACACAGCAACACGCACGGTCTTGCCCGTGCCGTTCGGCAGCGACACAACGCCGCGAACCATCTGGTCTGCGTGGCGCGGGTCAACCCCGAGGTTGATGGCGATTTCGACGGTCTCGTCGAATTTGGCCACGGCAGAGCCTTTGACCAGGTTCATCGCGTCTTCGACGGAAAGGTTCGCTTTACCAGCGAAGGCTTCGCGCGCCGCGCGGGTGCGTTTTCCAAGCTTCGCCATGACTTACCCCTTAACCTCAATACCGCACGACCGCGCCGAACCGACGATGGTCAGCATTGCGCCCTCGATGTCGACCGAGTTCAGGTCTTTCATCTTCGCTTCTGCGATTTCACGGACTTGTGCGACCGTCACGGTGCCAGCGACTTCACGACCCGGGGTTACGGACCCCTTGGCGCGCGCACGCTTGCCTTCAGGCTTCAGGCCAGCAGCTTTTTTCAGATACCACGACGCAGGCGGGGTCTTCAGAACCATGCTGAACGACTTGTCCTGGTAGTAGGTAATCACGACTGGAATCGGCGAACCCGGCTCCATGTCTGCCGACTTCGCGTTGAAGTCCTTACAGAACTGCATGATGTTGATGCCGCGCTGACCGAGGGCTGGACCCACGGGTGGCGAAGGGTTGGCTTGCCCCGCCTTCACTTGCAGCTTCAGCTGCCCTACGATTTTCTTGGCCATGTGGCCGCTCCTTTTCGTCAGTGTCTGTTACGCTTAGCCCGCACAGACATGCTTAGTGGTCCGGCCCGTCGCCCGCATATATCGGACGCCTGCCTCCCACGCGATCACCTCAGGATGAAACCTTCATGACCTGGGTGTATTCCAATTCAACCGGCGTCGGACGGCCAAAGATCGAGACCATCACCTTCAGGCGACCATTCTCGTCATCGACTTCCTCGACCATCCCCGAGAAGCCGTCGAACGGCCCGTCAGAAACCTTGACGTTCTCGCCAACCTCAAAGCGGATCAGGTTGCGCGGTGCTTCCTGGCCTTCTTCGACACGGTTGAGGATCAGGTTGACCTCGTCGTCGCGCATCGGGCTTGGCTTGCCGCCCTGCCCCAAGAACCCCGTGACGCGGTTGATCGAGCTGACCAGATGCTGCGTGCGCGGGTTCATCTCCATGCGGACCAGAACATAGCCCGGCATAAAGCGACGCTCGGAGGTTACTTTCTTGCCACGGCGAACCTCGATGACTTCCTCGGTCGGAACCAGAACTTCGTCGATCTCGTCCTCAAGCGCAGCTTCCGCAGTTGCGGTACGGATCGCCTCGGCGACCTTTTTTTCGAAATTCGAAAGTACGCTCACCGAGTACCAGCGCATGGCCATACGTTTCACCTATTGTCGNCAGCAGGGGCTGCCGTAAAATTCCGTTTGCGATCAGACCCTTGCGGGGTGCTGGATCNTTGCTGACCGGCAGACAAAAAATGTGCGCACCGAATCGGTGCGCTTTGTCATGTCGGGTGTTGATGCAGCCTTTATCGGCGTCTGTGACACAATTCAAGGGGTTGGAGGCACTTTCGCGCCGCCGCACGCCTTGGTGGCACCTTAGCTGACCATGTCCAGAACAAAGCCGAGACCCGACCGGATCAAGAAGTCTACAAGGAAGAAAAAGACCGCTGTCAGCGTCGTCAGAACCAGAACCATGATCGTGCTGACGCCCACTTCACGACGCGACGGCCAGGTAACCTTGGCGGTTTCGGAGCGCACCTGTTGTAGGAAGGTCAGTGGATTGGTCCTGGCCATGGGGCACCTCTGGGCGAATATTTCGGGCTGCATGACGCCATGCAGCAATTGTCGGTCAGATACGCCCGCAGTTGTCAGAGTTCAACCCTGCGTCCAGTTCACAAGCATGAACTCGCCAAGGCCGTAGCTTTGTGCAACACTTTTGCAACAGATTTTGCGATGCGGGAAAAAGGCTTGGCAGGAGTTGGGGGACTCGAACCCACGACCCTCGGTTTTGGAGACCGATGCTCTACCAACTGAGCTAAACTCCTAAGCCTGAGCGGGGATTATTGCAGGCGCGTCGGGAAATCAAGGGGGTTTAGTCGTGATTTGACACCCGCACACCGCTTTAAGCAATTCCGAGCGGCAAGAGTGATCAAAACAGACCCGGCGCCAATTCCCAGAACGGGCACAGCTTGGTTAGAAACAAGCCCTTACACCTGATTCGAAGACGCTCTTTCACTTGGCCCTCGTATAGATCGTGCAATCAGCGCCAGCAGGCTCGTTTCCTCGGATGGGTCAATATGACCTGAACAAGCGAGCGGTTTGGGAGAAGGCTGATGGTGATGGCTCGCCAGTGTTGCCAACCCCCTGCCCCGTCAATACACCTGTTCCGAACCGAAG